>SL_3KL_010_SEDDRAFT_10000452_pt1 | contig 33602 bp, 32 predicted proteins | sample SodLakKL_010_SED_2_FD_10381 | JGI IMG/M metagenome (IMG submission 10381) | reverse complement strand
TCTGGAACACTTTCTGGAAGTCTCCATGGCTGGGTGCATGGGGAAGGGACTCAGAAAAAGAGTCAAGGTCAGGGGGGGAGTTGCCCGGAAATGACAATGCCCCGTCTCATCGGTCGAGGTTCGCCAGTTGGGCCAAAATGCGCAAGTTTTGCAAGGAAAACTTTGTTTCNTACAAGCGCATCCGCGAGTGGCGGGACATTCAAGAGGAAATTTCCGATGTTCTCAATGAACTGGGGGGATTTGAATGGAATGAACAGCCGGCTTCTTATGAGGCGATCCATCGTTCCGTGGTGAGCGGTTACCTGAGCCACGTGGCCATGCGCAGAGACAAGAACCTGTACATGGGGATTCGCCATCGCCAGCTCATGGTTTTTCCCGGGTCGGCGGTTTTCCATAAGGGCGCAGGCTGGATCGTTGCTGCCGAGCAAGTGCACACTTCCCGCCTTTTTGCAAGGACCATTGCCAACATTGAATCTTCCTGGCTGGAGGATTTGGGGGCCCACTTGTGCCGCTCCACCTTTTCCGAACCTCACTGGGAAAGAAGGAGGGGCCAGGTGGTGGCGTGGGAAAAGGTCACCCTCTATGGACTGCCCATCGTGGAGCGGAGAAAGGTGAATTATGGGAGAATCAATCCTGGTGAAGCTCGCGAAATCTTCATCCGTTCTGCTCTGGTGGAGGGAGATTTGCCGCCGCGCTATGGTTTTCTGGAACACAACCGGCGACTCGTCGAGGGGATTGAAGAGCTGGAGAGCAAAACACGGCGGCGGGATCTCCTTTTGGACGATGAGGCCATTTTTGACTTTTACGACCGGAAACTCCCCGAATTTTCAGACCTGCGCTCATTCGACCGTTTTCTCAAAGTTCAGAGAGAACAGGAAGGCGGCGAGGCCTTCCTGCACATGACCATGGAAGACCTGCTCCGTACGCCGGTGAATATGGAGTCCTTGGAGCAGTTTCCCGACACCCTCGTCACAGGGGAGCAGGTTTTGCCTCTGGAATACTGCTTCGAGCCGGGAACGGAAGAAGACGGGGTGACCGTGGTCGTCCCCGTGCACCTCATCCCCCAGCTGAATGGAGCATTTTTCAGCTGGCTCGTTCCTGGACTTCTTCTTGAAAAGGTGACCCTCCTGCTCAAGGCATTGCCCAAAAGCATGAGAAAACAGCTGGTGCCCGTATCGGAAACCGCTGGACGTCTCACGGCTCTGCTGGATTACCGCACAGGGGATCTGCACTCCCAGCTGAGCCGCCTCATGGGACAGCACTTCGGGGTTTCCGTGCCTTTGGATGCCTGGAATGAGGGGGAGTTGCCCCCCTTTCTTCGATTGAGGTTCAAGGTGGTCGACCTGGAGGGAAATGTCCTGGGCGCCGGGCGAGACTTTGAGGAAATCACAAAACTGAATGTGCAGCGGCAGGAGAGTCCCCTATGGCAAAAAGCCCGCCGAATTTGGGAGCGGGAGCAGGTTGACGCGGCCCACTTGAATCACATTCCCCGAAGGGTGGAACTGGGGGCCGACAGCCTGGGCATCGTCCATTATGCTCATTCGGGCCTGGTCGAGGAGGAAGAAAGAGTGGCCCTGCGCTTGTTCGAGGACCCCCTGGAGGCCCGAAGAGCAACCCTGAGGGGGCTTGCCGCCCTTTACAGGCGTGTTTTTGCCAGTGAGCTGAAGCAGCTTAAAAGAGGATGGGTTTTCCCCGAGGACATGGGCCCTTTTTTGTTCTTCATGGGTTCGAGAACGCTGGCCAATGGAAAACTTCAAAATTATCTCATGAGAGAAATTTTTGACTTGCACGATCCTCAGGAAATTCATGGCGGGAAGTTTGAAGACAATGTGAAACGCCTGGGCGGCTCCCTGGGGGCCCAGGGTGCACAATTGATTCAAGAAATTTTTCCGGTCGTTGAGGAGCGGGGTCTTGCCAGGGCAGCCCTTGAGCGTTTTCAGGCTTCGGTCGTGGGTGGCGGGTTGCTCAGGGAGCGTATCGATCTCATCATGGAGCAACTGAAAACACTTGTGCCCCCCGACTTTTTGGACCATTATCGAAGGGAGCAAATCCGTGAACTTCCCCGTCTTCTCAAGGGGTTGCGCATACGCAGTGAAAGGGCTTATGCGGCTCCCGAGAAAGACCTGGTCAAAGAAAAGCAAATCATGCTTCACCTGAACCGTTATGAAGAAATGGAGGCGGCTCAAAGGGAATCTTCGGAGGAAGGCCGCCGAATCGTTTCCCAATACCGCTGGATGCTTGAAGAGTTGAAAGTGAACACCTTTGCCCCTGAAGTGAAAGCAAAAATGAAAGTTTCTCCCGGACGGCTCGAAGAAAAATGGCAGGAGTGGTTGCTTTGGAGAAAAAAACAAAACCCATGAACATGAGTCTGCTGGACGATCCCGCTTCCCTGAGAGCGCATGTCCTTCGAGTTCTCCACACCCACTGCTGCGACGAAGCTCTTTTCCCCGCCCACCTGTGCAGGGGCATCCTTTCTTCCAGCGTTCTCATGCTTCTGGGCATGAAGGCCCTTGAAAACGGTCATGCTCCCGAGGTCTGCGTGATCCTCAACAAACGTTCACAACTGGTTCCTCAGCCCGGAGACCTCTGCTGTCCCGGGGGGACGGTGGAAAAGACTCTCGATCCCTATTTGGCCAGGCTTCTCATGCTTCCGGGAAGCCCTCTCGTTCGCTGGCCTCATTGGAAGGAATTCCGCAGGCGGGAGCCTCAAACGGCCAGGCTGGTGTCCCTCCTGTTTGCGGCGGGGCTTAGAGAGAGCTGGGAGGAGATGCGGCTCAATCCCCTGCTGACCCGTTTTCTGGGACCGTTGCCCGCCCAGAAGCTTTTGCTTTTCAAAAGAATCATTCATCCCATGGTGGCATGGGTGCACAAGCAAAAGAGATTCACCTTGAGCTGGGAAGTGGAAAGGCTCGTTTACATACCCCTGCGGTCCCTTCTCAATTCGGAGCGCTATGTGCGCTACCGATTGTATGTGCCCGAACACCTGGAACGAAAATTTCACGGAAAATCCAATGATTATCCCTGCTTCGTCCACCTCGAGGGTCAGGAAAAAGAACTGCTGTGGGGAGTGACCTACAACATCCTCACTTACTTCCTGGAGAAGGTCTTTGGCTTTGTCCCCCCCTCCATGGATCGAGTGCCCGTCGTTCCGGGAGCTCTGGACGCATGCTACATGAATGGAAGAAGCTGAAAGGGCCCGCATCCTCGTGAGCACTCTGGGCGAAGGGGAAGCGGCGTCCTCCTGTGGCAATGCAGGTTCATCAAAAGAGCGAACAAAAGTTGAGCTGAAAAAGTTCTTCTTATCTGATGCGAGGAAAACTGCCATGACGGATATGGGTGACGTGGTGTTGGTGTATGTGGAAGATGCCCCCGCTTTCTTTGCCCGCATTGAAGAGATTGTGCCCGATGTGAAGCCTCAGTGGTACCAGGTGAAGCTGCTGGTCCTTCAGGTGCCTCTCTTGGTCATCACCTGGATTTTACGCCGCCCCTATATTGATGGGGATGGCTTCACCATGGGGGGAAAGCCCATGAGGCTGGAAAAGGTGGTTGCTCCCCGGGAGCATGACATGTCGCCGGGGACGGAGCAGGAGCCCGTTTCCCATGAGAGCGGGCAGGAAAAGGACGGAAAGGAATCCGGGGAAAGCCCTTCGGCAGGTGAAAAAAGCAAAGTGGTCTCCCTGTTGGAACGCCGCAGGAAGGAGCCTCCCCACAACTGAGGAAGATCAGCCAGGAAAAAAAGAAGGGCTTGCCGGAGCAGAGAAAAGGCGGGCAGGGATTCAGAGGGTGGAGGAATTATCTTGAATGAGGCATTCACCTGAATTCCACTGGAAAGGAAAAGATCAGCCTTGAGTGGAATTCTCCTCCTCGTGGTTGGGGGACCACCAGTGGTCGTTCCCTTCAAACCACCATGCTGTGGAATCGGTTTGGATGATCTGGGCGGCGATTTTCTTGCCCGTTTCCGTCTGAAGGCGTTTCAAGGCGAAGTGAATCCACTTTTGAGCATAGCCGTTTCCAAGGTCGTTCTGTTCCTTTAGTTCGAGAATGAGGTCCAGCTGGTCCGCGTCGTGAACCAGCCGGGCTTCTTCCGTTTTATTTTCCCGGTACTCCTGCATGAGCTCTCTGTATTCACGCCCGAAGGGCAGGGATTGGGCGAGATCTTCTATCGCCTCATTTTCTCGTACTTCCACGTAACGTTTGTTGACATAGTTCATGTCCCCCGTTCTTGTTTCGGGAACATCATGAAAAAGACAGAGGGAGATCACCTTGCAGGGGTCCACCTGCGGGCACAGTTTTGCCATGGCGTAGCCGATAATGGCCACACGAAAGGAGTGGTCCGCAACGGACTCCTTGCCGCTGCCGAGGAACTGAAAGCCCGATCGCGGCGTTTTTTTGAGCATGCCCATTTCGAAGAAAAAATTGACCACATTCTTCAGGGGAAGACCTTCCTCGACCCGGGGTTCCTGGGGGAAAACTCCTGCTCCTGTTTTAACATTCGATGGCTTCATGTATTCCTTTGCCCGACATGACCATGGGGGTCACGTTTTCTTCCACGGGGATGATGCAGTTCATGATGGCTGGTCCCGGAGTGGCCAGCACTTGGGGCAGTGCCTGAAGCACATCTTCTTCACGGGTCCAGGAATAGCCGGGAATTCCATAGGCCTTGGCCAGCCCACAGAAGTCGGGATGGAACTGAAAACTGGTCGCCATGTAGCGGCCCTCACAGTAGAACTGCTGAAGTTGACGCACCATTCCGAGGGCCTGATTGTTGAGGATCACGATCTTGATGTCAAGGCCCTGCTCCATCATGGTTCCCAGTTCCTGCATGGTCATTTGAAAACTTCCATCTCCCGTGACCAGGATGGTCGGCCTTTCGGGACGGCCCGTTTTTGCCCCAACGGCTGCGGGCAGGCCGAAACCCATGCATCCCAGGCCGCCCGATGACACGAGCATGCCCGGACGGTGAAACTTGTAAAACTGAGCCACCCACATCTGGTGCTGCCCCACGTCCGTGACCAGGGTGGCTTCTCCGCCCGTGAGCCTGCAGATTTGTTCAATGACGAACTGGGGTTTCAGAGTGCCATCCCGCCTGTAAGTGAGAGGGTGCTTTTCCTTGATTTCCTTGATTCGGCTGAGCCAGGGGGTGCGGTCTTCCTTTTCCAGCAGAGGAAGCAATGCTTTGAGCACTGTTTTCACATCTCCCACCAGTGGAACGCGTGTGGTCACCAGCTTGCCGATTTCCGCGGGATCGATGTCGATGTGAACCACGGAAGCTTTGGGGGCAAAATCCCCCACTTTCATGGTGACGCGGTCGTCGAAGCGGGCGCCGAGGGCAATGAGAAGATCGCACTCGGTTACGGCCAGGTTGGCGTATCTCGTGCCGTGGAGACCCAGCATGCCCAGGAAAAGGGGATGTTCGCCGGGAAAACCTGAAAGCCCCATGAAAGTGTTGGTGACGGGGGCGGAAATGAGTTCCGCCAGTTCCAGAAGCTCATCCTGGGCTCCTGAACTCAGCACGCCACCTCCCGCATAAATGACCGGTCTCTTGCTGCCCTTGATCATTTTGGCCACTTCCTGGATTTTGAAGGAATGGCCCCGGTAAGTGGGACGGTAGCCGCGCAAGGGCACAGGGCCCGACTCCGAATACTCTATGGTTTGGGAGACAATGTCACGAGGGAGATCGATGAGGACGGGGCCCGGCCTTCCCGTAGATGCAATGTGAAAGGCGTTGTGCACGATTTCAGGCAGTTTGCGGGGATCCTTCACCAGGTAGTTGTGCTTGGTGATGGGCATGGTGATCCCTGTGATGTCCACCTCCTGGAAGGCATCGGTTCCTATCTGAATGGTGGGGACCTGACCCGTGAAGATGACCATGGGGATCGAATCCATGTAGGCATTGGCGATGCCCGTCACCAGGTTGGTGGCGCCGGGTCCTGAGGTGGCCATGCACACCCCCGTTTTTCCCGTGACGCGGGCATAGCCGTCGGCCGCATGTGCGGCCCCCTGTTCGTGTCGAACGAGGATGTGCTTGATTTTCCTGGAGTCGTAAAGTGCGTCGTAAACGGGAAGGATAGCTCCACCAGGGTAGCCGAAGACCACCTCCACTTTTTCCTTTTCGAGGCACTCCACCAGTGCTTCCGCTAATTTGATCTGCAAGGCAGTTCCTCCACTCGTTGCCCCATGGTCCTGTTTTCTGGTCAAGAGGCGCACAAAATCATGCTCGTCACCGTTCCAATGCCCCCTTTTTCCTCGTCACCAGGGGGATAGGGCGTGATCAAGCCCTGGAAACTCTTCTTTTGCAGGGATTCACATGCACAAAGGCCTCCCGCAAGGATTCCCGGTCACTCGGCGGACCAGCTTCCGCCGGTGCCGGGGAGCCTGGAGCCCCGGAGCATGGCCACTTTGCCCGTGCGAACCAGCTCGCGAATGCCGTAGGGGCGAAGGGATTCCTCAAAGGCGTTGATCTTGCCCTCGTTGCCCGTGCATTCAAAGGTGATGGTTTTTCCTGCAAGGTCCACCACCCGTGCGCGAAAAACCTCGGCCATGTTCATGATTTCAACCCGCTGACTGGGGTCGGCGTTGACTTTCACCATGACCAGGTCCCTGTCCACGTGCTCCTCATCGGTGATGTCGCGGACCTTGATGACGTCGATGAGTTTGTGCAATTGCTTGCTCACCTGCTCAATGAGCTGATCGTCCCCGTCCACCACAATGGTCATCCTCGAAACATCGTGAGATTCGGTGCGGCCCACGGTGAGGCTTTCAATGTTGAAGCCACGCCGGCTGAAGAGGCCAGCCACACGGGCAAGGACACCCGGATTGTTTTCCACCAGAACAGCGAGAGTGTGTCTCATGGTGTTTTTACAGCCTCCTGACCTTGCTTTTTTTCTATTTGGAAAGTGCCTTTATTTTTGGAAAAGAATAAATTGTATATGATGGAATATCAATTGGCAATTGGAGCCTCACAGGCCGAAAGGGTGAGCGGGTGGAGATATTGAAAGGTCCTGCGGGCCATGATCGTGCCCCGTGTCACAAGGTTTTAGAAATTTTTATTTATTTCAGCGCGTTGACAGTTGTTTCAGTTTTCTCTAAAATTGCGTCTTTACTTTGTCCTGAAGGGGCAAAATCAGGGACGTTCATGGTTGCGCCAGCCGTATATTTTTACACAACAAGGGGCTTTGAGCGATGAAGCTGAAGGGTGCACAGATTTTTTTTGAGTGTCTCAAGCGCGAGGGCGTTGAAGTGATTTTCGGTTTTCCGGGAGGGTCCATTCTGGACATCTATGATGAATTGTCCCGGGCCGATGTGAGGCACATTTTGGTTCGCCACGAACAGGGAGCCGCCCACATGGCAGACGGCTATGCGAGGGCCACGGGTCGCGTGGGTGTGTGCCTGGTCACCTCGGGCCCCGGTGCCACCAATGCGGTCACGGGAGTGGCCACGGCTTACATGGACTCCGTTCCCGTTGTGATTTTCACGGGACAGGTTCCCACGGCCATGATAGGTGATGATGCCTTTCAGGAGGTGGACATCATTGGAATCACCCGGCCCTGCACCAAGCACAGCTACCTGGTGCGAGATGTCAATGACATGCCCCGGGTCATCAAGGAGGCTTTTTATCTGGCGCGCACGGGGCGTCCGGGCCCCGTTGTGGTGGATCTTCCCAAGGATGTGATCCAGGCATACGCCGAGTTCAAATACCCCAAGCGCCTTGATCTCCCCGGCTATCGCCCCACCACCGAGGCTCACACGGGGCAGGTTCGAAAGGCATATCAGTTCATCAAGAAAGCCCGCCACCCCGTCCTTTACGCAGGGGGGGGCGTCATTCACGCGGGTGCCACCGATGAGCTTTTGCGTTTTGCAGAGATGACCCAGATTCCCGTCACATCGACCCTCATGGGCTTGGGGTGCTTTCCCGCGGCCGTTCCCAACCCTGAAGCCGAGGGTGGAGTGCAGCTTCATCCTCTTTGGCTTGGCATGCTGGGCATGCATGGCACCTATCGTGCCAACATGGCTGTGTCCCACGCGGACGTGCTCATCGCCGTGGGGGCCCGCTTTGACGATCGCGTCACGGGAAAAGTGAGCGGGTTTGCACCCAAGGCCAAGATCATTCACATCGACATCGATCCCACGAGCATCAGCAAAAATGTTGAAGTGGACATTCCCATTGTGGGCGACTGCAGAAACGCTCTTTCCAAGCTCATGGAGATGGTGGAGACGGAACCCATTGAAGACCTCCAGGAGCAGCGGATGCCCTGGTTGGAGCAGATTCGGAACTGGAGGGAAACATATCCCCTTCGCTATGTCCAGGGGGAGGATGTGATCAAGCCCCAATATGTGGTGGAGACCATCTACAAATTGTCTCGGGGTGAGGCCATCATCGCCACCGAAGTGGGACAGAATCAGATGTGGGCAGCCCAGTATTATCACTTTGCCCATCCGCGCTCTTTTCTCTCTTCGGGAGGACTGGGGACCATGGGTTACGGCCTGCCCGGCGCCATTGGCGCTCAGGTGGCCTTTCCCGACCGCCTCGTGGTGAATATTGCAGGGGATGGAAGCATTCAGATGAACATTCAGGAGCTCATGACGGCCGTGTGCAACTGTCTGCCCGTGAAGGTCGCCATCTTGAACAATCGTTTCCTGGGTATGGTCCGGCAATGGCAGGAACTCTTTTATCAGAAAAACTATTGTGGCACCTGCCTGGATGATGCCTCTCCCGACTTTGTGAAGCTGGCGGAGGCTTATGGGGCGGTGGGTCTGAGGGCCACGAAACCCTCGGAAGTGGAACCGGTGCTGCGGGAGGCTTTTTCCGTGAACAAACCCGTCCTGATGGATTTTGTGGTGGAGCCCGATGAAGGCGTCTACCCCATGGTGCCGGCAGGGAAGCCCATTTCTGAAATGTTGCTGGTTTAGGTGGGGAGATCACATGGAAAGTCAAGGCAATAAGCAGAGACACACCATTGGAATCCTGGTGCAGAATCAACCGGGTGTGCTGGCGAGAGTGGTGGGGCTGTTCAGTGGCAGGGGTTTCAACATTGAAAACATCACGGCGGCCGAAACCAACGAGCCGGGTATCACTCGAATCACCCTGGTCACCACTGGAGACCAGCGTATACTGTCGCAAATCGTGAAGCAGCTCAACAAGCTCATCGACGTGTTGAAAGTTTTTGACTTCAGTGAAACGGACTTTGTGGACCGGGAGATGCTGCTCATCAAGGTGCGGGCTGAAGAGAGGACCCGGGCGGAGGTGCTGCGCATTGCGGACATCTTTCGGGCCAAAGTTGTGGATGTGAGTCCCCACTTTTACACTCTCGAGGTGACCGGCAACGACAGCAAAATCGGTGCCATCATGGAGCTCTTGGAGCAAATTGGAATTGTTGAAGTTGCCCGGACGGGCAAGGCCGCTCTGGCAAGGAGCAGGAAGCACTAGAAGGGGAGAAGGTTAATGCAGATCTACTATGATGCGGATGCGGATTTGAATGTGCTCAGGGGAAAAAAAGTGGCGGTCATCGGCTATGGAAGCCAGGGCCACGCTCAAGCTCAGAATCTCCGCGACAGTGGCTTGGATGTGGTCGTGGGCCAGAGGCCCGGCTCCGCCAATTATGAAAAGGCTGTGGAAGACGGTTTCAGCCCCGTATCCGCCAGAGATGCAGCGGAAGTTGCGGATGTGATCCAGATCCTCACGCCCGATCACGCTCAGGCCGCTTTGTACAGGACGGATGTGGCTCCATGCATTAAAGCAGGGAAAACGCTTCTCTTTTCCCATGGTTTCAATATCCATTATGGCCAGATCGTTCCTCCCGGGGACGTGGACGTGGTCATGGTGGCTCCCAAAGGCCCCGGGCACCTCGTGAGAAGCGAGTATGTGCGGGGTGCAGGTGTGCCCGCTCTTTATGCCGTGCACCAGGATCCCAGCGGGCAGGCTCTTCAGACAGCTCTTGCTTATGCCAAGGGCATTGGTTCATCCAGGGCAGGGGTGCTCAAAACCACCTTCAAGGAAGAAACGGAAACGGATCTCTTTGGGGAGCAGAGCGTTCTTTGTGGGGGAGTTTCCGAGCTGGTCAAGGCAGGGTTCGACACCCTCGTGAAGGCCGGCTATCAGCCCGAAATCGCCTTCTTTGAGTGCATGCACGAACTGAAGCTCATCGTGGACCTCATGTACCGCGGCGGCCTTGCTTACATGAGGTATTCCATCAGCGACACGGCCGAATACGGCGACCTCACACGAGGCAGCCGCATCATCACGGAAGAAACTCGCAAGGAAATGGAAAAAATACTCAAAGAAATTCAGTCAGGGGAATTTGCCAGAGACTGGATTCTCGAGAACCAGGCCGGCCGTCCCATGTTCAAGGCAAGACGTGAAATGGAAAAGCAGCTTCAAATCGAAGAAGTGGGCGCGCGCCTTCGAGCCATGATGCCTTTTCTCGATGCGGTCAAGATGGTTTGACGCCTGTCCTGTTTCCCGCAATCCCCCTTGTGCAGTGGAAGGAAACCATGACCGAAAGGGCGCTCCTCCTGCGACGAGGGGGAAGTGCTTTCGTGTCGGGTTGAAGAAAGGAGCCTGGAAATCCTTTGAACCATAACGACTTCAGAACAAAGCAGAATCACATACCCATTGCCCGGGAAGGGATTCCCTACATTCTCATGGCCATGTTCGTGACCCTTGTGGCCGCCATTCTCGGTCATGCCTTTCTCACCTGGCCATTCCTCATTGCAACGCTTTTGGTGGGGCATTTTTTTCGCGACCCGGAAAGAATACTCACTGCCGATGCCAGTCACCTGGTCTCTCCCGCAGATGGAAAGGTCATCGCCATTGAGCCTGTGGATTCCCTTCGATTTGTGGAAGGGGGAAGGGTCAAAATCAGCATTTTCATGTCTGTTTTCAATGTGCACGTGAATCGTATTCCCTATTCCGGGGTGGTGAAAGGGCTTCACTACCAGAAAGGACGGTTTCTCAATGCGGGCCTGAGCAGGGCCAGCCGGGAAAATGAGCAGAACTGGGTCTGGATCCGTGCCCAATCGGGTCAGGACGTGGTCATATCCCAGGTGGCAGGACTCATTGCCCGGCGCATTGTCTGCTGGCCTCGACAGGGTGACGAGGTGGTTCGGGGGGAACGTTTCGGGCTCATACGCTTTGGTTCCCGCCTGGATGTCTATGTGCCCTCTGATGCGGAAGTGCTCGTTTCCAAGGGAGACAAGGTTTTTGCGGGGGAGAGTTCCCTATGTCGACTGATTTGAAGAAGCGGCGGTCCCGCAGAAAAAAGTGGCGGCGCTTCACCGAGGGCGAGGTGCCTCTCGGCGCCTACATTGTGCCCAACCTCTTCACCACCGCCAACCTTTTCAGTGGTTTTTTCGGCATCATCAGTGCCATCAACGGCAGGTACGAGCTTGCCGCCGTCGCCATCATCATTTCGGGTATATTCGACATTCTTGATGGTAAGGTGGCACGCCTCACCCGGGCAACGAGCCGTTTCGGCGTGGAATACGACTCTCTCGCTGACCTGGTGGCTTTTGGAGTGGGCCCGGGCCTTCTCATGTACTTGTGGGCTTTGCAGCCCTACGGAAGGCTGGGATGGCTGGCCGCCTTCCTCTTTCTGGCCTGCGGAGCCCTGCGGCTGGCCCGGTTCAATGTGCAGGTGGAAACCACCAGCCAGAGGTATTTTTCCGGTCTCCCCATACCCGGTGCTGCGGGAATGATCGCCACCACGGTGCTTTTCATCCATGACATAGGAGCGTCTCCTTCCGTTCCCTTGAACGTGATGCTTCTGGTCATGACCTACGTTCTGGGTTTCCTCATGGTGAGCACCGTTCCTTTCAATAGTTTCAAGGACATTGAAATGCTGAGGGCCAAGCCCTTTCCCGTCCTTTTTGGGGTGATCGCACTGCTCACCGTGGTGGCCATGCGGCCCGGTGTGGTGCTTTTCCTTCTCAATGGGACCTATGTGCTGTCGGGCCCTGTCGGTTACTTTTATCTCAGGTGGCGTGATTCCAGGAACATTCAGGAAAAACCAGACGCTGATTCCGGGGAGGGAGATGGGGGCGCTCTCCACCACGATGGGGAATCTGCAGAGAAGCAGACCATGGATACTGATACGAAAGGTTAGACGATGGCAATGACGATGAGTGAAAAAATTCTGGCAAGGCATGCCGGCAGAAGCGAACTCCATCCCGATGAATTGATCGAGGTGAACGTCGACTTTGCCCTTGGCAACGACATCACAGCTCCATTGGCCATAGAAGCCTTTCGAAGCGCTGGCGCCAAAAAGGTTTTCGACACGGAGAGAATCGCCCTCATACCCGATCACTTCACACCGAACAAAGACATCGCTTCAGCCATGCAGGCCAAGATTCTGAGAGAATTTTCCCGGGAGCATCAGCTGACGCACTATTACGAAGTGGGGCGCATGGGCGTTGAGCACGCCCTTCTTCCCGAACTGGGGCTGGTGCTTCCCGGCGATGTGGTCATCGGGGCCGACAGCCACACCTGCACCTATGGAGCTCTCGGAGCTTTTGCAACGGGCGTGGGAAGCACTGATCTTGCCGCGGTGATGATGAGGGGAAAGATCTGGTTCAAGGTTCCACCCACCATGAAGTTTGTGTACCGTGGAAAGCGGCGCAAATGGGTGGGAGGCAAGGACCTCATTCTTTACACCATTGGCCAGATTGGAGTGGATGGCGCCCGATACCGCGCCATGGAATTTACCGGGGAGGTCATCGAGAGTCTTCCCATGTCCCATCGTTTTGCCATGTCCAACATGGCCATCGAGGCCGGTGCCAAGGTGGGGCTCATTGCTCCCGATGACATCACGGAGGCGTATGTGAAAGAAAGGGCACGCCGCCCCTATGAATTCGTTCACAGCGATGCCGATGCCCAGTACGAGTCCGTGCACGAGTGGGATGTTTCCGGATTTGAACCCATGGTCGCCCTGCCTCATCTTCCCGAAAATGTGCGTCCCGTGACAGAACTGGACGAGATCCCCATACACCAGGCGGTCATTGGCTCCTGCACCAATGGAAGGCTCGACGATTTGAGGGAGGCGGCGGAGGTCCTCAAGGGCAACAAAGTGCATCCGGGAGTGCGTTGCCTCATCATTCCCGCCACACAGCACATCTACAGGGAAGCCATGCGGGAGGGTCTTTTCGAGATCTTCCTGGATGCGGAGGCGGCTGTGAGCACCCCCACCTGCGGGCCTTGCCTGGGAGGACACATGGGGATACTGGCGGCAGGCGAAAGGGCGGTGGCCACCACCAATCGCAATTTCGTAGGACGCATGGGGCACCCGGAGAGCGAGGTCTATCTCAGTAACGCAGCTGTGGCGGCAGCCTCGGCGGTGGCGGGGGTCATCGTCCACCCCGACAGGGTCTGAGAGGCCATTGTGACCTTCCATGCCCAAGGGCTTTTCCGGTAGATCCATGAACCGGGCTGTTGAATCATGGGCGGGTCCTTTTGAAGCTCAGGGCTCCCGCAGGCCTGGCTCGATTTTTTGATCCCTCACTTGTGTTTGTTTTCAGGGCGGGGGCCAAAGCCACAGTGCTGGTTTCAATGAGAGGTGAAAAAATGCAATTCAAGGGTAAAGCTTGGAAATTCGGGGATGATGTGGACACGGACGCCATCATTCCTGCTCGCTACCTGAACACGTCGGATCCGAAAGTTCTCGCTCAACACTGCATGGAGGATGCTGACCCTCAATTCGCTTCCAAGGTGGCCGCTGGAGACGTAATCGTCGCGGGAAAGAATTTCGGCTGCGGCTCTTCCCGGGAACATGCGCCCATTGCCATCAAGGCTGCGGGATTGAGCTGTGTGATCGCTCACAGTTTTGCGAGGATTTTCTACCGAAATGCCTTCAATATGGGCCTGCCCATACTGGAATGCCCTGAAGCGATCGAATCCATGGCCACGGGAGATGAGATCGAAGTGGACTTGGATCAGGGAGTGATCATCAATCACACACGGAACGAAAGGTATCAGGCTCAGGCGGTGCCTCCCTTCATGCAAAGGCTTTTGCAGGCCGGAGGGCTCATGGCCTATGTTCAGGAGCAGATGAGGGATGAGCTGACAAAGAGCTGACACGTGCCGGCTTCCGGCATTCATGGGAATGTGTTGCCCGGCAACATGGCGGGCAAAATGAGCCCTTTCCCTGAACGCGTTTTTTACAGGGTGGTGCTGCGGACATGCGCCCCATTTCAAAGGCCTTCAGGAATTCTCACTGGAGCAGGAGACGATGAATATGGAACAGAGCAAATCCTACAAAATAGCGGTCATTCCCGGTGATGGAACGGGACCGGAAGTCATTCGGGAGGCGGTGAAGGCACTGGATGCGGTGTCCTCCAGGGAAAACTTCAAGGTGAACCTGGCTCATTTTGATCTGGGGGGTGAAAGGTATCTGCGCACGGGTGAAGTCCTTCCCGATGGCACCCTCGATGAATTGCGTGGGTACGATGCCATTTTGCTGGGGGCCATCGGTCATCCCGATGTGAAGCCGGGCATTCTCGAAAAGGGCCTGCTCCTGGAACTGCGCTTTCAGCTGGATCAGTACATCAACCTGCGCCCCGTGGTCCTTTATCCGGGCGTTGAAACCCCCCTTCGGGACAAGGCCCCGGAAGACATCGACTTTGTGGTGGTGCGGGAGAACACGGAAGGTCTGTACGCTGGTTCCGGGGGCTTTCTTCGCAAGGGGACGCCCCACGAGGTGGCCGTGCAGGAATCGGTCAACACGCGCATGGGTGTGGAACGTTGCCTGCGCTTTGCTTTCGACTTTTGCCGCAAACGGGGAAAGAAAAAGAAACTGACACTTTGTGGCAAAACGAATGTGCTCACCTATGCCTTTGACCTGTGGGAGAGGACTTTTCATGAGATTGCCAAGGAGTACCCGGACGTGGCCACCGATTACGCTCACGTGGACGCCACATGCATGTGGATGGTCAAGAATCCCGAATGGTTCGATGTGATCGTGACGGACAACATGTTCGGGGACATCATCACGGACCTGGGAGCCATGATCCAGGGAGGAATGGGCATCGCCGCGGGTGGCAACATCAATCCTCATGGCGTTTCCATGTTTGAACCCATTGGCGGTTCGGCGCCCAAGTACACGGGCAAAAACATCATCAACCCTCTGGCTGCCGTGGCAGCCATGCAGATGATGCTCGAGTATCTGGGGGAAGAATCGGCAGGGCGGCGCGTGGAAAGGGCCATCAAGAAAGTGGTGTCCCAGGACCTCAGGAGTCTTTCCGCGGGGCAAATGGGCCACTCCACTTCCGAGGTGGGAGATCTCGTGGCACAGCATATCGCCGCCAGCTGACGCAGAGGAAACCGGACGGCCGGCACCGGCTCTCCGGGTGCCCCGCCAGAGAAAAGCATGCGTTCCCTGGATCCATTCATCAATGTTCTGCAGAAAAGGGTGGAGACACCCCTGCTTTGCGGAGCAGCAACTCCGGGAGGTCGGACGTTCATACTATGACAGCCAAAGCATACAATGTTGCGGTGGTGGGAGCCACTGGAGCCGTGGGAAACCAGATGATTCAGGTCCTTGAGGAGAGGAGTTTTCCCGTCAGGGATATCAGACTGCTGGCCTCAGCCCGTTCTCTCGGCAAGGAGTTGACCTTCAAAGGCAAAAGCATCCCCGTGGAAGAGCTGAAAGAGGATTCATTCACAGGGGTGGATGTGGCTCTTTTTTCCGCGGGGTCCGGTGTGAGCAAAAAGTTCGCACCCCTGGCCGTTGCCGCCGGTTGTGTGGTCATAGACAATTCCAGTGCTTTTCGAATGGAGGCGCACGTTCCCCTGGTGGTTCCCGAAGTGAACGGCGACGCCATCAGGGGTGGGCCCGGAATCATTGCCAATCCCAACTGCTCCACCATTCAGATGGTGGTCGCATTGAAGCCCATTCATGATGCTGCGGGAATACGCCGCATTGTTGTGACCACCTTTCAGGCTGTTTCGGGGACGGGCAAGCGGGCCGTGGAGGAACTTCATCACCAGGTGGGCGAAGTGCTCCAGGGAAAACCCGTGACAAGAGAGGTTTATCCGCACCAGATCGCCTTCAATTGCCTTCCCCACATCGGAGCTTTTCTGGACAATGGTTACACGGAAGAAGAAATGAAAATGGTCCATGAGACCCGAAAAATTTTTTCAGACCCCCACATGCGGGTGTGTGCCACCACGGTGAGGGTTCCCGTGTATTATGGGCATAGCGAGTCCCTGAACGTGGAGACACGGGAGCCCCTTTCCGTTGAAAAGGCCAGAGAATTGCTTTCCCGGGCTCAGGGAGTGAGGGTTGTGGACGATCCCTTCCAGTGCCAGTATCCCATGCCACTGGATGCGGAAGGAAAGGACGAAACGCTGGTGGGTCGTCTCCGTGAGGACTTGTCCGTGGAAAACGGTTTGGCCATGTGGGTCGTTGCGGACAATATTCGCAAAGGCGCAGCGAGCAATGCCGTTCAAATTGCGGAAATCATGATCGAGCGGAATCTCCTGTAACCTCATGCGCATTGTGGCGGGAAAATTTCGGGGGAAAAAACTCCTTTCTCCCCGCGGGATGGATATCCGGCCCACTGGGGACAGGGTGCGGGAAGCTCTTTTCAGCATGCTGGGGACGCGCGTTTCGGGGGCGCACGTTTTGGATCTCTTTGCGGGATCGGGGGCATTGGGCCTGGAAGCGCTGAGCCGCGGCGCACACAAAGCGGTGTTTGTGGATCGGAGCCCCGAGGCTGTTGAACTCATCAAGAGAAACATCGCCCTTTGCCGGGCGGAAGGGCAAAGCCAGGTCATCTTGAGCTCTTGTGAGAAAGCGGTGCAGCGCCTGCACAAGGCGGGGGCCGTTTTTCAATTGATTTTTTTAGATCCCCCTTATGGCCAGGGTCATGGGGAAAAGGCCCTTGGTCTTGTGGGAAGCCTGCTTCATGCGGATGGACTGGCGGTGCTGGAAAGCCATGTGAAAGACGCCACTGGTGAGCGTCTCCATGGCTGTTTGCGTATTAAAGAACGCAAGTATGGTGACACGCTCATATCCATGTACGTGAGAGAGACTTGTGGCGGCGGATGTGGTTGTTCTGGAGGCTGAAAGGAGAGGGGTATGGACAAATTGGCGGTCTATCCGGGTTCTTTTGATCCCATAACCAACGGGCATTTGGATCTCGTGGAGCGAGCTTTGAAGATCTTTGATCGAATCGTCATTGCCATCGCGGTGCACCCCGGAAAAAATCCCCTTTTTTCGCTGGAGGAACGCCTTGATCTCATCCGCAAATCATTGGAAGGGCACCCCCTTCAAGGCCGTGTGAGGGTGGACTGCTTCAAGGGGCTTCTCGTGGATTACGTTCGAGAAGTGGAGGCCCATGGAATTGTGCGGGGGCTTCGGGCCGTGAGCGATTTCGAGTATGAATTTCAGATGGCCCTCATGAACAGAAAGCTGAACGCCGACATCGAGACCCTTTTTCTCATGACCGGCATGCGCTGGATTTATATCAGCTCGCGCCTCATCAAGGAGGTGGCCACATCGGGCGGGTGTGTGCACGGACTGGTTCCGGAGGTGGTGGAAAAAGCCTTGCTGGATAGGTTGGGAGTGAAGTGTGCTCGAGCCTCCTGCTGAAAAGGGGTAAGCTCGGCATTGTTGTGCTCAAACAGGCGGAATGTGGAGGACTGCGGGAATGGACGGCGTTTATCCACAATTCGCCTTTTTTACAGCTGAAGGTGGCATGGACTGTTTTTCTTCAGGGAGTTCACCCGTGTCTGATCAGGAATTGGAAGTGAAAACCGTCTCAGCCCAGGGGCCTGCCGAGGATTCTTTTGCCGCGGGCAGGCGGGCGCTCATGAAGCTCTTGGAAAATGCCTCCAGGCTTTCCAGGGGAACTGCAGAAATTTGTGCGGAGCTCGAGGAAAAACTTCGCAGCAATATCTTCAATCTGGTGGTGGTTGGCCAGTTCAAAAGGGGAAAGACGTATCTCATCAATGCGCTCATCGGAAAACCCCTTCTGCCGGTGGCCGTTGTTCCCCTCACCTCCATAGTGACAGTGCTGGCCTACGGGGAAGAGACAAGGGTTCGTGTGTACTTTAACGATGGAACCCGGAAAGCCATCGAACTGGAAGATCTGCCCCAGTATGTCACGGAGTTTGGCAACCCCAAGAACGCCAAGGATGTTCGGGACGTGCTCATCTCCTATCCATCATCCTACCTTGAAGGAGGGGTGCGCCTCATTGACACTCCCGGGGTGGGTTCCATTTATGTCCACAACACAGATGTCGCCTATCAGTACCTGCCCCGTTGCGATGCGGCTCTTTTTCTGCTGTCCGTGGACCAGCCCGTGAGCCAGGCGGAAATTGACTTCTTGAGAGATGTGCAGGAGTTTTCCCACAAGATATTTTTTCTTTTGAACAAGATCGACCACCTCACGGAGGATGAAACCAGGGAGTCCATCGCTTTTTCCAAGAACGCCCTGGAACAGGCCATGGGCGGGGAGGTGAGGCTTTTTCCCGTGTCTGCAAAACTGGCCTTGCAGGGCAAGCTGGATACCTCCCATGAGCTGCTCCGCAGGAGCGGCCTGCCCGATTTTTCCGATGTTCTGCACCACTTTCTCGTCAATGAAAAGGGAAAGGTGCTCCTTGATTCGGCGGGGAGGACCCTGCTGAGGTCCCTTTCACAGGAGCGCTTCCAGGTGGAGCTGGAGCAGCAGTCATTGACCGCACCGCTGGAAGAGCTGGAAGCCAAGCTGGAGCTCTTCGAGAGCCGCAGACGCCAGATACTGGCCGAACGGGAAAGTTTCGCCATCCTTCTGGATGGAGAACTGAAGCGCTTTGTCAAGGATGTGCTGGATAAGGATCTGGCGCGGTTCAAGGGAGACCTGGCCCAAAGCATGGAAGGGGGTTTTGATTCGTTTTATGAGGAACACAGGGATCTTTCCTTGAAAGAGCTCAACGATGCCTTGGAGAATTACGTGATTTCCGAGGTTGAAAAAGCCTTTGCTGACTGGAGGCGCCTGGAGGAAGAAAAGATCGGGGAGGCTTTTGAAAAGATTTGCAATGGCTACGCGGCCCGCATCAATGGAATTCTGGATGAACTGCTGAAATTTTCTTCGGAGCTTTTTGATGTGCCTCTTCAGATTGTCCACGCCGAGTCTTTCTGGGCCCGGAACCTGGACTTCTACTTCAAAATGAAACAGGAACCGGTGGGTCTGGACATGCTGACCGATTCTGTCACGCAGGTGCTGCCTGGATTCATCATGAAGCGGTTTGCCAAATTCAGAACCTACATGTTTGGCCTTGCCAATCGCGTCATCCTGAACAAGCGCAGGCGTCACATGCTCGAGACCATCGACGTGCAGGCCGGGCGGACCAGGTTTGACTTTGTGAACCGCCTTGAAAAGGGCAAGGCTCACTTTCAGCGGGAGGTTCTCAGGCGTGTGGATGCCACGGTGGATGCTGTGGCCCAGGCGGTGGAGCAGGGGAAAAGGGAGCGCGAGCGGGGTGAGGAGGAGGTGCGGGTCAGGAGCCGGTTTCTCGAGGAAAGAATTGAAAACATAAAGGACATGGAAAGGAAGGTTCAGGAGATCATTTCTTAGTGAGAATGAACCCTGTGGCGGCGTAAGATCCTGATGTCGCAACACTTATGGCTAACGAGTTTTGTGCTTGACAAAAACAATGGCCTAAAGTAGCTTTGTGCGGCATGTGAAAAAAATATCTATTTAATGTCCTTTCGGTGGCAGGCGCAATGGGTGCGGAGGTTTGAGGCTCAGGCGCCTGAGCATGGGCACGAATGGGTTCAAGTGCGATTTTTAGAGCGGGTTGGCAATGGCCTTTGATGGAGCTTCGAGGCTGGAGGCTTTGGCGTTGGCCTGCGTTTTGGTCCGTGAATCGTTGTGAGCCATGAAAGCTTTGCCGGATCTTGATGGATTGAGAATTTGGAGATTTTATCAACTGTAGAGCAAGGAGGTGAGGGGGAGAGCTAGGTGGTCCTTATTGAGTTGGGTTGGCGGAGAGGGATCTCTGCAGAGGTTCATCAGTAGTACTCGTCTGGGTTAAATGCATTCATTGACAAGGAGGAATTAATGGAATTGAGCAACATCATCATGTTTGCCTTAGTGTGTGGAGGCGCGGGAGTAGCCTTTGCCCTCATCACTGCGGCGTGGGTGTCCAAGCAGCCCGCTGGCGATGAGAAGATGCAGGAGATTTCCGAAGCCATTCGTGAAGGTGCCAGTGCATTTCTGAATCGTGAGTACAAGACCGTTGCCATCGTGGCCGTGGTGCTCGCTTTCCTGCTCACATACCTGGGCAAATGGGTCGCCGTGGGCTTTGTGCTGGGCACAGTGGGTTCCGCACTGGCCGGCTACATTGGCATGATGGTCACAGTCAAGGCCAATGTCCGCACCACCGAAGCCGCTAAGAAAGGTCTCCAGAGTGCCTTGACCGTGGCTTTCAAGGGCGGCTCCGTAACGGGTATCATGGTTGTTGGTCTTGGTCTGCTCGGCATCGCCGCCTACTACTCATTCGTCAAGTCCGTTGCTCCCATCGATGAGGCGTTTCATGCGCTTATCGGTCTCGGCTTCGGCTGCTCGCTCATGAGCGTGTTCGCTCGTATCGCCGGCGGTATCTACACCAAGGCTGCCGACGTGGGCGCCGACATTGTGGGTAAGGTCGAAGCGGGCATTCCCGAAGATGATCCGAGAAACCCTGCGGTCATCGCCGACAATGTGGGCGACAACGTGGGTGACTGCGCCGGTATGGCTGCAGACCTTTATGAGACCTACACAGTGACCCTGGTTGCGGCCATGCTGCTGGCCAAGACGGTTTTTGGCGCCGAGAGCCTCTGGGTTGAATTTCCCCTCCTCATCGGCGGTATCTCCATCATCGCATCCATCATTGGAACTTACTTCGTAAGACTGGGCGCCAACCAGTACATCATGGGCGCTCTTTACAAGGGCCTTGCTGTTGCCGGTATTCTTGGCGCCGTGGGTGCATACTTCGCTTCCGACTGGTTCCTCAAGCAGGAAGGCGTTGAGCCCGCCTTCACCACCATGGGCGTGTTCATGACCGTTTTCATCGGTCTTGCCCTCACCGGCTTGATCGTCATGATCACCGAGTACTACACTTCCAAGAGCTTTTCTCCTGTGAAGCACATTGCTGAAGCCAGTGTCACCGGCCATGGCACCAACGTCATTTCCGGCCTCGCTGTCAGCATGAAGTCCACGGCCGCTCCCGCGCTGGTGATCTGTGCGGCCATTTTCTACGCCTATTCGCTGGGCGGCGGTTTTGCCGGCAATCCCGGCGTGGGTCTCTTCGCCATCGCTCTTTCAGCAGTGGCCATGCTCTCCATGACCGGTATCGTTGTGGCCATCGACTCCTACGGCCCCATCACCGACAATGCGGGCGGTATTGCTGAAATGGCTGAGCTTCCTGAAGAAGTTCGCAACGTGACCGATCCTCTGGATGCGGTGGGCAACACCACCAAGGCGGTGACCAAAGGTTATGCCATCGGCTCCGCAGCTCTGGCGGCCCTGGTTCTCTTTGCCGAGTACTCCCGCTCCTTCGATGAAACGGTTCTCTTTGACCTGTCCAATCCTCTGGTTCTGATTGGTCTCTTCATCGGTGGTCTGCTTCCCTTCTTCTTTGGTTCTCTGCTCATGGAATCCGTGGGCAAGGCAGCCGGTGGTGTTGTGGAAGAAGTTCGCCGCCAGTTCCGTGAGATTCCCGGAATCATGGAAGGCACTGCCAAGCCTGAATACGGCAAGTGCGTCGACATCGTGACCAAGAGCGCCATCAAGGAAATGATGCTTCCCGCATTGATTCCCGTGGTCACCCCCGTTCTTGTGGGCTTCATTTTCGGCAAGGAAGCTCTGGGTGGTGTTCTCATCGGCAGCATCGTCACCGGTCTGTTCCTGGCCATCTCCATGACCAGCGGTGGCGGCGCCTGGGACAATGCCAAGAAGTACATCGAAGACGGTGCATTCGGTGGCAAGGGTTCTGAAGCTCACAAAGCTGCAGTGACCGGCGACACCGTGGGCGATCCTTACAAAGACACTGCAGGTCCTGCGATCAACCCCATGATCAAGGTTGTGAACATCGTGGCCCTGTTGATTGTGCCTCTCATTAAGTAGTAGTTGAAGTCGATGTTTTAAAAGCCGACCCGGCCCCCAAAGGACCGGGTCGGCTTTTTTTTGTCATCCCTTTGAATTCTTCCGTCCGTTTTTTCCCCGCCCATTGCATCTTTTTTCTTTCAATCGTTCTGCCGCAACCAATCTTATCCCCGCCTCCACGCCTTTCTTGACTTCGATGCTTGTAGACTTTACGATGCCTTGTTCTATCAATGAAAACACCTGTGCATATCACTGAAAGAGGAATGTGTCGCATATGTTTAGCAACCTTTCGGATCGACTTCAAAAAGTATTCAAGTATCTCAAGGGGCAGGGGAAGCTCACCGAGGAAAACATTCAGGAGGCCCTCAGGGAAGTGCGCATGGCCCTCCTGGAAGCAGACGTTCACTTCAAGGTGGCCAAAGACTTCGTGAGTGGTGTGGCCTCGAGAGCCGTGGGGCAGGAAGTGCTTCAAAGTCTCACGCCGGGCCAGCAAGTCATCAAGATCGTCAACGAGGACCTCACCCAACTGATGGGGGGGAAGGCCGAGCCCCTCAAGCTCACGGGGAAATTACCCAACTGCATCATGATGGTCGGGCTTCAGGGTTCGGGAAAGACCACCTCCACGGCCAAGCTGGCTCGCAAACTGAGCCGTGAGACCAGGCGCCCCTGCCTTGTGCCGGCCGATGTGTACCGCCCCGCAGCCATTGACCAGCTCATGACCCTTGGAAAGCAGCTGAATCTTCCCGTGTATGCATCCCGCACGGATCAGGCGCCCGAGGACATCGTCAGGGCAGCGCTGGCCTTTGCACGAGAACAGAATTGTGACACCCTTCTCGTGGACACTGCCGGGCGCCTTCATGTGGATGATGCCCTCATGGGGGAGTTGGACCGCCTGAAAAGCATCCTTGAACCCAGCGAAATACTTCTGGTGGCCGATGCCATGACCGGCCAGGATGCGGTTCAGGTTGCGGGCAGCTTTCATGACCGGCTGGGCATCACCGGTGTGGTTCTCACCAAGCTCGATGGCGATGCCCGGGGGGGCGCGGCCCTTTCCATTCGAGCTGTGACCCATTGCCCCATCAAGTACATTGGGATGGGTGAAAAGCTGGATGCCCTGGAAGTTTTCCACCCCGATCGAATGGCTTCGCGCATCCTCGGCATGGGCGATATGCTCTCCATGATCGAAAAGGCGCAGGAAGCTTTTGATGAGAAACAGGCCATGGAACTGGCTGAAAAGTTCAAGCAGGATGCGTTCACCCTCGAAGACTTCAGGAGTCAGCTCAAACAGATCAAGAAGCTGGGATCCTTTGAGCAGATTCTTGGCATGATTCCCGGCCTGGGCATGAAGAAGGAATTGAAAAACCTTCAAATGGACGAAAAAGAGATGGTGCGCATGGAAGCCATCATCAATTCCATGACCAGAGGGGAGCGGCAGAACGTGGACATCATCAATGCCAGTCGCCGTCGAAGAATCGCCATGGGAAGCGGAACTTCCGTGCAGGAAGTCAATCGCCTCCTCAAAAGCTATGGGGAATCGCGCAAAATGATGCGGCAACTCATGGGAGGCGGGGCTCCAGGGACCAAGGCCAGGAAGAAACCCAAAGGAAAGCGGAGAAGAGCTTTTTTCCCTTTTTAAATTGAGGGGAATGCTGTATATAGTTTCTTTTGCGACTGGGAGGTTTACTTTGTCCCGTTTTTCAGGCAGGGGTTGATCTCTGTTCCCGTCGGCTCATGCCCGGCCGTGGACCAACATTATAAGCCAGATAAGCCAAGGCAGACAGTGCCCGAAGGGCCTCTGCAGATTCTCTGGCAATCCAACGAACAGGAGGTTTCATCAAAGTCATGCCCGTAAAAATTCGTCTCGCCCGTGGAGGAAGAAAGAAAAGACCTTTTTACAGAATCGTAGTGGCTCACTCGGAAGCGCCCCGTGATGGCCGTTTCATTGAAAAGATCGGAACCTACAATCCCCTTCCTGAAAAGGCCCAGGTGGCCATCGATAAAGACCGCCTCGATTATTGGCTGCAGCAGGGAGCCAAGCCCACAGATACGGTGAAAAACTTGATTGGAAAGCAGCGGGATTGATGCAGTGGTGAACACTGCTCGAATGGGGAAGTCTATCTCTGTGGTGCATAGGGTGCGGAGGCAGCCATGTTAAAAGAGTTGGTCGATTTTATGGCACGAGCTTTGGTTGACAACCCGGACAAAGTGAAAGTCTCCGAAATAGAGGGAGAACAGACTTCTGTCATAGAGTTGAGAGTGGCCAAAGAGGATCTTGGCAAAGTCATCGGAAAGCAGGGGCGAACCGCTCGTGCCATGCGAACCATTCTGAGTGCCGCATCCACCAAGATTCGAAAGCGCGCCGTTCTCGAAATCATCGAATAAACCATGGAAACTCTGTCACGTCTGATCCCCGTCGGCAGAATCGTTCGCACTCACGGGGTTCGAGGGGCGCTGAAGGTTCATCCATACGGTGAGACGCTGGCTGGCAAAACCCCGGGATTCGTCATCTATGTCAACCGGCCCGGAAGTGAGCTGAGGATCTCTCTGACCATTTCCAGCCTTCGCCCCCAGGGAAGACACCTGGTGATTCATTTTGATGAAATCACCACCATGGATGACGCTCAGGCTTTGGTGGGCTGCGATCTCTTGCTTCCCGAGGACTCTCTTCCTTCGACACAGGAGGGGGAATATTACCACTTTCAGCTGCTGGGGCTCTCAGTGGTCACCGTTGGAGGCAAAGGGCTGGGCATCCTGCACAGCATCATCGAAACTCCGGCCCATGACGTGTATGTTGTAGAACGTGAAGGGAAACAAGTCCTGGTTCCCGCCGTGGAAGAGGTGGTTTTGGAGGTGGACCTGGTGAAGGGCGAGATCATCGTCGATCCTCCTCGGGGCCTCATTGATGATCTTTGAGATTTTGACACTTTTCCCGGCAATGGTTGAGGTTCCCCTGGCGGAGAGCATTGTGGGCAAGGCCCGCAAGCGCGGACTCATTGCGGTCAGGGTGCACAATATCAGGGATTACGCCGTTGACAAGCATCAAATGACCGATGACCGCCCCTTCGGAGGGGGAGAGGGCATGGTCATGAAGCCCGAACCCATTGTCCATGCCATTGAAGATATCAGGAGCCAGGGGCCTGCGCCACGGGTCATTCTTCTCAGTCCCCAGGGAAGCCTGTTCACACAGAAGAAAGCCTGGGAACTGAGCCGGCTTTCCCGGCTGATCCTTTTGTGCGGCCGATATGAAGGCGTTGACGAACGGGTGGTGTCCCATTTTGTGGATGAAGAGATTTCCATAGGCGACTATGTCCTGACTGGGGGGGAGTTGGGGGCCATGGTTCTGGTGGATGCAGTGGCCCGCCTCCTGCCCGGAGTCCTGGGAAACGAGTTCTCTGCCCTGACCGAGTCCTTTTCACAGGAGCTCCTGGAGTACCCTCAGTACACGCGACCTCAGGATTTCAGAGGTCACCGGGTGCCGGAAATTCTTTTATCGGGCAATCATGAGATGATTCGAAAGTGGCGGCGAGGCCAGTCTCTCCTGAGAACGCGCCAGCGGCGGCCAGACCTTTTTGAGCGCCTTGAACTCACGGCCGAGGATGAAGAGTTGCTTCGCTGCGCCTTTGAAGAGGAGAGTTCGGGGTCATGAAGCCTGTCAGGGAGGGTGCTACCCATTGCAGAAAAAGCTTTATGTAGCTTTGGTGCACTATCCTGTTCTCAATAGACATTCGGAGGTGATCGCCTCGGCACTCACCAATTTTGATTTGCACGATCTCGCACGATTGGTTTGTACCTACGATCTCCCCCGCTGCTTCATTGTGACGCCCCTGCAGGACCAGCAGCGTCTTGCTCAAAGGCTCATCGCACACTGGGTGGAGAGAATCGGGAAGGACCTGCACCCTCACAGGAGTCAGGCCCTTCAGCGCCTCAAATTGGTTCATGAGGTGAAGGATGCCGTAGCCGACATTGAGGAAGAAATAGGGATTTCCCCTCAACTGTGGGCCACGACGGCCAGGAGCATCAACGGGAGCATCACTTGGAGAAAAGCGCGGGCCATCGTTGAAGAAGGTGAACTCCCCGTTCTTTTGCTTCTGGGCACGGGATGGGGATTGTCCCAGGAACTGATGGACCGTGTCCATGGCATTCTGGAACCCATTGCCGGGGCCAGTGGATACAATCACTTGTCGGTGCGCTGTGCGGCAGCCATCATGCTGGACCGGCTTGCCGGCCTCGAGAAATAGACGGTTGAGAGGGAAGCGGGTGGAAGCTTCCTGATCTTTTTGTGAATGGAGGAATGAGAAAATGAGCAATTTGGTTGAAAGTCTCCAAAGGGAGCAGATGCGCGGGGATCTTCCCGATTTTCGCATTGGGGACACTGTGAAGGTGCACGTCAAGATTCGTGAAGGGGACAAGGAGCGCGTCCAGGTTTTTGAAGGGGTGGTCATTCGGCATCACAAGGGCCTTATGGGGGCGAGTTTCACAGTCCGTAAGGTTTCTTACGGTGTGGGTGTGGAACGCATCTTTCCTCTCCATTCCCCTCAGATGGATCGCATCGAAGTGCTCAGGCGAGGACGCGTGCGCCGCTCGAAATTGTACTACCTGCGTCAACGTCATGGCAAAGCCGCCCGCATACGTGAGAAGCGTTAGTGAGCTTCGAGGCTTCGGATTTCCCCGCTGGTGCCACCTTTTTCCATGAAAAGAGGTTGCACCAGCGGGGCATTCACCGCATCGCGGGCATCGATGAAGTGGGACGCGGGCCATTGGCCGGACCCGTGGTGGCTGCAGCCGTGATCCTGCCGATGGAGATCAGGCTGCCCGGACTGAAAGATTCCAAGAAACTGACAGCCCGTCAGCGAGAAGATCTCTGCAGTCTCATAGAGGCAGAGGCGCAGGATGTAGCCATCGGTTTTGTGGATGCCCACGAAATCGATCGCATCAATATACTCCAGGCGACTTTCAAAGCCATGTTGAAGGCCGTTGAGGGCCTTCGCATCCTTCCCCAATATCTCCTCATCGACGGTCCCTATAAACTCCCCATGCCCATTGGACAGACCGGAATCACCAGGGGTGATCAGGTCTGCAGTTCCATTGCCGCTGCCTCCATCGTGGCCAAAGTGCATCGTGATCGCATGATGGCCCAATACGATGAAATGTATCCCGCCTATGGTTTTGCAAAAAACAAGGGTTACGGCACGGCTGCTCATTGCATTGCCCTGGAGAAGTGGGGGCCCTGTCCCGTTCATCGCAAAAGCTTTCGCCCTGTGGCGAACCACAAGGCTCGGGAATCCTCATATTATGGAAAGCAGGCAGAGTAAGGGGCGCCAGGGGGAAGAAGCGGCAGCCGCCTTCCTCAGGGAAGAGGGACTTTTCATACTTGGATGCAACGTGCGTTGCGCCTTAGGGGAACTGGACCTTGTTTGCCGTGACGGCAAAACCATCGTTTTTGTGGAGGTGAAAACCCGCTATGGAAAAGGATTTGGTTTGCCCCAGGAATCTGTGTCCCTGTCCAAGCAGAGAAAACTGACCCTTCTGGCCAAATGGTATCTGCAGCGGCATGGGCTGGAAAGCCGCCCGGCCAGATTTGACGTGGTCGCAGTGGATTTCCGGGACCATGTGCCCCAAATCAAATGGATACCCCATGCCTTCGATGCCAGGGAATGACAAAGAAGCCTCTCCTTGCCCGGGAACCCTTTACGTGGTGGCCACTCCCATCGGAAACCTTCAGGACATCACCCTGAGAGCTCTCGATGCCCTCAGGAATGTGGATGTGATAGCCGCTGAAGACACACGGCACACTCGAAAATTGCTGAGCCACTTCCAGATTCAAAAGCCTCTCACCAGCTATCACAGCCAAAGCGGCACCCATGCAAATCGAAAGATCCTGGATATGCTCCGTGAAGGGCAAAACGTGGCCCTGGTCACCGATGCGGGAACACCAGGGATTTCTGACCCAGGGTCTTTTCTCATTCACCAGGTCATCGAAGAGGGGCTTCAGGTTGTTTCCATACCAGGGCCCACTGCCCTGATCGCTGCCCTGGTCGTGTCCGGGCTACCCACCCACACCTTTGCTTTTTTGGGTTTTGCTCCACCCAAAGGATCCTCCCGGAAGAAATTTTTTCAGGAGCACTCCCGGCTCCCCATGACCCTGGTGCTCTATGAATCACCCCAGAGGCTCCTGCGAACCCTCGCGGACATCCTTCAGCACTGGGGAAACAGGCCAATGGCAGTGGTGCGCGAACTCACCAAAAAGTTTGAAGAGGTCAGAAGGGGAACTGTGTCCGAGGTGCTGGACCACTTTTCCAGTGGAGTTCGAGGGGAACTCACCCTGGTCCTGGAAGGGGCGTCCCCCGGTGCGGTGGAAGATTCCGCCGGGAATGACGCCTGGCAAGAAGAGCTCGTAACACTCCTCGTGGAAAAAGGTATGACCGTGAGAGATGCAACGGAAGAGATCGCAAAGCGCCTTAAGCTGCCGCGAAAGGAAGTGTACCGGAAGGCTCTTGAAGTCAAAAAAGGCATGGATTGAACATGTCTATTCAAAACCTCAGAAATAATCTGCCTCTGAGACAGTTCCGCCTTTTGGTTGGTTTCTGTCTCTTGTCACGCTCCATGGCTTTTCCCGGTGACTTGAAAATTCCCTTTCTTTCACAATTGAAAATCCATAAAAGAAAGGCGCGGTGTCGCCCCCCGGAAAAATGAAGCACTTGGGGGGCTCACGCGCGCCGTATCATATGTGGGCCGCCGCATCAAACATGCTCAGCGGCCATGAACTGATTATCACATCAGTTGGGACTTGCCGATTGAAAGAACTTGATCCGACCCTCCGGATCATTGGAAGGCACTGTCTTCCAGGAATCCAGGCTGAAATCATCGGAAACACAGTTCCCTTTTTCGCTCTCGCGCACATGGTTCATGTCCTTGAGTGCGCTCATGGGACACAGATGCCGATGTCCTGAATCGTCTCGTGCCCAGACAAGAGAGTTCGTTTCAAACATCTTTAACACCTCCTTTCCAACTTCCTCTTTAAAATAATCATTGCCCTGAGTCCTCGCAAAGGGAAGCCCTGGGTGAACGGCTGGTGCCCGCACGAGTACGGCAAGGCGTCGTGGAGCGTTGCCGGGAGAAGAGGGGGTTGAATTGAGGACGTTTCTTGGCTACCTAATGATAAGAGTGTTGTCCACGAGGTTCACCATGTTTTGAACATTCACAGGGAGGTGAAACCATGAACATTCGCAGGATCTTATGGCCCACAGATTTTTCTCCCGCCGCCGCCGCTGCAGAACCATACGTCCTTTCCCTTGCCCAAGCATACGATGCGGAGGTGCACCTCATTCACGTCGGGGAAGACCTGACGGCTTTTGAACATTACTGGGGCAGTGGACCCGACTCGGCACATTTGCACGATCTTCAGGAGCGATCCATGAAACTCGCCCGGGAAAGATTGGAGAACTTGTGCAGGGAAAGGCTTTCAAGCTGCAAACGGTACCACATTCACATTGTCATGGGCCATCCCGCAAAGACCATATTGGCCACCATCGATAACCTTCATGTAGATCTGGTCATCATGGCCACTCACGGAATGAGAGGGGGTTTTCCTTTTGGAAGCGTCACCGAGCGAGTGGTGAAGAATTCGCCCGTTCCCGTTCTCACCGTGAACCCCGGGAAGTTTTTGAAGGAAGAGGCAGGCAGGCAGTGACAGGGAGCGATTGGAAAGCTTTCATGGGAATGGGGCAGCTTGAAACCAGCCCATGATGCAAAGCCCTGGTTGTGACGGGGGGCAGGAAAGGGGGCAGGTCTTCAAAAAATCCACTTTTTCTTCAGAGGCTCTCCAGGCCCGGAGTCAGTGATTATGGCGCAGCCACCAGTGTTTTTGACCCTCATGCTCCCCGGTCCATAATCCCCCAATTCTCCCACACCATTTTCACAGGGCTGCATTCATGGTGTGCGCTGGCAATTCCACAGGGAATGAATGCCATTGCCCCATGCCCGCTCCTTCTTGCCCCAGGGACAATGGGGCTGGTGTTATGGATTGCCTGTTGCTCTGTGCCGTCACCCCCGCGAAGGCCCGGGTCCGGAAGGTCATGAAAAGAGTGGATTCCCGCTTCCGTGGGAATGACCCGAAGGAGCTTTTGTTCAGAGTGAAAAGGCTCGAGTCAGCAACATTGCGCCCCATGATCTTCCTGGGGGAGCTCATGGCCGATGGCCATGCTCACTGCCCATAACGCTCATCCGCGTAGCCCCCGTGAGTTCCTGCCGTCACTTTTCCTTTGAATACCCGGTATTTGTAAGAGGTGTACGTTAGGATGATGGGGAGCATGATGGAAGTGACGACGAGCATGAACATGAGTGTTTTGGGGGATGCGGCCGCTGCGTGGACCGTCACGGGTGCTGAGTCCATGAGGGGCGGAATCATCTGGGGGTAAAGGCCTATGGAAAGGGCCGTGAAAGAGCTGACAATGATTCCCATGTTCCACAGGAGGGGTTCTCTCTCTGCTCTTTTATGGAGACTGTAGAAGTACATGATAAAGGAGAAGGCGGCCAGCAGAAGGAAAAGGCCCATGTAAAGGGATTCGGGGATTTGGGACCACTTTTTCAAAAGATGGGGCTGCTTCAGTGTGCTCCAGCCGTGAACCGCCACCGAAACCATAAGGGTCAGGCAGGACGCGAGGAGAGAATGGAAATAGCTTTTATCCTGAAGAGGTCCTTCCGTTTTGAGAATGAGATAGTTGGCTCCGAGCATGGAGTAGCCGCAAACGACTCCCGCCGAGACCAGGAGAGAAAAAGGACTGAACCAGCTCCAAACCGTGCCGGCAAATTGACCATTTTCGATGTGAAGGCCGCCCACAAGAGCGCCAAGGGCGAAACCCTGAAAGATGGCGGTGATGAGGCTGCCCATGCCGAAAGCAAAGCTCCAGAACCTCTTGTTTGTGGACATTCCACGAAATTCAATGGCCACTCCCCGAAAAACAAGTCCAAAAACCATGGCCAGTATGGGGATGTAGAGAGAAGAGAGGACAAGGCCGTAGAAGAGTGGAAAAGCGCCAAAGAGCATTCCTCCCAGGAGAACAAGCCATGTTTCGTTGTCGTGCCAGATGCTCTCCATGGAGGCCATCATGAGGGTGCGTTCTTCTTCATCCTTTGCGAAGAGGGAGAGAATGCCGATGCCCAGGTCGGAACCATCGGCTATGGCGTAATAGAGAAGAAAAAAGGCAATGATGAACAACCATATGGTGGGAAGATGGGGCTCAAGAGCATACACGGCATTTCCTCCTGCAAAGAAGTTTTACCCGGTCGCTGGCGGCGGCTCAAAGGTCCTGAGCCGGCAGTCCCGTCAAGCCTTTCATGGCAGTAAATCCATGGCCTCACTGGTTTTTCCCTCAAAGAATCTTCTGTGTGCAGGGCATGAGTCGTGCAAAAGTGAGGGCACCAGGTGGCTGCCATGGTGAGCTAAGGGGCGCTGAAATCGGGCCCTCTGTTGAGAATGCGCCTTGCGAAAACAAGAAACAGGGCGAAAACCAGGGGGTACAAAAAGGCGAAAGTTAAGAGAGATGACCAGACGGTCCACTGGGGGAGGACCGTGGCCGCTTCATCGGTGCGCATCATTCCGTAGATGATCCATGGCTGCCGGCCCACTTCCCGTGTGATCCATCCTGTCTGCATGGCCAGGTAGCTCAGGGGAACGCCGATCATCCATGCCATCAGAAGGCGTCTGTTCTCCGAGATTCTTTCCAGTTGAAGCTCTCCCCTGCGCCATGCCACCAGAGTCCACAATACGATGCCCAGCAGCACAACCCCGCACAGGATCATGATCCGCAGGGAATAAAAGGTGATGAAAACAGGAGCCTGATCTTCCACGGGAAACTCTTTGAGGCCCTTCACCTCTCCAGTGAGCGAGTTGGTGGTGATGAGGCTCAATGCATAGGGAACTTCGAGAGCCCATTTGTTTCTCTGATTTTCCGGGTCGGGCCATGCCAGAATATTCCAGGGAGCTCCCTCACCGGGAGGGTTGGTGTCCCAATGGGCTTCGATGGCTGCAAGCTTCGCGGGCTGATGTTCAAAAACGGCGATTCCCGAACCGTGTCCCAGCAGGATCTGCATGGGAGCGATGAGGAGTGCCGCTGCAAATGCCATTTTGAAGGACTTGAGAAAGAACTCCACGTGAACTTTCCGGTAAATGTACCAGGCGCTGATTCCTCCCACCACGAAGACCGATATTTCCAGGGAAGCCATGTACATGTGTGAAACCCCCCAGGGCATGTCCGGGTTGAAGATGGATTCCCAGTGGCTGGTGAGCACAAACCGCCCATTTTCGAAGTATCCTCCCGCGGGTGTGTGCATCCATGAATTGGTGACCATGATCCAGAATGCAGAAAGGGAGGCCCCCAGGGCGACCATGCAGGTGGCAAAGAGGTGCATGCGGGGGGAGACCTTCTTCCATCCAAAAACCATGATCCCAATGAATGTGGCCTCCAGCATGAACGCCATGGATGCCTCGAAGCCCATCATGTGCCCGAAAAAATCCCCTCCGGCCACGGCAAAAGGTTTCCAGTTGGTGCCGAACTGAAACTCGAGGGGAATGCCCGTCACAACGCCCACGGCCACATTGAGCACAAAAATGCGCATCCAGAAACGAAGGTGGTGATAATAGACCACGTTTTTGGTTCTGAGCCACATGACTTCAAGGTAGACCATGAAAAGACTCAGGCCGATGGTGACCACGGGCCAGATGATGTGAAACATGGCGGTGAAGGCGAACTGTATCCTTGACAGCATGGTGTAGGTGAAAAAGCCTTCCATACGAATCTCCTCGTTTCAAGGCGGGGAAGCAGGGGAAAAGCCGCCAAAAGTCCATGTCCGCAGTTTCAGGCAGTTTTAAAATCTGTTGCCATATGGCGCCCGGGGAGTTATGCCCCCGGATATTGCTCATTTGAGGTCAGAGCGTGCTGGTCTGCCCTGTCACTTACGGGAAGATGGTGTTGCCTGAAGACGTTGACTTCGGGTTGCGCGTTGCCCAAACTCGGACCCCCGCCTTTGCGGGGATCTGGAAAAGAATCAAAAGAGTGGATTCCCGCCTTAAGGGGAGTGATGCAAAGGGGCTTCCAGGTTGTTTGAAAAGGCTTGAATCAGCACCTTGGAGTGACGCCTCAAGGGTTTTGCCCTTTTTGGGGGTGAAGAGTGACAGGAGTCATGCGCTTGAACCACTGCACCCGGTCCTGCTGAAGGGTCTTGAAGGAGTAACGGACAAGACGGGCGCAAACTTTCCGGCTGACTTCATTGGAACAGGGNGAATGATTTGGAAAATGCCATCGGTGTCTTCGATTCAGGGGTTGGAGGGCTCACAGTGGTGCGGGCTCTCATGGAGCGGTTGCCCTTCGAAAACATCATTTATTTTGGTGACACGGCAAGGGTTCCCTATGGCATAAAGTCCACTGAAACCATCGCACACTATGCGCGAGAAATCACGGAATTTTTGCTGCATCGGCAGGTCAAGATCCTGATCGTTGCCTGCAACACCATGGCCGCCGTGGCCCACCAGGTCATCTCGGATC
>SL_3KL_010_SEDDRAFT_10000451_pt1 | contig 33624 bp, 29 predicted proteins | sample SodLakKL_010_SED_2_FD_10381 | JGI IMG/M metagenome (IMG submission 10381) | reverse complement strand
AAGCCGATCGGCAGGAGCGCGAGCAACCGGTCGAGCCGGAAGCCGAAGAGTAAGAAATCGGCGACGCAGCCCCCGGCTGCGTCGCACCCCCGCGCCTCCCGGAGCCTTGTCATGCAATCCACCAGTACCCTGCTGAACAGCATTCGGCAGCATTTCCTGTCCGGGCGATTCAAGGAGGCCACGGAGGCCTGTCTGCAGGGGCTGGCCGAATCTCCCGACGACGCCGAGCTGCATTTCCTGCTCGCCCTGTGTGACGAAAAGCAGGGCAACCCCGACGATGCGATTGCCCGTCTCGAGCGAGTGGCTCGGGACGATCGGCAGCACGCCGACGCGCGGTTCGCGCTGGGACGTCTGCTGGCCGGACGGGGGCAGGCGGATACCGCGAGAGCCTATCTGAACGAGTGCCTGGAGCTCGATCCGTCTCATGCGCCGGCGCGTACCATCCGCTCGCGGCTGGATTACGTCGAGGGCCGTCTGCCGGAAGCAGTTTCCGGCCTGAAAACGGCCCTTCGGGGGGATGAGGATCACGTGCCTGCCCTGGTGTCGCTGGCCGAGATACTTCTCGAGCAGGGAGATGTCGAGGCCGCCAACAAGCACGCGTCTCATGCCCTGGAAGTATCCCCGGAGAGTGCGGCGGCGCAGATGGCCATGGCCCGGGTGTTCCTGGCCAGGGGGCATTTCAGTTTTGCCGAACGCTGCCTGGTCAACGCGGCCGATTACGATCCCGGCAACCCGGCGGTCTACCTGCTGCGCGGTGAAGTGCTCCAGCGCCTAGGCAAGCATCTGGAGGCCGTGGAACAGTTCGACAAAGCGCAACAGCTCGGCCTGAACGATCGTGCGGTGGCGCGGGGACTGGCGGCCAGCCTGGCCCGCAGCGGCCGCCTGCAGGACGCTCGAGAGGTATTCGCTCAGCTGGATCCAACCGCCGCCGATCGGGATCTCGTGCTCGACCTGGCCGATTTGCACGCGGCCGACGGTGATGCAGCTGCGCTCAATGAACTGGCCGAGCGCGATGGCGACTTGAGTTCCGAACTGCGTACGTGGCTCAAGGCGCTGGCCGGCGAGTGCTCCGATGATGTCGATGGGGCGCTGGAGATCGCAACGGGACTCTTTCAGTCCGAGGACCTCGATCTCCAGGTCCGTTCGCGGCTGTTGTCCGCCCGGCTGAACTTGCGCAACGGTTCCGCGCAGCCGATTGCCGACGCCTTGACGCCCCTGGTCGAAGATGGACGTCTGACACCGCCCGTTCACTGGGAAATGGCGCGATTGCTGCGCGCCGCCGGCCTCCACGACCTGGCCGAGCGCAACTTGCGTCATGTCGCCGGGCGCAAGGATGTGGACGAGGACAATCGTAGCCGCACGCAATCGATGCGGCTGGACGTGCTCGACCGGGCCGGTCGCTACGAGGAGGCCTCGTCACTGTTTCAGGAAGCGGCCTGGCAGCCGCCCTACGTTGGCGAGCCGGATTACCTGGCTGTTGACAGCGAGGATGAACAGGCCTTGGCATCGCTGGTGCAATACGATTGGCCGAAGCAAGGGGCGGACGATTCCCTCACGGAACAGCCGCTGTTCATTGCCGGCTGGCCGTGCAGTGGCCGGGACCTGTTGATCGCTGCGCTGTCGCTATCCGATGCGCTCGATGTGATGGCGCTGTCGGACTGGTCGCAACGCAGGCTTCACCTTGCCTTGCCGCTCAATGTGGAGGGTTTCGGGAGAGCCGATCCGTCGCGGCTGCACCTGAGTCGTCGGCGCTATGCCCGGTACTTCTCCGACAGGGGACGCCCGGTGGAATCGGCATCGGTCCAGCCGCTGGACCTGGCGCAGATCGCCCGCCTGTTTCCCGGCGCCACGGTCATCAACCCGGTAGCCGAGGAAAACTACCTCGCCATGCAATGGCGGCTGGTGGGGTACCGGCAGGTGCCGACCATGCTCAAGGCCTGGCGCCATGACGCGCAACTACTGGCCCGATTGCGCGAGGTCCTGCCGGTCCAGATTGTGGACCTGTCTCTGGACGACTTGCTTGCCGACACCGACGAGACCCTGTCCGACTTGTGCCGGACGCTTGGCCTGTCCTATCATCGGGGCATGAGCGAGGCGGTGGATCGCCTGGCCGACGACCGCGGTTACCGCCCGCCGCAACACTGGAAACACTACTTTCCAGCCGATTGACTCCTACCGTACGGCTGCCCGTCAGCCGGGGAGACGACGATGAAAATCCTCTTGGTGGTTCTTCTGTTCGTGACCGCGCCGTTCTCGCTCGTCCACGCCGGCTCCGGGAGCCGTGACTACAATCCGGGGCTGGAGGCGTACGTCGAGGCGACCCGACACTACGAGGCGGGAGATTTCAGCAATGCCTACCAGCGCTACCAGCAGTCCGCGCGTTGGGGCAACAAGCTCAGCCAGTTCAATATCGGAACGATGTACTACAACGGCATTGGCATGGCGCGCGATCCAGCCCGGGCCTGGGCCTGGATCGAACTGTCTGCCGAGCGCGAGTATCCTCAGTTGGTGCGGGCGGCCAGCGAGATCTGGGGCGAACTCGACGACAACGCCCGGCAGCGGGCCCAGCGCATCCTCGACGAGGAACTGAAGCCGGAGTACGCCGATGCCGTGGCCTTGCCTCGAACCCAGCGCTTCGTCACCCGTCGCTACCGTTCCGCCACGGGATCCAGACTGGGTGGCAGTGCTGCCTCGAATCCCCTGCTGGTGCAGCCGAGAGACCATCCCCACACCGTCGGCGATGTCTATTATCGCGAAGACGACTGGCGCGTCGAGCGTTGGCTGGAGCAGGAGGCGGCCTGGTTCGAGCAGATGATGGAGGCAGGAGAACCCGTGGCCGAATTCGAGGAGATCGACTGAGTCGTCAGTCTCCGACCGCCCGGGCCGGCGCCTCGCTGCCCGGCTGCTCGTTCCCGGACACCGTCGACTTGACCCGTGACACGGGGCTGTGCAGTTCCCAGAAGAACTGGTGAGTGTCGTATTGCTGGTAATCGAAATCGATCTCGGTCATCCGGTTGGGGTCGGAAACCTCGAGCGTTCCGGGGGGATAGTCCGCCAGCGGACGATCCGACCGTCCGCCCTGTCGCTGGCGGTCGCGGAAGTAGCTGACGTAGTCATGGGCCAGTGAGACGGTCATCGGGTAATCCCGCGCCTCGTCGGGCATGGTCGCCTCGTTGACCGTCAATACCACCTCAAGCGCATCATCGCGCTGCAGACCGTAGCGTTCATCCGCGAACTCCGCCACTTCGTCGAAGAACTGACGCCATCCCCCCGGCATGCACTTGTCGAGGCTGAAATAGCGGATCGCCCAGCCGATGGCGGGATAGCGGTCGGGGTTTTGGCGGTAGCTTTCGGCGAGGTCGTTGATGACCCGGACGGCGGGAATATCGTGTTCCCACTGCAGGAAGCGCAACACGTGCCGCAGGCAGCCGTATCCGTCGGCGACCGTGTAGACGTGATAGGTGAACTTCATCTGCTCGAGCTCCTCGGCCGTGTAGGAGGCGCAGGAGACGAGGAAGCCGTCTTCGTCAGTTTCGATCCGGTGCCTCGCCATGTAGTCCGGATGGGCCATCGGGCTGTTGGGCAGCAACTGGGTCGGGTAGGCCTTGATCGAGACGTCGGCATCGATGTAGTACTGGAGGTCGCGGTCGAACGCTTCCGGGGTGATGCCGGGCAGTCCAATCATCAGGTCGGTCGACAGCGGAAGGCCGAGCTCGGCGAAGATCTCCAGCAGTCGGTCGTAGCGGTCGGTGCGGATGTTCTCGCGGTCGATGATCTTGAGTGTTTCCGGATCGGTCGTCTGGATCGAAATGATTCCCTGGCTGATGATGCCGCCCTCGGTGAATACCCGGATGATCTCGGCCAGTCGCTCGTTGGCGTTCTTGGTGTAGTTGACCACGACTTCCTGCGGATAGCCGTAGCGGCGCTTGACGTCCACGATGTTCCGGGCAATCTCGAGGTCGCGCTTGAGCATGCCGAAATTGGCATCCGCGATCCACAACACGCCGATGCGGTTGCGACCGATCCAGTCGAGCTCGCCTTCCACACGGTTGATCTCGAAACGCGACACCTTCTGATTGGTTGCCGAACCCCAGTCGCAGAAGGTGCAGCGGAAAGGACAGCCCCGGTTGGTCTCGATGATGGCCGCCTCGACTCTCGCCTCGTAGGCATCGAACAGGCCTTCGATGTAAGGAGAGGGGACCATGTCGGGACTGGGCATGCGCATGCGCTGGTCGGTACGCACCAGGTCCGTCGGCGTGCCGCCGGCCTGACGGTAGGTGAGGCCGGGCACATCGGCCAGCCCCGCGGCGGGTTGCAGGCCGATCTCCGGATGACGCTCGATGTTGGCCAGGATCTGGCAGGCCGCCACTTCGCCTTCGCCGTGCACGGCGATGTCCACCGAGTGGTGGCGTGCCATGAAGTCTTCGCAGGCCTGCTCGTACTCCGGTGTGCTCGGTCCGCCATGCACGGTAAGGTTGCCCTGATCATGCCGCTTCACGGCCTCGGACACCGCCAGGTTGTGCTCGATCGACCACATGTAGTTGGAAAACATCCAGATGCCGCGGCCGAACTTGCGATATGGGCCGTCGAGCAGTTCCTGCGGCCCGAGATAACTGATCGGGATGGGCTGGTACTGCGCCAGCAACTCGCCATCGTTCCAGTGGCGGATGGCGCTGGCGATCATGCCCAGCGCCAACGGAAAATGGTTTTCCATGTGGGGCACGAAATAAATCGGGATGCGCCCGTCGGGATCCAGTTCGCGCCAGTCCGATCCCGTTGCCTTGCGGAACGGAACCTGCTTGCGGTAATCGCCCGCCGCCGGCGCGTTGTCGGCTTCCGCGCGCCTGGCCAGGCCTTCGTCCAGCGCCCACCGGCCGATGTACCTGAGGCGGTCCTCGTCGATCCAGCGGGTCGGGCCGGCGGCAATCTGTACGGCGGTCAGACCCTTGCCCAGCAGCACCAGGGCCAGCGCGGTTTCCAGATCGAGCGGGTGGTCGCGGTTGTGGCGAGTGCTGCGAATGATGAATCCATTGCCGGTGGGTCGCAGCAGAAAGTTGCGCGTCAGCCGCAATGCCTGGTTGCCGTCCATCGTGTGCGAGGTCGCGGCGGATACGGGCAGCGGGCGCTCATCGGCAGACGCTTCCGGTCCGGCATCGACCAACACGCCGCCCTGGCGAAATTGCATGAAACGCTGCCGCAGGGCGCGAGGATCCGGCCGCCCGGGCAGATAGGCGGAGGCCGCACCGTCGGCCAGTCCGGCCGCCGCTTCTTCCGGGGGCGTCGGGGTCAGGAATTGCCCCAGCAGCACCAGGTCGGGCCAGTCGATCGGTATGACCGGCGCCGTGCCGGCCAGGCGGCCGAGAGAAAAGCGGCCGGCGCGATGGGCAACGATGGTGAGCGGGTGGACGACCCAGGATGCAGTGTTCACGCTGGCGAGCCTATCACACGGCCGGAATTGGCAACAACATGGGTCGACGTCACGATGGGTGGTGTGAGACGCATTATCATTCCGGGCGCGCGCGCATGTCGAAGGCGATGGTCATGCGCGGCTCATCGTCATCGAACGGTACCGTCCCATGCCACATGTAGGAGGGGAACAGCGCCAGGTGGCCGACTTTCGGGCGGATGACGCGGCGCGGCGGAAGGTTCAGGCCCAGTTCGGTCGGCGGCTGGCCGAACCGGATACAACCCGGCATGTCGGCTTCTCCGTCGTCGCCGCCGTGGTGGGCCACCGAGGGCGGCAGGGCCACGTAGTAGGCCGAACTGATCCAGCCTTCCGGGTGGATGTGGTTGACATGGTTTCCCGATTTCCACAGTTTTACCGACCAGGAGCCGGTGTAGCGAATGCCTCCGGTGTTGCGCTGGTAGAAGGGGTGGGTTTGATCGGACGGAAGCATACCGAGCCAGGACTCGATCGTTTCGGTCAGCGTCCGCTGGGTGTCGGTGATGATCGCCTGCGGGCGCCCGAACAGTCTTCCGGCAGTCTGCGAGCCCCGTCGCAGGCTTTGCTGAATGGGTTCCCTGCTGGCGCGATGCAGTGTGTCCAGATAGGCACGCAGCGCCTCGATGAACGCTTGCGGGCCGCCATAACCATCCGGTGGCGGCACCTCCAGAAAAGTGATTGCCCGCTCGTAGTCACATAGCCAGAACTCGCGCTCGTCGCCAAGCAGCCGCCAGGCCGTGGCCAGGTAGGCCCAGGCTTCCTGGTCGGAAGGTGCCACCCGCACAGCCGCCCGGGCGCGTTGTTCCGCTTCCCGCCAGTCGCCGGCGCGCAGCAGGTGGCGAGTATAGGCACACAGGAAATCGGCACGGGAGTCGCCGAGCAGCTCGTGGGCACGCCGGTAGAGTGTGCCGGCTGCTTCGTGCTCACCGGCCTGCTCGTGTGCATTGGCCTGCAGTGTGGTCAGCATCGGCGTGTCGGATTGCCGGCGCAGTTCGCGAAAGGTTTCGATCGCCTCTTCGCTGCGACGCGCCTTGAGCAGAAAGTTGGCGAACGCCAGGCGCAGATCGTGGTTGGCCGGATTGTGCGACAGCCGTCTGCGAAAGAGATCGGCCGGATCCTCTTCGATGCCATGGTTCTGGCCATACTCCCAGTACACGTCGGCCATGGTGTCGTAGCCAGGCACGAAGTCCGGATGCTGTTCGATCAGGTCGCGGGTCGCGGCTACCGCTTCTTCGCTGCGCCCGCAATCCATCAGCGCGCCGATACGGGCATTGTCGAGCTCCGGTCCGGCAAGGCCTTTCTTGCGGGCCCGCGCGTAGCAGGCCAGTGCCTGCTCCGAGTGGCCCATGAGCCGTTCACAGACTCCCTGGTTGACGTCGTGGCTTCCCTCGCGGGGCGCCAGCCGGGCCGCTTCGGCAAAGGCGTCGCGGGCGCGCTCGTAGTTCTCCAGTGCCTGTTCGGTGCGGCCCATCTCGTGCCAGCCCATCGCCGAGCGGGGTTCCAGTTCAAGGTGGCGTTGAAGGCCCGATCGCGCTTCCTGGAGGTCGTTGCACTCGCGTGCCGAGCGCCCCAGTCCCAGCCAGGCCGCGGCCATGTCCGCGGCACGCCGTGTCGCACGCCGGTAGACGCGCCTCGCTTCGGAGGGTTTGCCCGCCTTTCTCAGCATGGCACCGAAATTGATCAGGATCAGTGGATGGTCGGGAGCCAGCGCCAGGGCGGCACGAAAAGCCCGCTCGGCACCAGCGTAGTCTCCTGTTTCGGCGCGACAGATAGCCAGCAGCAGATGGGCATCCGGCGTTCTGTCGGCCTGCCGGACCAGGTGTTGGGCCTGCTCGAGTGCATCGTTCCTGGCACCGGAACCCAGTAGTTGCTGGATTCGACGGGCGGCTTGTTGCTGGTCCTGGCTGAAGGGTTTCACGATCTTTTCGGCAGGGAAAGTCCGGCTCGATTCTAGCGCATGTGGCCTGTGGTAAGATCAAATCCCAACTGGCTCATACCGGCTTCAAGCCGGGAGTTGTCACATGCTGAAGTTCCTGAAAACCTCCGCTCTCGTCGTTCCTGTCGTCATGCTCGCCGTCGGCTGCGCCACCGTGGCCGAACAGCCGCGAACGCAAGTGGCCGGAGCCGAAACGAGCACCGGGCAGCCGCGCGTGCAATCCGTGACCGGCAGCCGCATCCCGGTGCGCACGACGGCGGACGGCAAACCGATCTCGCACCTTTCGGCGCCGGTGGTTTCCCATGATCGAGAGGCCCTGAGATCCACCGGCCATCGCGATCTCGAGAAGGCCCTGTTCATCCTCGACCCGGTGACCGGATGGTGACACCTGTTGTCTGAAGGCTGAGCCGTGCCCGACTGGAATGCCGCAAGTCGAAGGATCCCTTGTGGGGCAGGGCTGGCCGAGCGGACGGCCATCGCCGAGCTGCTCACGGCCTCGCTAACCGGCATCAGGCCGAGAGGATGCAATGTCCGGTTCGGCCGAGGCTGAATGCATGCCGTTGGTGGGTGATCAGGGGGCGTGTCGAGTTCTGTCGGTGCATGGTCTCCGCACTCTAGTGACGGCGGTATTGCTGACCGCTCTGGTCGGCATTGCCGGTGCCCGCGACCTGGGCCCGGTCTTCCGCATGATCGGGGTGGCCGATGGGCTGCCCGACAGTCGCGTGGAAGCGGTTATCCAGGACGCCAACGGCTATATCTGGATCGGCACCCAGAGCGGTCTGGTTCGCCACGAGGGCGATCGGCTCAACGTTATCGGTGCCGACCCGGACAAGCCCGACCCCCTGCCCGGAAGGAACATCATGACCCTGGCGCCGCACAGCGACGGCAGCGTGTGGGCGGCGATTTCAGGACAGGGTGTGGTGCAGATCGGTTCCGATCTCACGCAGCACCGCCACCTTGCACCCCGCGAACGCGGCGGCATCCTGCCCAGCGCCAACGTCTGGAGCATGGTCGAGGATTGTCAGGGACGCCTGTGGATGGCCTTCATGCAGGGTGGCGTCGCCCACTTCGATCCGGCCAGTGGCGAGCTTCGACACCTGCCCCAGAACGAGGACAGTGGCCTCAATCCTTCCGGTTTCCAGGTCAGTCTCCATCGCGATGCCGACTGTCGCATCTGGCTGGCGCAGAGCGAACAGCTGAATGTCATCGATCCGGCAACCGACGAGCGCTTCAGCAAGGTCGTGGACAAGACCGACGGCCCGATCATCTACCGGGTGCGGGAGCTGCACGGCGAGATCTACTACAGTGAAGGGCGCACGCTGTATCGCCTGGGTTCGTTGGGCGAAGCGGCCGAAGCGGCACCGGAAGTCGTGTTCGAAGCCGGCAATGTCATTACCGAATTCGTGGTGGCTCCCGATGCCGACGACATCCTGGTTTCGAGCTACAACGGACTGTACCGGTTGCCCGCTGACGGTTCGGAGCCGGTTCACATCCGTGCCGTTCCGGGGCTCGACGATGGTTTGCCCTCCTCCACGCTGCTCGGGATCATCGTTGATGACGAGGGTGGCAGCTGGATCAATATTCCCCGTCACGGCGTGGCCTACGTGGCGCCCGGCCATGCCGCGTTCCAGCGCTTTCATGCCCTGCCGGGCGACGACGATGCGCTGGGCCTGAACGTGGTCCTGAGCGTGGCCGAACTCCCCGATGAGAACCGGCTGTGGATTGGAGGGATGGGTTCCTCGCCCATGCGAGTACTCGATGTCGGCAGTGGCAGGGCGCAGACCCTGGGCGAGTACTTGTCCGCGCCGGATCTCGATGAACTGGAAGGCCCGTTTACCGATCTCTACGTGGAAGGCAACCGCTATTTTGTCAGCGCCTATCGTCATGTCACCCTGGTCGCTGCCGAAAGCGGTTCACATCGTCAGGTGATCAGTCGCGAGCAGATCGATGCGGGGACCTTCAGTTTTGCCCGTCCCGATGGTGAGCGCTACGTCTGGGCGGCGACGATTGATGCCGGTCTCTTTCGTGTCGATCTCGAGACAGGAGCACAAGAGCAGTACTGGCCCAAAGGCGATGGGCATTACCACTGGCCCGAAACCGGGGTGATTGCGCTCGAAACCGGACCGGACGGTCGCTGGTGGGCCATTGCACCGGGCGGCATCTATCGCTGGAATGACGATGGCGGCTTCGAGCGCATGGCTCAACCGGATCGCCCGCCCTATCTGGCCGCAACCTGGCACGGCGACGAGTTGTGGGCAGCAACAGAGACCACGCTTAAACGCTGGCGGTGGGACGAGGCGTTGCAGGCCCCCCGTCGTTTCGAAATGACCGGAAGTTTGCCCCCCGGTCGTATCCAGGACATCTTCAGGCACGATGACGGTCAGTTCTGGCTGGTGCGCTCCAGTGGCCTGGTGCGCTTCAATCCTCGGACCGGCCGACTGCGCAACTACACGCGTGCCGATGGCCTGGCGGTGTCCGAGTTCCAGCGTCGTGCCGCGGTCCACCTGGGCGATGGGCGGCTGGCACTGGGGGGAACGGGTGGACTGGTGCTGGTCGATCCGGACATGGTTGGTGGGACACTGGCCGAGCCTCCTGTCCACGTGCGCGGTTTGACCGCCGGTGACCGACAGTATTCATTGTCGCCGGGGCACCGGCCCGATATCGAACTCGACCACAACCAGAACAGTTTTTACCTCGACTTCACGGCGCTCTCCTACCTGTCGTTCGGCCAGAATCGGTATCGTGTCCGGCTGGAAGGCTGGGACGAGCAATGGCTGGAACTGGTCGGCCAGACGCGTTTTCATTACAGCAACCTGCCGCCGGGGCAGTACCGTTTTCGGGTCCAGGGGGCGACTGCCGATGGGTTGTGGAACGAACAGGGCGATGTCCTCGATATTCAGATTCGGCAACCGCCATGGTTGAGCGGATGGGCGCTGGCCGCCTATGTGATTCTTGGACTGACCGGTGTCGGTGCGGGCTGGCGCAGTTTCGACACCGCGCAACGCCGCCGACGAGAGATGCGCGAAGCGCGGCAGAAGCGCGACCTGGCCGAAGAGCAGAGGCAGGTCGTCGAACAGCTCAACCGCAATCTCGAACCACTCAAGCTGGCGCAGACCATCGGTCGAGAGATGCTGTCGATTACCGTAGGCCGGGCAGCCTGGGTGGGGTTCGAGCATGAGCAATTGCCTCGTGACCTGGTCGGGGTCGGCGACCATGACGAGACGCCGACGCGAAACGAGTGGCGGGCCCGATTGAAGGAGGCTGACGGCCGGCGGGCACTCGCCGTCACGCTCGAGGCCGAGGGAGAGCAGGTGGCGCGGGTGCTGATCGAGGCCGGTGAATCGAGCCTTGATCAGGCCAGTGGCGAACGCCTGGATCTGCTGGTGGAGATGGCCAGCCAGGCGCTGCACAATGCCCTGCTGCTCGAGCGGGTGCGGGCGCTGGCGATACGCGCCGAGCAGGCCAGTTCCGCCAAGTCCGAGTTCCTGGCCACGATGAGCCACGAAATCCGCACCCCGCTGCACGGCGTGCTCGGCATGGTCGAGCTGCTTTACGAGACCGAGGCCGATCCCGGACAGCAGGACATTCTCAATACCCTCAGGCAGTCCGGCCTGCAGTTGCAGCGCATCATTGACGACGTGCTCGACATTTCGCGCATCGAGGCGGGAAGGCTGAGCATGTCCATGCAGCCTTTCGATCTCGTCGCAACGCTCGAGCAGGTGCTCGATCTGCATGCGCCCAATGCCGCCCGCAAGGGGCTGGACCTGCGGTTGCGCATGGACTCCGATTTGCCGCTGATGGCCGACGGCGACGCTGATCGTATCTCGCAGGTGCTCGGCAACCTGCTCAGCAATGCCGTCAAGTTCACCGAGCGCGGCGGGATCGAAATGGCCGCCGGGCGGACTGATTCAGGGGAGCTGCGCCTGGTGGTCAGTGACTCCGGCCCCGGGATCGAATTGCACGACCGCGAACGGCTGTTCGAACCGTTCACCCAGCTTGATGCATCGATCACCCGCTCGCATAGCGGCTCGGGACTGGGCCTGGCGATTTGCCGACGCCTGGTCGATGCCATGGAAGGGAGGCTGGAGTTGCTCGAGAGCCCGCATGACGGCAGTCGGTTTGCCGTGACGCTGCCGGTGCTGGGGCCGCAATCCGCGGACAGTCCGCCGATGCCGCGCACGCGGCTGCTGGAAGGAATGAGCCTGACCGCGCTGGTCGAACCCACGACTTACCGGGTGCTGTATCGACTGTGTCGGCGCTGGGGCGTCGCCTTGCACGACGCCCGGCGACAATCGCCCCGGGATTGCACCGTGCTGCTGGTCGACCCGCGGTGCCGGGCGGCCGTGCAGATCCCCGGCTCATGGACCGATCACGCCAGGCACATCGCCTGGCTGCAATCGCCCTATGGCCGCAGCGGCTCTGACGAGGCCGTCATGCCGTCCACTGCCCACTACCTGCGCTGGCCGCTGATCGAAAGTCGATTGCTCGGCCTGTTGCTCGACCTGGCGATCGTCGAGCGTCAGCAGTACCAGTGACCGTCGCCACCATTACGGGTACACTTGCAGCTTGTTGTTTCAAGGGAGCGCAAACTGATGGAATGGGTTCTGCTAGGCCTGATCGTGGCCGCGGTTGCCTTCGGCATCGTGCTGTACAACCGCCTGGTCGCGGGGCGCAATCGTTACAAGAATGCCTTTGCCCAGATCGACGTTCAGCTCAACCGTCGTCATGATCTGATCCCCAACCTGGTCGAGGTGGCCAGACGCTACATGAGCCACGAGCGTGAAACCCTCGAAGCGGTCATCCAGGCGCGCAATGGCGCCCAGCAGCAGCTGCGCCAGACCGCGTCCGATCCGACCGACCCGGACGCCATGCGCAAGCTTTCGGAAGCCGAGCAGGGACTGTCCGGCGCGCTCGGCCGCCTGTTCGCGTTGTCGGAGAACTACCCCGACCTCAAGGCCAACCAGAACATGATGCAGCTGTCCGAGGAGCTGACCAGTACCGAGAATAAGGTCGCCTTCGCACGCCAGGCGTTCAACGATGCGGTGATGAACTACAACATCCTGCGCGAAAGCTTCCCGAGCAACGTTGTTGCCAACATGTTCAGCTTCAAGCCGGCAGAACTGCTCGAAATCGACGCACCGGAGAAGCGCGAAGCGGTCAAGGTGGATTTTGGTTGAGGGGGAGGGGTCAAGAGGGTGAAGTGTGAACTTTGGGGTGTTAAGTGTTAAGTGTGAAGGGGCGAATCTCTCTGCCATGGTACCTAACACCTAACACCTAACACCTAACACCTAACACCCGGAACCCAGCCCCTAGCCCCTCATTCAATGCACAAGCTCAATCGCAAGCCTCTGCTGCCTACTGGATCGTGAGATGAATTTTTTCGAACACCAGGACCGGGCCCGGCGGCAGTCGGGTCTGCTGATTTTTCTGTTCGGCCTGGCCGTGCTGGGCATCATCCTGGCAGCCAATGCCGCGGTGCTGTTCACGGTCGGGCCCGATCCCGAACTGTTGATCGGCGTGACTTTGTTGACCGCCGGCACCATCGGTATCGCCAGCATGGTGCGCACCATGCAGATGCGCGGGGGCGGAGGCCAGATCGCTCGCCAGCTCGGCGGGACGCTGGTTGATCATGACACCACCGATCCGCTCCGGCGGCGTTTGCGCAACGTGGTCGAGGAGATGGCCATCGCCTCCGGCGTGCCGGTGCCGGAGATCTACGTGCTCGAGCACGAGCAGGGAATCAACGCCTTTGCCGCGGGCTACTCCACGGCCGATGCCGCGGTGGCGGTCACGCGTGGCGCTCTGGAGCACCTGAGCCGGGATGAGCTCCAGGGCGTGATCGCGCACGAGTTCAGCCATATCCTCAATGGCGACATGCGCCTCAATATTCGCCTGATCGGTTTCCTGTTCGGCATCCTGGTCATTGCCATTCTCGGTCGGCGACTACTGTTCTCGGCGCGTTTTGCACGCGACAGCCGTGGTGCCGCCCCGGCGGTAATGATCGGCCTGGCGATACTCATCGTCGGCTATATCGGGCTGTTTTTCGGACGCTGGATCCGGGCGGCCGTATCCCGCCAGCGCGAGTTCCTGGCCGATGCCTCGGCCGTGCAGTTCACCCGGCAGCCCGACGGCATCGGCGGTGCGCTGAAGAAAATCAAGGCGCTCTACGCCGGGTCGTTTCTCACGGCCGACGCCGAAGAGGTCGGCCACATGCTGTTCGGACAGTCGATGGGTTACCAGATGTTCGCGACCCACCCGCCGCTGGAGGATCGCATCAGGGCGGTCGATCCTTCCTTCGATCCGGCGGAGATCGAGCGTATCGCCGAACGCATGGATCGGCACGCCCAGTCACGCCGTGCCGAGGCCGAAGAAGCCGAACGGGAAGACGAAACACGTGAACGGGGTCCCGGCGGGCTGCCGCTGGATGCCGATAACCTGGCCGAGAAGATCGGCCAGCCAGGCCTGAACCAGGTGTTCATGGCCGCCGCCCTGGTCGCCGCGATACCGAAGCAGCTCGAGCGTGCCGCCCACTCCGATGAATGGGCGCAGGAAGTCATCTGCTACTTGCTGCTGTCCCACGACGACGAAGTGCGCGAGGAACAGTTGCTGACCATTGCACGCAGCCTGGGCAGCGAGAGCGAACAGCAGGTCCGTGCCCTGCGCCAGAGTGTGCCGGAACTGCCGGCCGGGCAGCGTCTGCCTTTGCTCGAGATCGCCTTCCCGTCACTCAGGCGGCGCCCGGAGCGAGAGCTGCTCGATTTGATGCGCCTGGTCGAGGCGCTGGTCGAAGCCGATGGTCGCATCGACGTGTTCGAGTATGCCCTCGCCCGGCTGGTCAACCGCCAGATCCTCGACGCCCTGCATCCCGAACGGGTGCGGTCGGGCGGCAACCGGAAACTGGTTGCCATGGCCGACGAGGCAGTCGACCTCATGGCCATCGTCGCCTGGCATGGCCATCCCGAGCAGCCACAGGAAGTTGAAGATGCGTTGGCCGCGGCCCTGGAAAGGGCCGGCCTGGATAGCCCCGAGACCATCCCGGGCCTGCAGGAATGGGCCGGACGAATGGACACGGCGCTGGACCGGCTGGACCGGCTCAAACCGCGCGAGAAGGAAAGGCTTGTCAACGCGCTGGCCTGTTGCGTGTTGCACGACGGCGAGGTCATCCCGGAGGAAATGGATCTGATGCGGGTCGTGTGCGGAATGTTGCACGTACCCATCCCCCTGCTGGAACCCCGCGAGAATTGAACAGCCGACCAGGGTGCGGGCGGACGGTGCAGGTCGCTCCGTCCGCCCGACCTCCCGGGCGGTCTTGCAGCCGGAACTCAATCGGCTGCGAACTGGCAGCTGACATCCGGGTTCCAGTCGGCAAAGATTCCATTCGGATTGTCCTTGCCCAGCCATACGTGCAGGCCCCACACCTGCGGGCCTTCCAGGAAAACCAGGTCCTGGCCGAGCACCTGCGGCGGTTCGTCGTGGGGCCAGTCAGCCGGCGGCACGATGAACTCCACGCCAACAAATGCCATCGAGCCATCCTCGGTCGGTTCATACAAGAGCGCCTCGGGTCGAAGATGGTTCAGGTGACCGCCATTGGTCAGCTGACTCATGTTGGCGATGTGGTAACCCATGCCGCCCATCGGGCTTTCGACGCACTCGCTGATGGCTGTGTCCCAGCCAGCGGCTACTGCCACGTCGAAACTGTGAAAGGCCACCGTGGCCAGTCGTAATGCATCGAGCTTGGCGGCAACGGCAGGATCAAGTTCGTCCGGATCGGATTCGCCGGTGCAATGAGGCGGCAGCTGGCCGCCGAGCATGCCCAGCAGAATGCAGTGACGTGAGTGCGGCTCGGCCTGGGCATTGGCCTGGCCGGTCACCAGGCACAGTCCGAGCAGCAATGCCAGCCCGAGGGTGGCAAGAGAACGCCGGCTTGTATTGAAATGTTCCATGATCGTCTCCTTGGTCTGAGGTCGTCGGGTGGTATCCGTGACGGCGCCGGCGGCGATAACAGGTGCCGTGGCGCTCAGGAGAGATCGTCGTTGATGGTGTGACCGGAGTCCTGCAGGAAGCCTCAGGGAATACTCAAATTTCCCTTCGAACCGTGAACCGATCGCAATTGTCGGGTGCGTCTGTCGGCCGGATCAGGCCGTCTCGGTTTCACCGGCCGGGTCGCTGTGCCGCTGTTCCCGCTGGATCATGTCGGCGGCTTTCTCGGCGATCATGATGGTGGGGGCGTTGGTATTGCCACCGACCAGCGTCGGCATGACCGAAGCATCGATCACGCGCAGGCCCTCGACACCGCGCACCCGCAATTGCGGGTCGACCACCGAGTGCGGGTCGGAACCCATGCGGCAGGTGCCGACCGGGTGGTAGATGGTTTCGGCCTTGGTGCGGATGAATTCGATCAGGCCGTTGCGGTCGTTGACATCGTTTCCGGGGAAGATCTCGTGGGCGCGGAACGGGCGGAATGCCGGCTGACTGAGCACGTCGCGCGACAGCTTGACGCATTCGAGCATCATTTCAAGGTCTTCCGGCTCACTGAGGTAATTGGCGATGATCGCCGGCGGCTGGCGCGGGTCGTTGCTGTGCAGCCGGATCCGGCCCCTGCTTTGCGGGCGCAGCGGGCAGGCGTGCAGCGTGTAGCCGTCGCCGGGCAGGCGGTTGCGGCCGTGATCGTCGAGCAGGGCCGGGACGAAGTGCATCTGGATGTCCGGCCTGTCCTCCCGGCTGCGCCCGCTGACCAGGAACGCTCCGGCCTCGGCAATGTTGGACGTGCCCTCGCCCTGATGGTGGAGGAAGTAACGCAGGCCGACCATCAGCTCGTTGATCTGGTCGTAGGTGACCGGCTGCGAACTGCGCGTCAGCGTGCAGATGTCGAGGTGATCCTGGAGATTGTGTCCGACCTGGGGAAGTTCGTGAACGACCCGGATGTCGGCGGCTTCGAGTGCGTCGACCGGACCGATGCCCGAGAGCATGAGCAATTGCGGGGAATTGATGGCCCCGGCCGCCAGCAGCACCTCCCGGCGAGCCCGCGCCACCCGGTTGATCCCGCGTCGGCGGAATCGAACGCCGCTGACCTTCGGGCCGGACTCCATCTCGAGACCGAGCGTGAGTGCTCCGGTGATGATGGTGAGGTTGTCGCGCTGGCGCACCGGTCTCAGGTAAGCGGTGGACGCGCTGCAGCGTCTACCGTCGCGCTGAGTGACCTGGTAGAGTCCGAAGCCGCGCTGGGCCGGTCCGTTGAAGTCGCGGTTGCGGGCAAAGCCGGCCTGCTCGGCGGCCTGGATGAAGACGTCGCTCAGGGGATTGACGTGGCTGAGGTCCTGAACGCTCAGTGGGCCACCCACACCATGCAGTTTGGATGGACCGCGCCCCTGGTCCTCTGAACGAATGAAGTAGGGCAGCACCTCGTCCCACGACCAGCCCTCGGCCCCGGCCCCGGCCCAGTCATCGTAATCCGTACGATGGCCGCGCGAATAGCACATGGCATTGATCGAGCTCGATCCCCCCAGCACGCGCCCACGCGGCCAGTACAACCGGCGATTGTTGAGTCCCGGTTCGGGTTCGGTCGAGTAGTTCCAGTTCAGCGACTTGAAATTGACCAGCTTGGCCAGGCCGGCCGGCATGTGAATGAACGGATTCCAGTCGCGCGGCCCGGCTTCCAGCAACAGCACCTCGACCGACGGGTCGGCACTCAATCGATTGGCCAGCACGCAGCCGGCCGATCCGGCACCGACGATGATGTAGTCGAAAGCTTTGCGCATGGGCTGATCCGGGTTTGGGGCGTTTCCAATGATAGGCGAGAGGATTAGAGCAGGGGGTCTAAAGAGGGGCAGGGGAAAGGAAAAAGGTAAAAGGTAAAAAGAGGGATGGCTTGGTGCGGTTTTTCTGAATTTGCTGGCCAACAGCGCGGCCTTGCCATTGGCCAGCATCGCAAACCGAAGCCGCGTCGCATTCCCTCCTTTCACCTTTCACCTTTCACCTCTTACCTTTCTCCTTTTACCTTTCTCCTGTTACAACCTGTGCAACTGACTCATCGACTCGAACCCCGAAAGGGGTTGCTCGAAGTCGTGGGCCAGCGCAAGCACCTTGAACTTTTCGCCCATCTCGCCGGGCAGGGTCAGGCGCTTGATCTCGGCCGATAGCTTCAGGCGCTCGTATTCGTCGTCGACTTCGCCAACGGCCTCGGCGATACCCAGTGACAGCAAAAAGCCCGCCTGGCTGGTGTAGCCGGCGACATCCAGGTTGCACGCAACAGCCGCCTCGGCGCAGGCGGTGAAATCGACGAAGGCCGACAGATCGGTCAGCCCTGGCCAGACAAAGGGGTCGAAGTGCGCACGGTGGCGGTAATGGCAGACCAGCGTGCCGCCGGAGCGGTCGGGATGGTAGTACTCGGCACGCGGGTAGCCGTAGTCGATGAACAGGGCAACGCCGCGCTCGAGTGATTCGGTGACGGTTGCCAGCCAGCCGTGCAGGTCGAGACAGATCTCGCTTTCGAAACCATCGGGCAGGGGGTGTGGCAGCCGCTGGATCACGGGCTGGAGTGCCGCGTTCAGGCGCTTTGAAGCTGTTGTCGGGGTCAACTCCAGCCGATCGTCGACAACATTCACGGCCAGTTCCAGCACCTGACCGTTCTCGATTCGAAATCGGGAGACGGGCAGGGCGTCGACCACCTCGTTGGCCAGTACCACGCCGGAATACGATTCGGTCGGTGGCCGGTCTATCCACTCGATGCGATCGCGCAGGCCGGGCGGCAGACCGGCCACGGTTTCCTGCTGCACTTCGCGCAGCACGGCGCTGGGCTCGAGGATGAGATAGCGTGCCGGCGGCTTGCGCATCGACTCGAGCAGGTCGCGCGCCAGGACACCGGAGCCGGCTCCAAGCTCCAGCAGGGTCCACGGTGGAGCCAGTGCCTCGCCGATCTCGTCGAGCTGCCGGGCCAGGGCGCGAGCGAAAAGCTTTCCCTGTTCCGGCGCGGTGACGAAATCACCGGACGAGCCGAACTTGTGCAGGCCATTGACGTAGTAACCCAGCCCGGGCTCGTAAAGCGCCATGGCCATATAGCGGTCAAACGGCATGGAGCCGTCGTTTTCGATTTCCTCGACGATCCTGGTGCACAATCGCTGGCTGAGGTCGGCCAGTTCGGGCGGCGGTTGTGGCAATGTGAGTGATGGAGAACGCGATGACATCGAAGGACAACGGCGGGGTTCCGGTGGCGATTGTAACCGGCGCGGCCAGGCGTATCGGCGCGGTGATCGCCGGGCAACTTCACGACAAGGGGCTGAATGTCGTCATTCACTGCCGCGGTTCGCGCAGCGAGGCCGATGCGCTGTCGGCGCGCCTGAACGAGCGCCGTGCGGGCTCGACGATCGTCGTACAGGCCGACCTGGTCGAGGATGCAGCACCGGAAGAAATCGTTGCCGCAACGCTGGCGGCCTTCGGGCGAATCGACGTGCTGGTCAACAACGCATCCGCCTTTTACCCGACGCCGGTCGATGAAGCCACGCAAGCCCACTGGGATGAATTGATGGCGAGCAACTTGAGGGCGCCGTTCTTCCTGTCGCAGGCCTGTGCATCGCACCTGGCGGTCAATGCCGGCGCCATCGTCAACCTGGTCGACATTCACGCGCTGGTGCCGATGCAACGCCATGCCGTCTACTGCCAGGCCAAGGCCGGTCTGGTCATGCAGACCCGATCACTGGCCAGGGAACTGGCCCCGGATGTGCGCGTCAATGCCGTCGCCCCCGGCGCCATCCTGTGGCCGGAGCACGAGCAGTCGCCGGAGGCCGAAGCGAACATCCTGGACCGCATCCCCATGCAACGCCCGGGCCGACCCGAAGACATTGCCGGCGCGGTGGCCTACCTGGCGCTGGATGCACCCTATGTCACGGGTCAGATCCTGGCGGTGGACGGGGGGCGATTGTTGAATATGTGATGGGGAAGGAACAAGGTAAAAGGTGAAAGGTAAAAGGTGAAAGGTAAAAGGTGAAAGGTAAAAGGTGAAAGGTAAAAGGAGGGGATGCGGCGCGGCTTCGGTTATCGATGGTGGCCAATGGCAAGGCCACGCCGTTGGCCGGTAAGCTCGGAAAACCTGCACCATGCCACCCCCCCTTTCACCTTTCACTTTTCACCTTTTACCTTTTACCTCTACTTCAACAACCCCGTCACCTCGCGAAAACGCGGATGGGTGGCGTCGGCCATCAGTTCGAACAGCACCATCTCGACGCAGCTGATGTGCACACCGGCGGCGGTCATGCGCTGGATGCCGATGTCGCGGTTGCGCACCGAGCGCGAGGAGACGGCATCGGCCACCAGGTGGACCTGGTAGTCCTCGCGCCTGAGAGCGGCGGCCGTCTGCCAGACGCAGACATGGGTTTCGATGCCGGCCAGCAGGATCCGGTCGCGGCCGCTGGTGCGAATGGCCTCGCGCAGGTCGGCGTCCCCCCAGCAACCGAAGCTGGACTTGGCCGCGGGTTGCAGTCCGTCGAGCTTGTCGGCCAGCTCCGGGACGGTTGCGCCGAGCTTGTCGGGCAGTTGTTCGGCCCAAACCACCGGCACATCCAGAAGACGACAGCCTTCGATCAGGATCTGTTGCTGGCGAATCATGTCGTCCGACTCGTGCATCAGCCGCGCCAGCTTGCCCTGGACGTCGACGACCAGCAGCAACGCGTTGTCGGTCGACGGGTGGTCAATTGTCGTCGTCATGATCGGGGCTCCGTGTTCTTCATGTCCTTCGTGGTTCCGCTTCAAGCCTTCATCATCACCCCGCATTCAGATCCGATGCAAGGACCGATCCCCGTCAAAAACCTCCCAGTGCTCGGCGAACGTCTTCCCTGTCACCGGGTGCCTGAGTTGCGGCGCCAGGTCGGCCAGCGGTTTGAGGACGTGGGCATACTTGAGAATCTCGTCGCGCGGCAGTTCCAGGCCGTCGTGTTCGCCGACCAGGTCTTCGTAGAGGAGGATATCGATGTCGAGCGTGCGGTCGGAGAACTTCGGCTGGCTGCGGTCGCGACCATGATGGTCCTCGAGGTCGACCAGCCACTGCTTGAGCTCGCCCAGGGCCATGCCGGTCTCGATCACGGCGGCGCAGTTGAGAAAGTCCGAACCCTCGAAGCCCACGGCCGGTGAGCGGTAGACCGGCGAGACCCGGACAGCCTGGAAGGCTTCCCTGAGCGCGCGAATGCCGGCAGCAATATTTGCCTCGGCATTGCGGTTACTGCCCAGTCCCAGGTAGACGGTCGCCTTCATGGTCTGCGCCCGCGCTCGATGATGATGCCGACCGACTTCGAGCCGCGCACCGCGCCCGGCTTGTCCAGTCTCAGCTTCAGCCAGTCGACCGGAAATTCGGCCAGCACGATCTCGGCGCAGCGCTCACCGAGTGTTTCGACCAGCCCGAATTCGCTTTTCTCGACGAATCCGATCAGGCGCTTGGCCACCGCCTTGTAGTCGAGTGTGTCCTCGATGCGATCGGTGGCCGCCGCCCGCCGAATGTCCGCGCTCATCTCGATGTTCAGGCAGACGACCTGGCGGATCTTGCGCTCCCAGTCGTAGATGCCGATAACGGTCTCGATCTCGAGGTCCTTGATGAAGACGATGTCCATATGCTCTGGTAGGGGTGCCGTTGGGTGAGTGAGGGTGCTTGGACGAGGTTCGCGGATTTCGGTTGGCGTGGGCGGGGAGGTAAAAGGTTAAAGGAAAAGGAAAAGGAAAAGAAACCCATCACCTTTTACCTCTCACCTTTTACCGCCCCAACGAGTCGATTGGCCACCTCGGCTTCACGCTGATCAAGCCGTCGGTGGTCGCCTCGGCGCGCCGATACCAGCCGGCATAAGCGATCATGGCGCCGTTGTCGGTGCACAGTTTCAGGTCGGGATAGTACACCTGGCCGGGCAGCGTCCTGTCGAGTTTTTCGCGTAGGCGCCGATTGGCGCTGACGCCGCCGGCGATGACCAGTCGTTCCATCCGCGTTTCCTTGAGTGCGCGCCGGCACTTGATTGTCAGGGTATCGACGACGGCCTGCTCGAAGCCGGCGGCGATGTTCGGGTAGTCCGCTCTATCGACTTTTGCCACCAGTTGACGGGTATGCGTCTTGAGGCCGGAAAAGCTGAAATCCAGTCCCGGACGGTTGGTCATGGGGCGTGGAAAATCAAAGTGAGTCGGGTCGCCGTCTTCGGCCAGGCGGGCGACTTCCGGCCCGCCGGGGTAGCCCAGCCCCATCAGGCGCGCGGTCTTGTCGAAGGCTTCGCCGGCCGCATCGTCGAGCGTCTCGCCCAGCAGCCGGTAATGGCCGAATCCTTCCACCGCGACCAGCATGGTGTGGCCGCCGGAAACCAGCAGGGCGACGAAGGGAAAGTCCGGCGCCGGATCGGCCAGCAACGGCGAGAGCAGGTGTCCTTCCATGTGGTGTACGGCGATGGCTGGCTTGTCCAGGGCGCCGGCCAGGCCGACGGCGGTCGAGGCGCCGACCAGCAGGGCGCCGGCCAGGCCCGGTCCGGCGGTGTAGGCGATGGCATCGAGCTCATGCGGTGTCAGACGGGCATGATCGAGTGCCTCGCGGATCATGGCCGGCAGCTTGCGCACGTGGTCGCGCGAGGCCAGTTCGGGTACCACGCCGCCGTAGGCGGCATGGTCGGCCTGGGTGTAGACCAGGTCGGCGACGATGCCGCGCTCGGGATTGAACACGGCCACGCCGGTCTCGTCACAGGACGTTTCGATGCCAAGTATGTTTTGCACGATGTCAAATTACCGGGTTATAATGGCCGACTTTCCACCAATCACGGGACACGATTTTAATGCCCAGCGTCAAGGTCAAGGAAAACGAGCCGTTCGAGTACGCCCTGCGTCGCTTCAAGCGCTCGTGTGAAAAAGCCGGCGTGGTCGCCGAAGCCCGCCGTCGCGAGTTCTTCGAGAAGCCGACCCAGGAGCGCAAGCGCAAGAAGGCCGCCGCGGTCAAGCGCCACCTGCGCAAGCTCTCGCGCGAGCGCGTCAACCGCCGCCGTCTCTACTGAGCAAACGCTCATTGTACTAGCTTCGTGGTGGATCGCCGCCTCCGTGCGATTCGCTCACCGACGGCAACCGGATCATCATGTCGCTCAAGCAACGCATCAACGATGACGTCAAGCAGGCCATGCGCGCCGGCGACAAGCCGCGCCTGAAGATCCTGCGCATGATCACCGCCGCGATCAAGCAACGCGAGGTCGACGAGCGGATCGAACTCGATGACGCCCAGGTGCTGGCCGTGGTCGAGAAGATGATCAAGCAGCGGCGTGAGTCGGCCGAACAGTACCGTGCCGGCGACCGGCCGGAGCTGGCCGAGGTGGAAGAGGCCGAGATCGCCATCCTCCGGGACTACCTGCCCGAGCCGCTGTCCGACGAAGAGCTCGCGCGGGTCATCGACGAGGCCATTGCCGAGGCCGACGCCACTTCCATGGCCGACATGGGCAAGGTCATGGGCCTGATCAAGGGCCGCGTCCAGGGTCGCGCCGACATGGGCCAGGTCTCGGCACAGGTGCGTGGCCGTCTGGCCGGCCAGGGCTGATCCGGCTAGACTGGGCCGGTGGCTGGCCGAATCCCCGAAAGTTTCATCGAAACCCTCATCGAGCGCAGCGATATCGTCGAGGTCGTCGGCTCCCGGGTCGATCTCAAGCCTGCCGGGCGCGGCGAGTTCAAGGCGCTGTGCCCCTTTCACGACGAGAAAACACCCTCTTTTACCGTCAGCTCCGACAAGCAGTTCTACCATTGCTTCGGTTGCGGGGCACACGGCACGGCCATCGGTTTTGTCATGGAGTACGACGGCCTGGAGTTCCCGGCCGCGGTCGAGGAGCTGGCCTCGCGTGCCGGCCTGGAGGTGCCGCGCGAGGGCGGCCATGCCCCGGTTCAGCGCCATGACCGCCTCTACGAGGCGCTGGGGGCCGCGCAGGCCTGGTTTCGCCGCAAGCTTGGCGCGAGCGAGGCGGCGCGCAGCTACCTGAAAGGGCGCGGTTTCGACAAGGCGACGGTGGACGAATTCGGTATCGGCTACGCGCCGGATGCCTGGCAGGCGCTGGCCGACGAGTTGACCACCCAGGGATTTCGGCTCGACGAACTCGAGCAGGCCGGGCTGGTGACGCGCAAGAATCAGCGGGTGACCGACAAGTTTCGTGATCGGGTCATGTTCCCGATCCACGACCGTCGCGGCCGGGTGATCGCGTTCGGCGGGCGGGCGCTGGGCGAGCGCGGGCCGAAGTACATGAACTCGCCCGAAACGCCGGTTTTTCACAAGGGGCGTGAACTCTACCGGCTCTACCAGGTGCGCCGCGGCGGCCTGCCCAAGCGCTTGCTGGTGGTCGAGGGCTACATGGACTGCGCCGCGCTGTATCAGTACGGCTTCGACAATGCCGTGGCCACCCTGGGCACCTCGGTGACCGCCGATCACATGGAGTTGATGTTTCGTGCCTCGCCGGTGGTGGTGTTCTGTTTCGATGGCGACCGGGCTGGCCGCCAGGCGGCCTGGCGCGGGCTGGAGGCGGCGTTGCCGGTCATGCGCGACAATCGCGAGGTACGCTTCCTGTTCCTGCCCGAGGGCGAAGATCCCGACTCGCTGGTGCGCGCACGCGGTCAGGCCGAGTTCGCAGCCCTGGTCGAACAGGGGCGCCCGCTGTCGGCGTTCTTTTTCGATCACCTCGCCGAGGAGATCGACATGACGACGATCGACGGCCGCGCGCGGCTGGTGGCGCTGGCCGAGCCCTACCTGGAAAAGATGCCGAAAGGCGCGTTTGCCGACCTGATGCGCCGAGAGCTTCAGAAGCGGGCCGGGCATGGAGGAACCGCCGCCGGGCAGCCGGCGTCGAATGCTTCGCAAGCGCGCAAGCCGCTGGCCGGCGAGGATCGACCGCTGACCCCGGTGCAGTATGCCGTGGCGCTGATCGTTCAGCATCCCGACCTGGCCCGCGACGTGGCCGAGGGGGCGCTGGATGGACCGGCGACCATGCGGGGTGTGGATTTCTTGCGCGAACTGATTGACTTTTGTCGGGCCAGGCCCCATTTTTCAACGGCTAAGCTGGTCGAAAGCTGGAGAGATCGCCCGGAAGGCCCGTGGCTGGCGCGCCTGGCCAGTCGCGAAGTGATCGAGCAACAGGCAACGGCCGAACAGACAGCGACAGCAATGTCGGCGGCGCTGGCGCAAACACTGGCCAGAATACGTCGTCAACAGATACAGACCCGAGTCCGCGAACTCCAGCAGGCGCAGCTGAGAGAAGGGGGACTGGACGAACTCAGAACCAGAGAATTGCGCAGGCTCCTGGGCCAGCGCGTGGACGAAGAATTATGAGCAAAGCCGAAGCAAGCGACATGGACAACTCACCGCGACCGTCTCAGCTCAAGCAGCTGATCCAGAAAGGCCGTGAGCAGGGGCAGTGGCTGACCTACGCCCAGGTCAACGACCACCTGCCCGGCGATATCGTCGATCCTGAGCAGATCGAAGACATCGTCAACATGATCAACGACATGGGGATCAAGGTGTTCGAAGAGGCACCTGAAGATGCCGATGCGCTGATCCTCAATGACTCGGCCAGCACCGACGCCGACGATGAGGCCGCCCAGCAGGATGCCGAGGCGGCGCTGGCCGCGGTGGAAACCGAGCTTGGCCGCACGACCGACCCGGTGCGCATGTACATGCGCGAGATGGGCTCGGTGTCGTTGCTGACGCGTGAGAATGAAATCGAGATCGCCAAGCGGATCGAGGACGGCCTCAACCAGGTCAACATGGCGCTGTCGCGCTTCCCGGGCACGGTCGGCATCCTGCTCGAGGAGGTGCAATCCTGGAAGGAAGGCAACCTGCGCCTCAACGAGCTGGTCAGCGGCTTTATCAACCCCGAGCTGCTCGCCGAGATGGACCTGATCTCGGAAGACACCATGGAAGCGGCGGTGGCCGAGGAAGCCGAGTACATTGACGAGGACGCCGAGGACGAGGACGAAGACAAGCCGGCGCCGACCGTCAACACCCTTCCGGACCCCGAGCAGGTCACCCAGTTCTTTGACGAACTCGAGAAGCTGCACGAGCATTTCATTAAGCTGTATGACCGCTACGGTGCAACCGGCAAGAAAGCCAACGAGATCAAGGACAGCATCTCCGAGCAGTTCCTGCGGCTGAAATTGCCGCCGCGCCTGTTCGATCTGCTGATCCTGCGCATGCGCCTGCACGTGGCCCGCATTCGCGATATCGAGCGCGCCATCATGGCCGTGTGCGTGGAACGTTCCGGCATGCCGCGCAAGGAATTCATCACCAGCTTCCGCGACAACGCCTCCGACCCCGAATGGCTGGCCGGGCTGCTGCGTCGCCGGACCGACTGGGCCAAGACCCTGCGCGAGTACGAGGACGAAATCGCCGAGCTGCAGGCCAAGCTGGCGAAATTCGAGCGTGACCAGCGCATTCCCGTCGGCTACCTGCTCGAGCTCAACCGCGAGATGTCCATTGGCGAGGCCAAGGCACGCCGCGCCAAGAAGGAAATGGTCGAGGCCAACCTGCGCCTGGTCATCTCGATTGCCAAGAAGTACACCAATCGCGGCCTGCAGTTTTTGGACCTCATCCAGGAAGGCAATATCGGCCTGATGAAGGCGGTGGACAAGTTCGAATACCGCCGCGGCTACAAGTTCTCGACCTACGCCACCTGGTGGATTCGCCAGGCCATCACCCGTTCGATTGCCGACCAGGCGCGCACCATCCGCATTCCGGTGCACATGATCGAGACCATCAACAAGCTCAACCGGGTCTCGCGCCACATGCTCCAGGAAATGGGTCGCGAACCGACCCCGGATGAACTGGCGGTCAAGATGGAAATGCCCGAGGACAAGGTGCGCAAGGTGCTCAAGATTGCCAAGGAGCCGATCTCAATGGAAACCCCGATCGGCGACGACGAAGATTCGCATCTGGGCGATTTCATCGAGGACATCAACATCCTCTCACCGGTCGATACCGCCACCACCACCGGCCTGACGGATACCGTCCAGAAGGTCCTAGGCGGCCTGACCCCGCGCGAGGCCAAGGTGCTGCGCATGCGCTTCGGCATCGACATGAACACCGACCACACGCTCGAAGAGGTCGGCAAGCAGTTCGACGTCACCCGCGAACGCATCCGCCAGATCGAGGCCAAGGCATTGCGCAAGCTGCGTCATCCGACCCGCTCGGAACAGTTGCGCAGCTTCCTAGATCTGGAGTGAACTCCGGAAGACGGAAGACGGAAGACGAAATTTTTCACGTTTCCCGTCTCCCGTCTCCCGTCTTCCCGTACTCTCTCACCGTCTCCACCAGCACCTGCACGTGCTCCGGGTCTACCCCGGGCGTAATCCCGTGGCCGAGGTTGAAAATGTGCCCCGGGCCGTCGCCAAAGCTCTCCAGTACACGCCGAGCCTCGCGGGCGATGACTTCCGGGGTGGTCAGCATGACGGCCGGGTCGAGGTTGCCCTGTAGCGCGACCCGGTCGCCGACTCGCCGGCGCGCCTCGGCCATGTCCATGGTCCAGTCCACGCCCAGGCCCGTGCACCCGGTATCGGCCAGCAATTCCAGGTGCTGCCCGCAGCCCTTGCCGAACAGGATCAGCGGGGTGTCCGGGCAGGTCTTGTTCAGTTGATCGACAATGCGTTGCTGCGAAGCCAGCGAGAATTCCCGGTACAGTCGCGGTGACAGCGCACCACCCCAGGAATCGAAAATCATCAGGGCATCGGCACCCGCCCGCACCTGGGCGCTCAGGTAAGCGGCGGTGGCATCGGCCAGGTGGTTCATCAGCCGATGGGCGGCCTCGGGCTCGGCCAGCAGCAATTTCTTGGCGGTGGCGAAATCCTTGCTGCTGCCGCCCTCGATCATGTAGGTGCCCACTGTCCATGGGCTGCCGGCAAACCCGATCAACGGGGTTGTTTCGGGCAGGTTGGCGCGGATCAGGCGGACTGCGTCCATGACATAGCCGGTGTCGGACTCCGGGTCTGTCATGGGCAGGGCGTCAATGGCCGCCGGGGTTTGCACCGGGCGCTCGAAATAAGGACCTTCGCCGGTGGCGAACCCCAGCCCCAGGCCCATGGCATGCGGCAGGATCAGGATGTCGGAAAACAGGATGGCGGCGTCGAAGCCGTAGCGTTCAATCGGTTGCAGGGTCACTTCGCAGGCCAGCTCCGGGTTGCCCGCAAGCTTCAGAAAACTGCCCGCCCGTGCACGGGTGGCCCGGTATTCGGGCAGATAGCGCCCAGCCTGGCGCATCATCCAGATGGGCGTGCGTTCGGTGGGCTCGCGGCGGAGCGCGCGCATGAACAGCGATTGGCTGCGGTCGGTCATGAATGAAGTACCTCGCGAATGTCGTCAGCAGGGCAGGGCACGATGCTGGCCTTGCCAATGGTGTCAAGCAGTATCAGGCGAATCTGGTCAGCGCGATTTTTCTTGTCAAGGCGCATCAGGTTCAGGAGTCGGTCAGGGTCCTGGTCTTCGGGCAGGGCGGTCGGCAATCCCAGGCGCTTGAGCAGATCACGCAGGCGATCGCAGGTGCCGGTTTCAACTCGACCCAGTACTTCACTCAGTCGAGTGGCCAGAACCATGCCAATGGCCACCGCTTCGCCGTGGCGCCAGACGCTGTAGGCGGTGGCCGTTTCCAGCGCATGGCCGAAAGTATGCCCGAAATTCAGCAATGCCCGCTGTCCTGACTCGCGTGTATCGGCTGCCACCACCTCGGCCTTGTTGCGAACCGACTGGAAGACTGCCTCCATCAGTGTGCCCGGCAAGCGCGCGTTCAGGCCTTCGGTATTGGCCTCCAACCACGCGAACAGGGCGGCATCACGAATCGCGCCATACTTGACCACTTCGGCCAGGCCGGCGCGGTAGTCCCGTTCGTCCAGGCTGGACAGGGTGTCCAGATCGGCGATCACGGCTGCTGGTTGATGAAAGGCGCCGATCAGGTTCTTGCCGCTGGCATGATTGACCCCGGTTTTCCCTCCAACAGAGGCATCGACCTGGGCCAGCAGTGTCGTCGGCATCTGGACGACCCGGATGCCGCGCATGTAGCATGCCGCGGCGAACCCTGCCATGTCACCGATCACCCCGCCGCCCAGGGCCAGCACCGTGGCGTCGCGCTGGGCCTTGAGGGTAATCAGTTCGTCAATGATTCGCTGCCAGCTTTCCACGGTCTTGTGCTGTTCGCCATCGGGAAGTATCAGGCGACGCTTGTGGCGGACCCGCTCGAGCGCCGGGCGCAGGCGATCGAGATACAGGCGGGCGACATTGGGGTCGGACACGACCAGAACGCGGCCTTCCACGTGGCGATCGATCACGCTGGCCATGCCGAGCAAGCCCTGGCCGACATAGACCGGATATTCGCCGTCGCCATGGCTGACCTGAATGACTTTCATGATGGTTTTCCGCTACGCATGTATTCAACAATCTTGCGATGAGCCCGGTTGGCCATGGCTGCCGGGCTGATGTTGGCAGAGCGTATTGTCAGGTGTGCGCACTCGCGATACAACGGGTTTCGCGTTTGGGCCAGTTTCTCCAGCCTTTCGCGTCGGTCCGGCGCCTGCAGCAGTGGTCGTCGCTGATCTCGTTCCAGTCGCTTGAGCTGCTGGTCCACATCGGTTTCCAGCCAGACGACAATGCCGCGTTCGGCAAGCATGCCTCGATTGGTCGGGTCGACAATGCTTCCGCCGCCGGTGGCAAGCAGAATCCGGTCACGCTGGGTCAGCTCATCAAGCATCGACTGCTCGCGCGCCCGGAAGCCCGCTTCACCCTCGATATCGAAGATGGTACTGACATCGACGCCGCAACGCTGCTCGATCTCCTGGTCCAGATCATGAAAATCAAGACGCATCCGCCTGGCCAGAACGCGCCCCACCGTGGTCTTTCCCGAACCCATCGGGCCGATCAGAAAAATACGATTCATTGCAGCTTGCGCGGTGGGGGATTGGGCCGGTGGCGAGGAGCGCCAGTCACAAGTCCTGGACGGTTCGGAGCATGGTCCACGTGGGGTTCGTGCAGTCTATGGCAATCCAGCAGCCATGCTACCATGCTCGCCTCCCGCGCAAAGTTATTCAGAGCCTCCCTGGCGCGTTTTGCTACCATAACGCCTTTGTTTCCACAGGCCGGTCCGGACTGATGCTGCGCTTTTCCATACTGTTTGTCGTCATGCTGCTGGGGTTGTTTACCCTGGAGGTGCTCCAGCCGGTCCAGGATGCCGTCATCCTGCCATTTACCGCCGGGATCGCCCATGTCAGCGTGTTCCTCATCGAGTTGTTCGATGAGGGTGTGGTTTCGGCCGGAAAGGTGATTCGTGATCTCGATACCGGTTTCGCGATCAGTATCGAGCCGGGCTGTAATGGTGTCGAGGCGCTGATCATCCTGTTTGCCGCCATCTTTGCCTTTCCGGCATCGCTCAAGCACAAGCTGATCGGCTTCGCGATCGGGTTCGTCGCCATCCAGTCATTGAATCTGGTGCGCATCATCAGCCTGTTTTACCTCGGCCAGTGGAACATGACCTGGTTCAACTGGTTTCATTTGTACCTGTGGCAGGCGCTGATCATACTGGACGCACTGGTCGTCTGGCTGATCTGGTTGCGCATGCTGCCACCCATGAAGATCGGCGGCGGAGGGGATGATTCCGGCGGTTCACGCGATTCCGATTCGGATGACGACCTCGTTACCGCAACGACATGAAGCGACTGCTGATTGCCGGTTGCGGGGACATCGGCATCCGGTTGGCCGGAACGCTCGATCCCGAGGCCTGGACAACGGTTGGGTTGCGACGTACCCCAGCCGCACTGCCTGACCCGGTTTCACAAGTCACGGCCGATCTGCTTGCTCCCCAATCCCTCACGAGCGTGGCCGGTCATTGGGACGCTGTGATCTACCAGGCAACGCCTGATCAGCGCGATCCCGAGGCGTATCGCAAGGCCTATGTCGAGGGGCTGAAAAATCTGCTGTCCACGGTGCAGGCAGACCGGCTGATCTTCGTATCAAGCACTGCTGTATATGGTCAGGATGACGGCAGCGAAGTGGACGAACGCTCGATCACGCAACCGTCGGCGTTCAATGGCCGCATTCTTCTCGAAGCCGAACAACTGGCACTTGACGTCGGAGGGCTGGTGGTCCGATTTTCCGGGATATACGGTCCCGGCCGGGAGTTCCTGATCAACCAGGTGCGCAACGGCAAGGCCCGTTGCCGAGAGCATCCGCCACAATGGACCAATCGGATCCATGCCGACGATTGTGCCGCGGTGTTGGCGCATGTGCTGCAATTGCCATCCCCGGAATCGCTTTACTGCGCCAGTGATGATCATCCCGCCCCGCGCTGTCAGGTCGTGGATTGGCTGGCGGGCCAATTGGGCGTGGCCGCGCCGGCCCGGGAAGCATCGAATGCATCCGGCCAGGGCAAGCGCATATCCAATCAGCGCTTGCGTGCCTCGGGTTATGATTTCCGTTATCCCGACTTTCGCACCGGCTATGGAGCCTTGTTGCAATGAGCACACCAATGACTTCTGAAATGCTGTCTCGCTTTCGTCAGGGTTTCGAGCGCGCCCAGGCCGCCGGGGTGCCCGAACCCACGGCCATGACCGTGGCCACGGTCGACGCGCACAATCGTCCGACCGCGCGAACCCTTCTGCTCAAGGATGCCGACCAGGGTGGCTTTGTCTTCTACACCAACCTGCAGTCTCGCAAGGGCCAGCACCTGGCGAAGAATACTGCTGTGTCGCTGGTGTTCTGGTGGCGTGAAATCGAAGAGCAGGTTGTGGTCGAAGGCACTGTCGAGCCGGTCAGCGTGGTCGAGGCCGATGCCTATTTCGCCAGTCGACCCCGTGGCAGCCAGATCGGCGCCTGGGCCTCGCTGCAATCGAAGCCACTGGCCGATCGCCAGGAGCTCGTCGACCGGATTGCTGAGATTGAGAAACGCTACGAAGGCCGCGAAGTGCCCCGTCCGGAACACTGGTCCGGCTTCCGCACCCGCCCCCATCGGGTCGAATTCTGGTACGGCAAGAAGTATCGGCTGCACGAGCGGGTGTGTTATGAGCTGGTAGACGGCGATTGGGAAGAGGGGTTGTTGTATCCGTGATGAGAAAGGGGGAAGACGGGAGACGGAAGACGGGAGACGGAGGTCAGAGGTCAGGCTTTTCCGTAAACCGTAAACCGTTAACCGTTCTTCTTATACCTATCCAGATCCCGCTGTATCCACCCCTCGGCCAGCTCCTTCCACGGTGACTCGTCCAGCGACTTCGGCTCGTACATCCCGGCCGCCTGGCGTTGGCGCTGGGCTTCATAGAGAACCAGCGCGGTGGCCACCGAAACGTTCAGTGACTGGGCCATGCCGGCCATGGGGATGATGATTTGCTGGTCGATCAAGGCAAGCGCCTCGTCGCTGACGCCGAACTTCTCGGTGCCCAGGACAATGACGGTCGGCTGGGTGTAGTCCGGCTGGCGAAAGTCGACGGCCTGGTCGGAAAAGTGAGCGGCATAGATCGTGAACCCCTGCTCACGCAACAGCTCGAGACCACTGGGGGTGTCGCGATGGCGAACCAGTTCCACCCAGCGCTGTGCGCCTTGTGAAGTGTGGTTGAGTTTCGGGATGCCGTCGCTGCCGGGTACGGCATGGGCGCGCATGACACCGACGGCATCGCAGGTGCGCAACACCGCGGCCACGTTATGCGGTTTGTGAACCCGCTCCATGAATACGCTCAGGTCAGGCTGGCGGCGGGCGGCAACCTGTTGGATGCGGGTCTTGCGTTCCGGTGTCATGGCGGTATGGTAGCGGTAATGGGTGTGAGATGGATCATTCTGTTGCTGATGCTGCTTGGCTCTCCATCGGTCGGGGCCGAGGAAGACCCGCCATTTGACGAATTCATGGCCCTGATCGAGCGAACGCTGGATACCACCGGCCCCGGAAACCAGGCGGGTGATCGATCCGAACTATTCCGTTATACCGAAACCGGTTGGGAAGTTCGCATGATGACGCTCTGGGACGGCGATCAGTGGCGATTGCTCGCCCTGCGCATGCATCATCCGGAGCGGATCACCGAAATCGAGGGTCAGTGGCAGGAGCGCTATGAGCGTCTGCTGGCCAGCATCGACCGAGAGCGCCTGCCCGAATTGCCCTTGCCGGACCTGTTCGATGTGCCGCCGCCGGACTACAACCCGGCATTGCCGGAGGAGCTGCGCAGCCGGCGCTTCACGCATGATGGTTTCTGGTACGAAGTCCGATGGTATAACGCCGGCGGCGTCGATGATCGCGCCCGCTGGGCCATCCGCAGCTACGAACTGGTTGCCCTTCCGCAATGATCCCCAGCAATAACCTTCATGATTACTCAGTGCGCGGGCTTCGTTCCGGCCAACGCCGTCCTCGGGCGGTGAATTCCGCTTCAGTTCGACGCGGTGGCGAGGCCTTCAGCGAAATCCACCACCCGAGGACGGCTTGCAGTATTGACGTCCATCGATACTGCCAACGCCTGCTGAGACGCGACGCTACTTTGCATCTTCGCGTCTTCGCGTTCAGCAGGTTTTTTATCAGTCGGTATAAAACTGCCGCCGGAAGGTGAATTCGTGGGGCGCGCCAGTGTGCCCGTCCGGACTGACATTGATGCGAAAGTTGATGTTTTCTTCCTGTCGAAAGCGAAAGGTGCCGATGTAGTAAATGGCATCCTGGTCCCGAATTTCGCGCATTTCGATGTCGCGGCGCTGTCCGGCCAGGTTGACGGCCGTGGCACTGACTCGGGCGGTTACGGCCTCATCGCCTTCATCATCGGCGCGCAGCACGGCGATGTTGAGCAGGGCTCGGGTGCCGGAGCGCTGGATATCGTAGGCACTTGCGGTCTCCGGGTCGAGCAGGTTGGTATTCATGGTGTTGTAATGAATCGAGTACTCGCCGAACTGCTCGGCCTGGCCCGCTCGCACATCCATCATGCCCGGTACCGCGATGGTCAGGATCATGGCGACAGTCATGGTTCGAATCATCATCGGTTTTCTCCGTGTCCGCTGCATTCAAACGCCGAGCAGAATGATCAGAAACTGAATTCCGATGATGGCGACCAGCGGCGACAGGTCGAAGCCCCCCAGGGGCGGCAGCACGCGTCGGATCGGCGCCAGCACCGGGTCGGTGAGCTGAAAGATCAGGGGCACGATGGGGTGGCGGAAGTTCTGCCCGACCCAGGACAGGATCACGCCGATGATGATCAGGATCAGGTACAGAACCAGCAGCAACCGGACCAGTTTCATGGCGGCCAGAAGAGTCAGCACCAGCGGGTCCGGCGGGTAGCC
>SL_3KL_010_SEDDRAFT_10000450_pt1 | contig 33704 bp, 29 predicted proteins | sample SodLakKL_010_SED_2_FD_10381 | JGI IMG/M metagenome (IMG submission 10381) | reverse complement strand
AAAAAAAACTGCAAGTGCCTTCATCCGTATTTCCCAAAAAATTTCTCGGCCAGCACTTCCTGCGTGATGAAAATATCGCCCGAAAGGTTGTGGAAAGCCTGACAGGCTTCGGAAACTATGATACCATGCTCGAGGTCGGCCCCGGTACCGGAGTGCTTACCAAATATCTTCTGGAAAAAGGGAAATGGAAATGGTTTGGGGCAGAGCTTGACCGTGATTCGGCGGCTTATCTCCGGGGAAAATATCCTCACCTGGAATCTCAAATCATCGAAGGAGACTTTCTTAAAATGGATTTTAACAGGTGGATGGGGAAAGAACCTTTTGCCGTGATTGGCAATTTCCCCTATAACATCTCCTCGCAGATCCTTTTTAAAGTTCTTGAAAACCGCGAACAGATTCCGGAAATGGTGGGCATGTTTCAAAAGGAAGTTGCCATGCGCATCGCCTCACAACCCGGCAACAAGGTATATGGCATCCTGAGTGTGCTTACCCAGGCTTTTTATAATGTTCAGTTGTTGTTTGGTGTCGATCCGCATGTATTTCAGCCTCCTCCAAAGGTGCAATCGGCAGTGATCAGGCTGGAGAGGAAAACCGGTGAGCCCTTGGATTGTGATCCTGAACTTTTCTTCCGGGTGGTAAAAACAGCCTTTAACCAAAGAAGGAAGATGCTTAGCAACTCCCTGAAAAGCATGAAGGTGAATTGGGAAAAACTCCCGGAGAAACTTCCTTTTAAGAGGCCCGAGCAACTCGGTGTAACGGAGTTTTCGAAAATTACCAACGCCTCAAGTCCCGATCAGAAGGATAATTGATATTGATGTTTTGGTTTGCCAGGCTTTCAGTTTGCCCTTTTTAAAATTTTTATGAAGATTGTAACCGGCTAACCATTGGCTTTCCGGCTGAGGTTTAAAATGTTTTTGTATTTTTGAAGTTGTTTCAAAACCGTTGCCATGGCTACCAAAAAGCTGAAAAATTTTGAATATGCAGGACATACCGAAGCGGGCCCTTCCGGTATGGAAGGCCTTTGCCTGCAGGATGCTTTTGACACTCCAAATGGTTTTGTATTTGTAGTTACAGCCAATGAAGATCACTCCGCCAGCGAAAATCAGTTGGTGAAAATTTTTTCTGAAAGGATCCGGTATTATCTTGATAATGAAATACTGGAAAACCCCACTGAAGCGGTGAGCAATGCCATGATCTATTCCAACGGGTATATTTTTGAGTATCTGCGAAAAATCCCGAAAATTTCTCCTGGAGAGCTTAGTGGTTTATGTGTGCTTATAAGGGACGAAAAGGTTTATTATGGCTGGATTGGTGAGGTTTGCCTGTTTTTATTTACGGGAAAAAAGTTTTACCAGCTTGCATCCTGCGGCCAAAAGACCCGGGAGGAAGACGGGCAGGCTGCAGTTGATGGGGACGGATTTATTGGTTCACAGCAATTTGTCGTACCTGGAAATTGCCAACAGCCTTATGTGCCGGTTAACGGAGACAGGTTGATTGCCGGAACCGGCGGGTTGTGCCGAAACTTCCAGGATAAAACCTTTAAGAAATTGCTGCGGGATTCCATGCCCACCCAAACTAAGGTACTTCGCCTTGCAAACATTGCCGGTAACACCGGAGGTAAAGAACCTATGGCTTTGCAGCTGATCAACTTCTATAACCTTGTGAACACCTTGCGCTCTTTTGCTCCTGCCACCCATCCAGGCCCTCCTGAAACAAATTCTTCCAAAGTCAAAAAAGTTTTTAATGAAAAAAAGTCTTCCCCGGTGATGAGATATCTTTTTACGGCAATCGTTTTGCTGTTGGTCGGTTATATGGTCTATGACCTTTTTATTTATAATCCCAGGCCCGCGCGCCATGTCCCCTTGACCCAGGAGCATCTTCAGGCCGATCACGACTCCCTGATAAAAGTCCGGGGAGTTGAAATATCCGGCACCCCCGAGCAACTTCCCGAGGATGTTAGTTACACTGTCAGAAGCGGGGATACCTGGAGCCGCATCTATCAGCAATTTGGTGTGTGCTCATGGTTTATTCGTAATCACCCGCCCAACCAGGGCAAATTCGACAGCGAAGGAAATCCTGTTGCCGGAAGTACACTGCAAATCCCTGTGATGTATTCAGGAAGACCCCAGCTAAATCCCTATTTCTATCGTGAATTTCAAACCAGCAGGGTAGGCGGTTCCTGTGAGCATGCTGATGAAGACTTCCTCCGGAGATTTGAAGAAAAAATATATGATTAGCAACAGCAAAGGAAAATATCTTCGGAAAGGGAAAGTTTTGTTCCTGGATAAAGCCCATCCTTCCCTGATGGATGAATTGGAAAACCTGGGGTATTCCTGCCATTATGATCCTGCCATTACTCCCGGAAAACTGATTTCCATCCTTCCCGAATTATCCGGTTTAATTGTAAGAAGCAAATTCCGGCTGGATAAAAACATCTTGCAACATGCCGATAAACTTCAGTTTATTGGAAGAGTCGGAAGTGGTCTTGAAAATATAGACGTGGATTATGCCCGTTCTAAAGGGATTGTCTGCATGAATTCACCGGAAGGAAACCGCGATGCCGTAGGTGAGTATGCCCTGGGACTTTTACTTGCCCTGATCAACAATCTTGTGATTGCTGACCGGGAGGTAAGACAAGGGACATGGGAAAGGGAGAAAAACCGGGGTGTTGAAATAAAAGGCAAAACGGTTGCCATCATCGGCTATGGAAATACAGGAAGTGCTTTTGCTCAGCGCCTGCAGGGGTTTGAGGCAAAAATTATAGCCTTCGATAAGCACAAAAAAAATTACACCCCAGCCTTTGTTAAAGAAGGATCCCTGGAAGAAGTTTATGAACATGCCGATATCGTTAGCTTTCACGTTCCGCTTAACCCTGAAACCAGGTATATGTGCGACAGACAATTTTTTGAAAGATTTCAAAAAAATATTCTGCTGGTCAATACGGCAAGGGGAGGCATCTTGAATACAAGCGACCTGGTAGCGGCCTTAAAAAGTGGGAAGGTTCAGGGGGCTGCACTGGATGTGCTGGAGTACGAACATCTTTCCTTTGAAAAACTTGAAAAGAAAGACCTGCCGCCCCCGTTTCAATACCTTGCCTCGAGCAAAAATGTAGTGCTGTCCCCCCATATTGCCGGCTGGACCCATGAATCTTATATAAAACTATCTACTGTATTGGCAGAAAAGATAAAGGCCCTCAGGTAGTCGGCCGTTCCTTAACCACCAATTGAAGGGTGGTGCGATTTTTTTGTTCAAGCATTACCTTTTTTCCTTTGAGCAGGTAATCCACTTCCGCTTTCTGGTAATGTCTTACGGTGATTAATCTCAGATCATGGTTGTATTTTACATTAAAATTTTTTTCCAGATCCCTTATCAGTGCCGGGGTTTTTACCCGGTCATGGTCAAAACATACCGAAAAACTAATGGCAGAATTTTGCATCAGGTTAATCTTAACACCGTGGCTTGCAAAATCTGAAAAAATGCGGGAAAGGTTTTCTTCGGCAATAAAACTGAAATCTTTTGGGAAAATAGATATCAAAACCTGGTTGAATTTATAAATGTAGGAAGGAACCAGGTCATCATTCTTGAAATTATCATTGATAAGGGTTCCGGGGGCTGCGGGATTGGAAAAAGATTTGACCTTCAAAGGAATGTTTTTGTTCAGCAACGGCTTTAAGGTTTTCGGATGAATTACCGTGGCTCCGTAATAAGCCAGTTCGATAGCTTCCTGGTAACTGATATTGGGCAGAAGCAGTGTTTTTTCAAAAAATTTTGGGTCGGCATTGAGCAGACCGGGAACATCTTTCCAGATCACTAATTCTTCAGCCATCAATGAATAGGCAATAATGGCTGCGGTGTAGTCACTTCCTTCCCTGCCCAAAGTGGTTGTAAACCCCTGCCTTGTCCCCCCGATAAAACCCTGGGTAAGCACAACAGAAGGTTTCCCGTTATTTTTTCCGGGCTTAAGATAGGGTGAAAGATTTTCATTGATGGCCCTTGAAGTGAGAATCCAGTCGACCCTGGCATCCCGGAAATGCGCATCGGTGATCACCAGTTTCTGTGCCGGGAAAAGCTGATTCGAGATCCCGCAATCCTTCAGGTGCTGGTTTACAATTTGTGTGGAAACCCTTTCGCCGGTAGAAACTATGCGGTCATATTCATAATTATAATTGGTGCCGGCTTCTTCCCTTATATAATAGTATAAATGATAAAAGGATTGCTCCAGGATGTCGAATACCGGATGCGAAGGATATTCAAAAAGTTCCCTGGCAATATTGAAATGGAAGGCTTTGATTTGGTCAAACAAAGCGTACATCTCCTCTTTTCTTCCTTCCATAAAAAAGGCGGTCAGCTTCTCCAGTGCGTTGGTGGTTTTGGCCATGGCCGATAATACCACAACCAGGGGCTCATCCCCATATTGTTTGATGATTTTACCTACATTTTTTACCGAATTGGGATCCTTGACAGAAGCCCCGCCAAATTTGAATACGCGCATCCTTTTGTTATGGTTTTTTGCGGCAACTGACCTGAAAACAAAATTAACAAAATATGGGTATGCAGGCAAAAAGAAACCCTGGTCAGTAAACTAACCAGGGTAGGGACAGAGAAAATAAATATTGAGGAATGTTACAAATAACTATTTTTCATTAAGGGCTTCCATCAGCTTTTTGCGGGTAAAGAAAATCCGGCTTTTAACCGTACCAATGGACAGGTTCAGCTTGTCTGCAATTTCTTTGTATTTGTAACCATCATTATACATTTCAAAGGGCTTGCGCTGGTCCTGGTCAATCTTCTTTATTTCGCGGGTAATTTCCTTTATCGCGTAAGAGGAATCCGGGAGGCCTGTTTTGCTCTCTTTGGATAAATTCAGGTAATAAAGGTCATCGGTTTTGTCAAGAATGGTGTTGTTTCTAACATTCTGCCTGTAATTGTTAATGAAGGTGTTTTTCATGATGGTAAAAGTCCACGCCTTCAAATTGGTGTTGGCAGTGAATTTATCACGATTGGTTAATGCTTTAAGGTAGGTTTCCTGAACCAGGTCCTGAGCATCCTCATAATTTGAGGTCAAAGTGTAGGCAAAATATTTAAGGTTTTTCTGAAGACCCAGAAGCTTATAGTTGAATTCCAGTGCTGTCATAATTGATAAGGTTTTTGGGTTTGTTTAATTTTCTTTATATCAAAGTTAAACAAAAAAATATTAACTCCAAGCTTTTTTAAACTTTTTAACAAAATAAATTATGCTTAAAACCAAATACATTACCTATAAAGGCCTGTTTGTAGTACAAATATAATAATTTCTATTAGTAAATTAAAAAAACAGAAATATAAATTTTGTTAAATGAAAAACCTGAAAATGAGAACAGTGTAATTTGCGTAACTTCCTGATTAACCGTTGGTTTCAGGTAAAAAGGAGTCTTATTACCTGAATTGGGATTGGCAAATACTTTGGAAAACCATTAAAAAATTTACAGGAAACATCCATGACTAATTTTAAACGCACATGAGAATGATTATCAGGAGAACAGGACTTAATCCAACAATGAAAACTGAATTGTGATGTTTTTCCACCCCGGCATGGAAGGCCGCTGACCGAATTAATCAAATTATAAACAGATGAATTTTTTTGAAAAGGAGGATAGGAAATTTACCCGATTTCTTTCAGCATTTCTTTAAACTGCTCTGCATTTTCAACCGGAATAATATTTTTGGGAAGTTCTTTTTTAACTTCCTTTAATTGAAGCCCGGTTACAAATACTTTCTTGTTTTTTACCGCTTTTGACAACTTCCTGAGGTATTCGGGTATTTCTTTTGGGGCAAGGGCTGCAACAAAATAAGTAAAGAGGTAGTCTGTCTCCCGTATTTGTAGAATTTCAACCAGATCGTCAAAAGGGACTGACTGACCGAGATAGATCACTTTATGTCCGCTTTTCTTCAGGAGATAGCTGTAAAAAAGCAGGCCCATTTCATGCAATTCATTTTCGGGAAGGAACAAAAGAAATGTTTTGCCACCCTCTTTTGGGGGATCCGTTTGCCCATCTATGGCGATGATGAGTTTTTGCCGGATAAGGTTGGTAATGAAATGCTCCTGTGCAGGGTTGATGGTGCCTATTTGCCAAAGTAATCCAATTTTTTCAAGGAAAGGATACAAGATATGGGTTACGGTTTTTTCAAAACCCATTTTCAAAATCGAGGATGATAGAACTTTGTTAAAGCCATTTTCGTTAAGTTCTATCATGGAAACCACCAGGCTGTTGATCTGGCTTTCGTAATCATTGGCAGATCCTGATAATTCGACCACCTTTTCGTTTACCTCTTCCGGATCCATTCTAATGATCTGGGAGATCTTAAATCCGTGCTTGTTTAGCGTGCTTATGTTTAATAGCTTTTTCAGGTCGCAGTCCTGGTAGTACCTGATATTGGTAGAGGTGCGCTCAGGCAAAACCACATTGTAACGCTTTTCCCACATCCTGATGGTGTGGGCTTTAATTCCGGTAATCTTTTCCAGATCGTTAATGGAGTATCGGATCATGGCCTGAATTGGCGTTTAATATTATTGTGGAATTTTAAAACAAAAATAAATTTTTCCATTTTAGCAGGAATGGCAAAAAAATCAAAAATTCAACAAAGCCAGTATGAAAAAGTTCAACCCTTTAGTTATATGGTAGTTTTTTGTTTACAATTTTGTCTTTTTACCAAAACAATTTCTCTTTTGAGAAACCCATGGTATTGTTCCAGCAGGGGGTTTAGTTAAAATAGTTGGATTATACTTCGCTTAAAAAAAACAGAAAGTTTTGCAGCATAAATGATGAAAAAATTCTTATATTGTGTTGCAAGAAGCAGATAATAATAAAATAACAAAAACAGCGAAAAATCCCGCCGGAGACCTGGTAAAACAAAGTGACCCATTTATGGAGGATTTAAACATTGAGCCTACTAAAACAACTTTTGGCGTGCGTTTTCATTCAACCAACGGATTCATGGAGATAAAGGGAAACTCCTATCCAGAAAATGCAATAGAGTTTTTCCAGCCCCTTTTAGACTGGGTGCGAAACTTTACAAAGGCCAATCGCAAACCCGTAAGGCTGGTTTTCAAAGTAAATTATTTTAATACGAGCTCCTCTAAATATATTTTCAAGCTCATGGAAATTTTTCATGAATATCAAAAAAGAGGAAACAAGATTGAAGTGCAATGGCAGTTTTTTCAGGGCCAGGAAGACATGCTTGAAACCTGGCAGGAACTTATGGGGGAACTTGATATGAAATATCAGGTTGTTAAATAACGTTTTTTATGAAAGTGCCCCTTTGATTTTTTCTAAATTTGAAATTCATTTGTCGTTCTTAAAACCTTATGTCATGGAACAAAACACTTTAGAAATCACAGAGCAGACGGAGGTGTTTGGGTTTACCAGCATTCGCGAGCTGGTAAACCAAACACTGAAAAAAGACTTCGGCCGGAAATTGAAAAATAATGGGTTATCCTCCGGCTTTAAAGCCCTGGATAAAATTACGGGCGGATTTCAAAAAGGCGAACTCACCACCGTTGCGGTAAAACCCGGCATGGGAAAAACCGCTTTTTTATTATCTGTCGCCAATAATATTGCCATCAAAAACAACCATTCGGTGGCTATTTTCTCCTCAGAACGGTCCAACCTAAAAATTACCAATCGCCTGATTGAAAGCGAAACAGGGATGTCCCTGGATAAGCTTATGCATGGGGACCTTAAGGATAGCGAGCAAGATCACATGCATTCACTGATCAGCAGCATTGCCAAAGCCAGTATTTTCCTTGATGATACCCCTTCCTTATCAACCGATGAGCTGGAAAAGAAATCACGTGCCCTTAAGTTGCAGTATAATGTGGATCTTATCATTGTTGACTACCTGGAGTTGCTTACCACCAGTATTACTGATACATCTTCCCGTGAGGAACAGCTGAGCCGGATCGTTCAAACCCTCAAAGATATTGCCAGGGAGCTGAACCTGCCCATTTTGTTGTTCTCCCAGATCCCGGGGCATTTTCATGGCTTTGGACAAACCAAACCGCCTTCGCTCAAAAACCTGCCAGTTTTTTTAAGCGAAATATCCGATGTGGTGATGTTTTTGCATCGAACAGATATTTTCCCTGCTGAAAATCAACCACACGGCAAAGGAATGGTGGAACTTATTGTAGCAAAGCATCCTGTGCACAATGAGCAAAATGTTGCCCCTCTTACTTTTATTGAAAGTCATGCCAAATTTGCTGACTTTTCATAAATAATAAAATTTTGCAATTGGCCCGGTATTATTTTTTAGTACCGGGCTTTTTTATTAATTTTCCGGCAAAATTCAAACGGCTTGTTATGGCAATTATAAATGAAAACGAATTAAGACGCGATTCTCTGGTAAGTATTGCAAAAAAAATGATCATAGCTGCCCGAACAGCTCCCAAAGCAAAGGGAGTGAATAATATGGCAATGTCTATTCTTACAGGTAGCGATATTCAATTGCTTGCAAAAAAAATGAAGGAAATGGGGGAGAAGCAGCAAAATGAAATTTTTACCAGGGATGCCAATAATATCCGTGCTTCTGCAGATGTGGTGCTGATTATGGGCAGCAAGATTCAAAGTCTTGGGCTGAAGCTTTGCGGCATTTGCGGTTATAAAAATTGTGAAGAAAAAAATGAACACCCTGAAGTGCCTTGTGCTTTCAATACTGGTGACCTGGGTATTGCCATCGGGTCAGCTGTGAGTGTTGCCATGGACTACCGGGTGGACAACCGCATCATGTATACCATTGGCATGGCTGCCAAAGAACTTGAGTTGCTGGGCAAAGACTTCAAAATCATCTATGGCATTCCCCTGAGTGCCACCTCAAAAAACCCTTTCTTTGACAGAAAATAAATTAGGATATTAAGGCTGGAACATAAATCATACCGGTCTTTTTTTAACTTTTCTTTGGCTTTTCTCCCTTTCTTTTTTACGGTTACCCGGGAATAGACAGTTCTGCCCGGAAAAAATTGCTGTTTTGATTAACCATTCCCGCTGGTAGTTAAAAAAATACGTTTTGCCCTTAATTATTTTTGTTTTAATAATAAATTTTCTATTTTTGATCTTATTTAAAGAACCGGGCTATGAAACGAAATTCTAATATTGTCACCTTTGGGGGTAACCCGGTGACTTTACTCGGAAAAATGGTAAAATCAGGCAACCATGCCAAAAATTTTATTGCCACCACACCAGATTTTAAACCATTTCGTTTGAGCGATCACCAGGGTAAAGTCCGGATAATTTCTTCCGCTGCAAGTGTTGACACCGATGTTTGTGCAGAGCAAACCAGGCGTTTTAACCTGGAAGCTTCCAAATTGGAGGGAATTCAGGTAATACATATTACCTGTGATCTTCCTTTTGCCCTCAAACGGTTTTGTGCGGCCGAAGGTATTGATAAAATCATTACGGTTTCCGATCACAAGGATACTGATTTTGGGGTGAAATATGGCTTTCTGATTGAAGAATACCGTTTGCTAACCAGGGGTATTGTGGTGATCGATCAGTTTGACATGGTCAGATATGTGGAGTTTGTCAAAGAGGTATCGGAGCATCCTGATTATGACAAAGCCCTGGCTGCAGCCAGTGAACTTGTCTAGAAAATTTTTGAAACAAAAAAAAGGGTGGTTGCCGATCGGCAACCACCCTTTTTTAATCATTTATTGGAATTACTTCACTTCTTCAAAGTCAACATCGGTAACATCTCCATCATCTCCCTTATCTTTTCCTTCTTTACCTTCTTCTGACTTTGGTTCTTCAGCTCCTTGCTGTTCACCCTGTCCCTGGGAAGCCTGGTACATTTCTGAACTGGCGGCTTGCCATGCAGTGTTCAGGGCAGCCATGGCTGCATCGATCTCTTCGATATTTTTGTTTTTATGGGCTTCCTTAAGCTGGGATAACCCTTTTTCAATCGGCTCTTTTTTATCGGCCGGCAACTTCTCTCCAAACTCTTTTAGTTGCTTTTCAGTTTGGAAGATCAAAGAATCGGCAGCATTGATCTTTTCTATCTCTTCCTTGACCTTTTTGTCTTTTTCTGCATTGGCTTCAGCTTCGGACTTCATTTTCTTGATTTCCTCTTCACTTAATCCGGAAGAAGCTTCAATGCGGATGTTCTGTGATTTACCGGTCGCCTTATCTTTGGCCGAAACATTCAGAATACCATTGGCATCAATATCAAAAGTTACCTCAATTTGCGGCACTCCTCTTGGGGCCGGGGGTATCCCATCCAGATGAAAGCGTCCAATGGTGCGGTTATCTTTTGCCATGGGCCTTTCACCTTGCAGGATATGGATCTCTACTGAAGTTTGGTTATCGGCTGCCGTGGAAAAAGTTTCCATTTTCTTAGTCGGGATGGTGGTATTGGCCTCAATTAGCTTGGTCATTACCCCGCCCATGGTTTCAATACCAAGGGAAAGCGGAGTGACATCCAAAAGCAATACGTCTTTAATTTCTCCCGTTAAAACAGCACCCTGAATTGCAGCACCAATAGAAACTACCTCATCGGGGTTTACGCCCTTGGAAGGTTTTTTGCCAAAGAATTTTTCAACTACTTCCTGGATTGCCGGAATACGTGTTGAACCGCCTACAAGAATTACTTCATCAATGTCTGAAGGCTGGATCTTGGCATCTTTCAGTGCCTTTTTACACGGTTCAAGAGTAGCCTGAATAAGCTTATCGGTAAGCTGCTCAAACTTACTTCTGCTGAGAGTTTTTACCAGGTGCTTTGGTATTCCGTCAACCGGCATAATGTATGGCAGGTTGATCTCCGTGGAAGTGGAGCTGGAAAGTTCTATTTTGGCTTTCTCAGCAGCTTCTTTCAGGCGTTGTTTTGCCATGGGATCTTTTCGGAGATCAATTCCTTCGTCTTTTTTAAACTCTTCAGCCAGCCAGTCAATGATAATGTCATCAAAATCGTCACCTCCCAGGTGGGTGTCCCCATGAGTGGATTTAACTTCAAATACCCCGTCGCCCAATTCCAGAATGGAAATGTCAAAGGTACCGCCACCCAGGTCAAAGACGGCAATCCGTATGTCCTTGTCTTTTTTGTCCAGCCCATAAGCCAAAGAGGCTGCCGTTGGCTCATTAATAATGCGGCGTACTTTCAATCCGGCAATTTCACCGGCTTCTTTGGTGGCCTGGCGTTGCGAATCATTAAAATATGCCGGAACAGTAATCACTGCTTCCGTTACTTCCTGCCCCAGGTAATCTTCTGCGGTTTTCTTCATCTTCTGAAGCACCATAGCAGAGATCTCCTGCGGAGTATATTTACGGTCGTCAATTACCACCCTGGGAATATTATTTTCGCCTTTGTCCAGTTTATAGGCCACCCGTTGACGCTCTTTTTCAGCAGTATCATAGGTTTCTCCCATAAACCGCTTGATAGAATATACAGTTTTTTCAGGATTGATAATGGCCTGCCGTTTGGCTGGGTCTCCTACCTTTCGTTCTCCGTTTTCTGTAAAAGCAACAATGGATGGGGTTGTGCGGCGTCCTTCGCTGTTGGGAATAACTACCGGTTCATTACCTTCCATCACTGCTACGCATGAGTTGGTTGTTCCTAAATCAATACCTATTATTTTACCCATTGTTTATTTTATTTTTTGGATTTTTTCATTACAAATTTTCGGTTTTAACATTTCAATCATTATGCCATTGATGGTTTTTCGGGTATTTTTGAAATATTGGCACTGAAATTTAGCTTTAATCCGGCCATTATACCTGATAACACTTTTATTAACAATAATAATGAATTGTATGTCAGTTTGTTATGGTGTTTGGGCTATTGGTAAGGGTTGTTGTCAAAGAAAAGCCCCAAAGATGTCAGAAGGGTGACAAAAAGGCATGAGGTCTAGAATCTTGCCACCAGTTTGATGTTGATCAGCCTTGAAGTGAGGAAGTTTGGAACGGCGTACATCCGGTTTTCAACATCTTTTATCCAAAGGTAAGAAATGGTATTGTTGATTTCAAGCAGGTTAAATACTTCGGCTGTGAGCCATAAGGATTCAAAATTACCCCAGAGGGAGTTTTCCCCAAACTGGCTTTCGCTGCTGATCAACTGTTTGGAAAACCCAATGTCCACTCTTTTGTAGGAAGGCATGCGCAGTGTGTCTTTATGCCGCTCGAAGGTGGGTGGCCCGAAGGGCATGCCCGTACCAAAAATGAACCCAAGCTGCACCTTGTAAGATGGGTTGCGCGGCAGAAAATCCTGGAAAAACATACTGAAATTGAACCGCTGGTCGGTGGGCCTGGGAATGTATCCGGCCGGAATCAGGTTGCCATCGGCATCGGTGTAAAAACTGTCTTCTATTTTTTCTTCGGTTTTTAATAAGGAGATGCTTGCCCAGGACTCCACACCGGGAACAAACTCCCCATGAACCTTCATGTCCAGCCCGGTGGCATAACCACTGGCTATATTGTCGGCATAATACCTTATCCTTACATTATCCAGTTCATAAGGAATCAGGTTGTTGAGTTGCTTATAATAAGCCTCGGCGGTATATTTGAAAGGCCTGCCCCATGCCTGGAAGTTATATTCCGAACCCAGGACGAAGTGGATCGATTCCTGGGCTTTGATGTTTTGATTGAGTTGCCCGGTTAGGTCTCTAAGCTCCCGGTAAAACGGGGGTTGATGAAAGTAACCTGCCGAGGCCCTGAATGCCCAGCTAGGTGCCCACACAGGTTTATAAAGCAGGGTAGCCCGGGGACTGAAAACGAACTGGTTATTGAAATCCCAGTAATTTGCCCTGAAACCCGCCGTGAGGGCAAACCTGCCGTGTGGTCTCTGAATCTCCCAGGTGTTTTGCACGAAGCCTGATAGACGATTTGACTGCAAATTGATGCGGGCACTAAGGGTGTCCTGCAGAAGTACTTGTTCATCCGGTTTTTGCGGCAGTGTAAAACCTGCAGAATCGATCATGGTCCATTCATTCAGGCGATCAAATATATCTTCATGCTGAAATTTTATGCCCCATTTCAGCTGCTGGTCGTCAAAAGTGTGATCTCCTTTATGCTCAAGGTTCCAGACAATTGCATTAAGGTAATTCCTGGCATGGTTCAAAAAAGTTCCCACACCAAGTGGTTCTCCGGTGGGTTGCCCAAAATCATCCTCCCCAAAATCGGTTTCTACCCTTCGAAGCCAGTATTGGCCCAGGATGTCAAAGTTTTCGGTTTCATCGGTTTGAAACACCGAGGTGATCAGTTGAAGGTTTGTTTCCGGCTGAAGCTGGTAATGAAGAGATAATGCCCCCATGGCGGTGATGAAACGATCCACCTCCTGTCCATCAAAAAACACGGTAAGCTGTTTTACATCGGTAAGGGTGCCAAAGCGGGTATTTTGTACTTCGGGTTCGAAAAGGTAACGGTTAAGGCTTAAATTTCCTAAAAAACTTAATTCCAGCCTGTTTGTAATGTCATAAGTCAGCAAAGTTTGAAAGTCGGAAAAAGAAGGCCGGTAATCTCCCTTGGTGTCCAGGGTGCCGAGAAGGTATTGATTGGATTTGTGACGCAAGCCTGCCAGGTAACTGAATTTCTGATTTTGAGATACGCCTTCCAGGTGCAGAGAGCCTTCCAGCAGACTCATGGAAAAAGAACCCCCGAATTTTTCCGGCTTCCGGTATTCAATGTCCAGTACCGATGCCATTTTGTCCCCATATTGGGGAGTGAATCCTCCGGCAGAAAATTTAATGGAAGAAACCAGGTCGGAATTGAGGAAACTTAACCCTTCCTGCTGCCCGGAACGGACCAAAAACGGACGATAAATTTCAATGCCATTGACATAGATTAGGTTTTCATCAAAACTTCCCCCACGAACAGAATATTGAGCAGAAAGTTCGGTGGTAGAGGAGACCCCGGGAAGGGTTTTTACCAGTGCTTCCACACTTGAGGTAGGACCTGGCAAAAGGGCAGTGAGATTTGGATCGAGCCTGGTGAGGTCAGTAGAAAGAATTTGCCGGTCCACTACTTCTACATCCGGCAGGTCTGTTGCAATGGGCTGCAGGGTAATATTGAGGGTGCGGGTTTCATTAGGACTCAGGTTGAGAGATACATTGCGGGGCGTGTATCCGAGATAGGAAACGATCAGGTTGATGCCGGTGGCTGCAGGAACCCTGAACCGGAAAAAACCGTCTTCACCGGTAGAAGTGCCAATAGAGGTATCCTGAATGGCCAGGTTAACAAATTCAAGAGGATTGCCTTGATCATCGAGCACATGACCCTCAAGAACAGCATGCTGAGCCGTGGACTGAAGGCACAGGATCATCAAAAAAAACAGGAATAAATGGACCCGGAATTTTTTCACCTGGCAAAAATATAAATAATATGTCGTATTCTGCTTAAATTGAAAAGCAATCCCCAAAACCGGGGTGCTGAAAATATAACATTTCCCGGCATTTTTTATTGCATCCGAAAAAGTTATTTATTGTCTGCGAAAACGTCCTTCCCGCCAGGCTTTAATAAATTCTCCCCATGCCAGGGGATCAAAAATACGCATGGGGGGGCGCTGTCCTGCATAATAAAGACGGTTGGCTTGCTGATTCATTTGATGCCGGAAATTCATGGACCCATCCATGGGCATTTCTTCCATGCGGTCTTTCATTTCTGCCCTGGCAAGGTTTCGCATGGCATAGTCATAATCGTCATCGGGCACCTCCGTATGAATAAAGGCATGCCTGAATTGCTCCCGCGTTGGCCAGGGGTATATGACTGTTTCCGGAAGATGAATGGTATCTTTTGACATGAGTTGTATGGCCGAATACCTGTTTTGGGTGAGGGTGTCGGGAACGGTGTAATAAACTTCCTTATAGCCCACCGAAGAAAACCTCAGGGTGTCGGATGTATAAACCGGCAGGGAGAAAAAACCATTGTAATCCGAAACCGTACCCCTCTGAGTGCCTTTTACATAAACTGTTGCATAGGAGACAGGCTCGAGGCTGTCACCCGTTAACACAAGCCCGGAAAATTGTATGACCCTGCCCGGACGATCCTTCCCACTCGTATTGCCCGCCCCTTGCAGCAACAATACGCAGCCAATCAAAAACAAAATCAGATGTTTGGACTTTAGTGGCATAAGAAGATTATTAGAAAATATCAAAAATTAATCACAAATCAGACCAAAAATTTTCAAAGGCAGGGTTTGGTTTTTTTAATTAACCAATCCGGGCTCCCATTGTTTTTTTATACAAAAAAAGGCTGTTGTTTCTATAACAACAGCCTTTTGGTTTTATTTTTTAGGAAACCTTTTTAAAGTGCCTACTTATAATATCCTTTAAGTTTAGCTTCTTTAAGGCTGGCCTTAATTCCTTTTTTGTTAATGATCCTGATTCCTTTTGCAGATACCTTCAAGGTGATCCAGCGGTTTTCTTCAGGAATAAAAAACTTTTTTTCCTGGATGTTGGGATAATACCATCTTTTGGTTTTGATATTGGAGTGCGATACCTTATGCCCTACAATTGGCCTTTTCCCGGTTATCTGACAAATTCGTGACATTGCTGTATGATTTAGGTTCGAATAACTTTTTTCTTAACGCGTTTTTTGAGGAGTGCAAAGTACGGGATTTTTTTTCTTATTGACAAATGTTTCTTTGGTTTTTTAAAAACCCCCTGATGAGGGATTCTCAGTTTTATTTTACTGGTTTTACCAACCGGTTATTTGCTATCTCAAAAGCAATGCTCTTTTTTATATTATTTACCTGCATGCAATACCCCGGGGAACAATTCTTCCGTTGAATATGTAAACAATACTATGGATTTATTGGTTTTTTAAACCTAAGTTTTTAATTTTATAATGTAATAGATTGAAAATAATCAAAGATCCGGTTTGAAGGATTACTATCAAATATTAGGAGTAAGGCGGACGGCATCCTGTGAGAATATCCGGAAGGCTTTTCGTTGCCAGGCAATGGTGCTGCATCCTGATGTAAATTCTACGGCGGAAGCCAAAGCCGAATTCCAGAAAATCAACGAGGCCTACCAGGTGCTGAAAAATACCGAAAAGCGCCGGATTTATGATTTACGTTTGCAAAACGGATTGTTCAGCCAAAAAATATACTACCATCCGGGCCGTGCTGCCCGGCCGTACCGCCCTCCCCATGCAAACCACAATTCATACCGGTCGACCCGTTTTGATGCAAATAACCATAAGCCCTCTGCTTTTGAAAAAGCGTTCGATAATTTTTTGTTGTTCTTTATGCTGGCCACCGGCATAGGGGCTATTGGATTTGGCATCTTTAACCTTACCCAGGAGCCCGAGGAAGGTACCAATCAATTTGCCGGATTAATTTTTGGCCTGGTTTTTACCGGCTTACTGCTTTTTCTTTGGGAGAAGAAAAAAAAGTACATGTCCTGACCTCTCTTCCTGATTTACTCATTCCAGATTTGCCAGGCTTTTTCAGCCTGAAATTTTAACATGGTTTGGCCATTTACTATTTTACAACCTGCTGCTTTACCAAACTCCAGAAATTTTGTCAGGGGGGGATTGTAAACCAAATCGTATAGCGTATTTCGGGGATTCAAAAAATGATAGGGCAGCGGAGGAAAACTTTCGGTTTTCGGAGACATTCCCAGCGGGGTGCAATTGATGATAAAGGGATACTCCCTGATCAACTGCTCATCTGTTTGGGCATAGGATATTTCATTTTCTCCGGACGGGAATCGGGATACCTGCATATAAGGGCAGTTAATTTTTTCCAACACCCAGGCTACCGCTTTGGCCGCCCCACCCGTGCCTAAAATGAGTGCATTTTCGGGAATGGCCAGGGCGTGAACTTCCAGGCTTTTTTCAAAACCGAATGCATCGGTATTGTACCCATGAAGTAATAATTTTTCCTTTTCACGGGAAATTTTGATGGTATTTACTGCCAGGATGTCTGTGGCAACTTCATGCAGGGTGTCAAGGTGAGGTATTATTTTTTCTTTGTGAGGAATGGTCACATTCAACCCGCATAAACCGGGATTTTGTGAAACCCAGGTCCTGAAATTTTCCAGGTCTTTCACCGGGAACAACCTGTAGGTTGCTCCGGAAATTTTTTCCTTCCTGAACTTTTCTTTAAAATAGGATGCTGACCATGAATGGGACAAGGGATATCCGATCAGTCCAAAGGTTTTCATCTGTTTATAATTTGATAAAATCGGTTACATGCCTGTCCCGCCCATGCGGGAGAACTCGCCATGGCATAATCATTCCCCTGTACGTTAAGGCCTTTGGTATGGTTCGTTTCAGGTTTTTTAAGCCGGTTTTTTTTCCTGCTTTTTACTCTGAAGGTATTCAAACACGAAAATGATGGCCATGCCAATAAAAGCAAAAATGAGCACCTGAAAAACCAAAGGGTCTTCGCCGGTTACCTGGGAATACCTTTCCGGGCTGATATTTTTTTCAAGAAAAGGCACCTCTTCTCCGGCAGTGGTAATACGTGTTTCCAAAACTTCTTTCCAGGGCCAGAGTTTATTCAGGGAGCCGATCATAAAACCCGAAAGTACCCCCAGGGTGGCATTGGGGAAATTTTTAAAAAACCAGGAAATGATATTTGAAAAAGCTACCAGGCCTATGGCGCATCCTACAGCAAAAACGGCCAGCACATCGGCTTGCAGGTCCCTCACGGCATTGAGCATAAACTCGTATTTTCCCAGTAACAGCAGGATAAAGCTTCCTGAAATACCCGGCAGGATCATGGCACATATGGCAATAGATCCGGAGATGAAAACAAACCAAAGTGTCTGGGGAGTGCTGGCAGGAGTGGCCACCGTAACATAAAATGCAATAGCGGTGCCGACTATAAGCATGAGAATGGTGAATAAACTCCAGCGGTCTATCTTCCTGCCGATGTAAACCGCCGATCCAATGATCAACCCAAAAAAGAAGGCCCACACCAGCTTTTCATGGTTAGCCAGCAGCCAGGAAATGAGCCTTGCCAGGGAGAAGATGCTGATTAATACACCCCCAAGTACCGTTAACAGAAAAGTCCCGTTGATATGCTTCCAGGCAGATACGATCCCTTCTTTAAAAAGGATCCTGAGAAAACCGGCGTTGATGGATTTAATGCTGTGGATAAGTTCTTCATAAATACCGGTGATAAATGCTATGGTACCGCCTGAAACTCCGGGAATAACATCAGCAGCTCCCATTCCCATACCCCTTAATCCGACAAGCAGGTAATCAGTAAAACTTCTTCTCATGCTTTTTAATTAATAATAAATGCCTTTATCCTGCTATCCGGCCATTCAGGATAAAGGCACCGGATCATTGAATTTTTTTTAAAATTACTCCAGCTTCAGATGTTGCAGATCAGCGGGCAGGAAATCAAAAAAGGTATCTCCCCTGAGCCCCAGTCTGAGCGTTTCCAGAGGAACGGCATCAAAAGGGGCGATGTTGCCAAGATTGACTTCAGCCCCCTGCATTTTGATAAACCATACCTGTTGGGGCTTGAGGGGGGCTTCCCATATGATTTTATCTTTTGGAACTTCTTTCAGTATATCATTGATCAGTGAGTTGTCCGCCTTTCCGTTCTGGGAATAAATGCCTACGTTTCCGCTCTCGCGGGCCTCACCGATAACATAGCTGCTGCCTGCTTCCAGCTCGTGTTTCATTTGGGTAACCCACTCCCCGTGGTTCATTACCACACCGGCTTCTTTGGCACCCACCTCCGATAACACCAGACGATCGCGGGAAAACTTTTCAATGTATCCACATTTTTCCTCATGGGGGATTTTAAATGATCCATCGGAAACCTCCACGGCATCCAATCCAAGGTTTTCCAGGTGCTTCAGGTAATTATCCAGTTGATTGCGGATAAGAAAGGCCTCAAAAAGGGTCCCTCCGGCAAAAACTTTGATATTATATTCCTGGTACAAACGGACTTTTTCTTCAACATTGTTTGAAACGTAGGAGGTGCCAAATCCAAGTTTAATGAAATCAATCAGGTGAGCTGCGGTAGACATAAGATCCCGGGCTTGAGAAATGCCCAAACCCTTGTCCATGACCATGGTAATGCCTTTTTTTCTTGGCTTGGCTTCTCTCTCCGGCAATAAGGTCAGTTTCATAAAACAATTTAAATATTTCAGGATGAAGTATCGGGTCTGTAGTGTTCAATAAGGTCTATAAGGGACGAGTTTGCCCATAGGGCCGGGTAGTTGGTAAGCAGTGCAATATGTCCTTCAAAGTTTTTTGAGAGAGCTTCCTCCAGGAAAAAAGAACCTTCTTTTCCCCTGCCGCTTAAATAAAGGTATGCGGCCATGCGGTATTGCAGGCCTGCATTATTGGGGAGCACTACCAGGCCACGCACCAGCACGCCTGTAGCAGCGGCCAGGTCTTTTTTCCTTGCATAGGCTTCTGCATATTCCAGCCAGCTTTCTTCATCCTCTGGTTCAACTTTTACAGCTTTTTCGTAAATATCCATGGCCTGATCAAATTCATTGGCCTGAATTAAACAGTCAGCCAAAAGACATAAATAAGCGGGATTTTCCGGGTCCTTTTCCACCCCTTTTCGAAAAAAATTAACGGCATTTTTTGCAGAACCCATTTCTATTTCACAAATTCCCATCCCAATCCATGCATCAGCGATAGAGGCATCCATTTTGGCAGTTTTTTGATAAAATTCAGCCGCCATGGGATATTCTTCCATTTTTTCATAACATTCCCCAATATAATAAAACTTCATGGGGTCAAACTCATCTTCTGTAAGGGATTGGCGGTATGCCTCCAGTGCTTCAGGATAGCGATTCAGCAGACTCAGGGCATAACCTTTGTGAAACCAGGAGTGCTCGTGATCCTGGTTGATGGCAATGGAATAATCCAGTGCCTGTATGGCTTTTTCATACAAACCGCTGTTGATATAAGATACCCCAAGGTTAAACCAGGCTTCTGAACTGTAAGGATGACGGTCCAGTAAACGATTAAAAAAGGAAATACTTTCCTCAGTCAATGATAGCAGATCAAAGCAATAGGCTGCCTCGTAAATGGCCAGATCGTTTTCGGGATTTACTTCCAGGGCCTTGCCAAGGTATTCCAGGGTTTTGTCATAATTGCCCATGTTTTCATATTCAAAGGCAATATTGCAATATACATGGTCGGGTTCATCAGAGATAAAAACTGCTTTATTATATTCTTCTATGGCTTTTTCATAATTGCGCATTTGAGAATATATGGCACCTTTGGTAAGAAAAATATCAGTATTGGATGGTTCCAGCGTTTCCACCCCGGAAAGGATATCCAAAGCATATTTTTCTTTGTTGAGAGCGGCAAATAACTGTGCTTTTTTGAGCATTAAAGGCACGGAGGTAGGGTGCACCTGCCCGGCATAATCGCAAACTTTGAGGGCCTTTTTATAATTGCCCTCCAGCACAAAGTGTTCAATAATTTCCTCAAAGTCGTCCACGTCAAAGTAAACCGAGGAGTTGCTGGCCAAAAGCGCTTCAAACTTTTCAACCTGCCACGGAACGTTATTGAAGTTATTTTCTAATTCTTTATTCATAAATTTTTACCGGTGTTTTTTATTTAACCCTGATAAACATTATCAAATAACCTGCCACCGGTTTAAACGGTGCAAAGTTAACAAAAAACAATAAAGAACGCTTCACTGCTAAGGGGCTTTCATTAGGATAAATGTAAGAAAATATATTCGGGTTTATGCTGGTAAAAACACGGTTTTTTTTAATTATTATCAACATCGTCAACCGGGTTTACCCGATTTTGGAATGGAAAATACGATAATAAATGGTAATTTTGCACAAATTTTCAAAAGGATTAAAATGTTCGAAAACTTAAATGATAAATTAGAAAAGGCATTCAAATTGTTAAAAGGGCAGGGGCACATTTCCGAGATCAATGTGGCCGAAACCCTTAAGGATGTTCGTCGTGCTTTGCTGGATGCCGATGTTAGCTTTAAGATTGCCAAAAGCTTTACCGAAACGGTTAAGGAAAAAGCCCTTGGACAGGGAGTGCTTACCTCAGTTTCGCCCGGGCAGCTCATGGTGAAAATTGTTCATGAGGAGCTTACCCGCCTGATGGGCACAACCCACGAGGAAATAAACATTAAAGGCAGCCCTGCGGTGATTCTCATCGCTGGTTTGCAAGGAAGTGGTAAAACAACTTTCTCGGCAAAACTTGCCAATTACCTCAAGTCCAAAAAAAGCAAAAAAGTATTGCTGGTGGCCTGTGATGTTTACCGCCCCGCAGCCATTGACCAGCTGAAGGTTTTGGGCGATCAGATTGAAGTCGAGGTTTATACCGAGCCTGACAATCAGGATCCGGTAGGTATTGCCAAGCGCGCCATATTGCATGCCAAAACCATGGGCCACCAGGCTGTGGTAGTGGATACCGCTGGCCGGTTGGCCATTGACCAGGAAATGATGAACGAGATCGCTTCCCTCAAAAAAGCCCTTAATCCCCACGAAACCCTGTTTGTGGTGGATGCCATGACGGGTCAGGATGCCGTGAATACTGCCAAGGCCTTTAATGATCGCCTGGATTATGACGGGGTAGTGCTTACCAAGCTGGACGGGGACACCCGCGGGGGAGCCGCACTAACAGTGCGGTCGGTGGTAAATAAACCCATCAAGTTTATAGGTATTGGCGAAAAAGCAGATGCCATTGATGTATTTCATCCCAGACGAATGGCCGACCGTATTCTGGGAATGGGTGATGTAGTATCTTTGGTTGAAAAAGCCCAGGAGCAGTATGATGTAGAAGAAGCACGGCAGCTTCAAAAGAAAATTGCCAAAAATCAATTCAACTTCAACGACTTCCTTTCCCAGATGCAGCAAATAAAAAAGATGGGAAATGTGAAAGACCTGATGGGGATGATCCCTGGAATGGGAAAAGCCATGAAGGATATTGATATGGAAGATGATGCTTTTAAAGGAATTGAAGCCATTATTTATTCCATGACTGAGGAAGAAAAAGAAAACCCCGGCATCATCAATGGCAGCCGAAGAAAGCGAATAGCAGCAGGTAGCGGATCTTCCATTCAGGAAGTGAACCGCCTTATCAAGCAGTTTGAAGATACCCGCAAAATGATGCGCATGATGTCTGGCGGTAAAGGAGGTGCCAAAATGGCCAACCTCATGCGCAATATGTCCGGAATGAGAAAATAAACTGACGGGTTGAACAACCCTCCTTTGCAGCCCGTTAGCTTTTTGATTTTTGCATAGTACATATTTTAACAGCTGAAAGAAATGGAACTTATTGACGGAAAAAAGGTTGCTGTGACCATAAAGCAGGAAATTGCCGCAGAGGTAAAGAGAATGCTGGATCAGGGGGAAAAAGCTCCCCACCTGGCCGCCATTTTGGTGGGAGAGGATCCTGCCAGCCAAACCTATGTAAACAGTAAGGCCAAAGCCTGTAAAGAGGTTGGCTTTATTTCTTCTAACTACAATTTTCCTGAAGATGTCAGTGAAGAAGAGCTATTGAAAACCGTTGAATTTATCAATAACGATGACGACATCGATGGCTTGATCGTGCAACTCCCCCTTCCCGACCATATTGACAACCAGAAGATCATACAGCACATCCGCCCTGAAAAAGATGTGGACGGATTTCATCCGGTAAATGTAGGGCGCATGACCATTGGTTTGCCTTCCTACGTATCTGCAACACCATACGGCATTTTGGAACTGATCATGCGCAGCCGCATTGAAACCAAAGGGAAGAACTGCGTAATCCTTGGACGTAGCAATATTGTAGGCAAGCCTATGAGCATACTGATGGCTCGCAATGAAGAACCCGGCAATGCCACCGTTACGGTTTGCCACAGTAAAACAAAAAATCTTAAGGAGATCACCTCCAAAGCCGATATCCTGATCGTGGCCATTGGCAAGCCCGAATTCGTAACTGAAGATATGGTTAAAGACAATGCTGTGGTAATAGATGTGGGGATTCACCGCGTGAAGTCCGACAAAACCAAATCGGGTTTCCGCCTGATCGGGGATGTAAAATTTGATGAGGTATCCCCAAAGGCCTCGCATATTACACCTGTTCCGGGGGGAGTAGGACCCATGACCATTGTTTCTTTGCTGATGAACACCCTGAAAGCTTCCAAAAAAGAAATTTACGCATAATTTGAACAACTGCCGATTAACCAATCTTACCCCGGAGCAGCAGCAATTGCTTGAGCATGGCAGCTTACTGCCTGTTATGGAGAAATTTTATTCTGTGCAGGGCGAAGGATACAATACCGGTAAAGCAGCCAGCTTCGTGCGCATCGGGGGGTGTGATGTGGGCTGCCACTGGTGCGATGTAAAAGAAGCATGGGATGCAAGCATGCATCCACTTACATCCCTGGGAGAGATCATTAAATTCGTTACTTCCTTTCCTGCTAAATCAGTGGTGATCACTGGCGGAGAACCCCTGATGTATAACCTGGATCCCCTATGCAGGGAATTGAAAGACCGGGGAATCAGGATCTTTCTTGAAACTTCCGGTGCTTACCCTTTAAGCGGCCATTATGACTGGGTTTGCCTCTCTCCCAAAACCAATATTCAGCCCCGCCAGGATATGCTGTTAATGGCAGATGAGCTTAAAGTGATCATCCATGAAAAAAACGATTTTGAATGGGCCAAGAAGAATGCCCGACTGGTAAAAGAAAAATGTCTGCTTTATCTTCAGCCTGAATGGAGCCGTTACCAGCAGATCCTTCCCCAGGTTGTGGATTTTGTTATGCAAAACCCCCGTTGGATGATTTCTTTGCAGTCTCATAAGTTTATGAATATCCCCTGATAGAAAGAATGTTTTCCCGGTGCGGGGCGATTGAATTTTTTAAATCTGTTTCTTAACTGAGGAGTTATTCAGGAAAATCTTTTTTTCTGAATAAACTTTCTTTAATTTTGGATTTATATCTTTTGAAATGAAGCCATTCTCCTTTTTTATCCTGTTTCTTTTGGTTTTGGGATTTCAGCCACTGCAAGCCCAGGTAGCCGATGATCTGACCACCAGAAACAACAGGGCACGTAGTGCCTTTCAAAGCGGGGTGCAAGCCTACCGTCTTATGGATTACGATCAGGCTGTTTACTATTTTCAAAGGGCTATAAATCATGATCCTGAATTTATTGAAGCATACATCCTAAAGGCTGAAGTATATTATTCCGATGAGCAATACGAGCATAGCGCTGCTGCCTATGAGCAAGCCATTCGCGTTGATTCATTGTTTTTCCCTTCCAAACACTTTTACCTGGGTTCTGCCTTGTTGAAAACCGGGCAATACCAAAAAGCCCGGAACCGTTTGAATATTTTCCTGGAGTTGCCCGGCATAAGTGACTCTATGCGTGAATCGGCCGGGAAGCACCTTGAACAATGTGCATTTGCCATTGATGCCCAGGAAAATCCCGTTCCTTTTGAGCCGGTCAACCCGGGATCGGCCATAAACAGCGAATTTGCCGAGTACAGCCCCACCCTTACGGCCGATGAGCAAACCCTGGTATTTACCCGTAAAAAACCACGTACTGATCCTGCATTAATGTCATATGGACCGGAGTATGAAGATTTTTATGTAAGCCATTATAAGGATGGGGCCTGGACGGAGGCCGAAAACCTTGGGCCTCCCATCAATACCCCTGGAAATGAAGGCGCACAAAGTATTTCTGCCGATGGCCGGCACCTGTTTTACACCGCCTGCAACCGGCCCGAGGGTGTTGGCAGTTGCGATATTTATTATGCCCGCCGTACCGGCGACCGCTGGAGCACCCCCTCAAACATGGGCCGGGTGGTTAATTCCACTTCCTGGGATTCCCAGCCATCCATTTCACCGGATGGAAGAACACTTTATTTTACCAGTGCCCGCTCAGGAAGCTATGGGAAAATGGATATCTGGAAAACCTCCCTGGATGACAGCGGAAACTGGCAAACCCCGGTAAACATTGGCCCGGCAATCAACACCTCCGGAAGGGAAATGTCACCCTTTATCCATCCCGATAACCAAACCCTGTTTTTTGCCTCTGACGGCCATATGGGCATGGGAGGTCTGGATATTTTCTATAGCCGGAAACAGAAGGATGGGTCCTGGGGCGAACCCGTTAACATCGGCTATCCCATCAATACCTATGCGGATGAGTTTTCCCTGGTTGTGGGCGCAAAAGGAGATATTGCATGGTTTGCTTCTGATAAATTTGGCGGATATGGGGAAACGGATATCTACTATTTTGACCTTTACGAAGCAGCACGCCCGGATCCGGTGACTTATATGCGTGGCATAGTTTACGATAAGGAAACCGGTGAAAAATTGAGGGCCTTTTTTGAGTTGACGGATGTGGAGTTGGATGAGGTGATTGCCATGTCGGTTTCCGATCCGGAAACCGGCAGTTTCCTGGTTTCTATCCCCACAGGGCGTAATCTGGCCCTTAACGTCAATAAGACAGGTTATTTGTTTTTTTCAGAAAACTTTTCCTATGCCGATGTAAGGGTGGGAATCGATCCTTACACCCGGGACATTCCCCTGCAGCCCATCAAAGAAGGGGTGGCGGTGGTTTTGCGGAATATCTTTTTTGATACCGACCAATATGAACTAAAACCTGAGTCAAAAATTGAACTGTTAAGGCTGGCAGAGTTGATGCAAGAAAACCCGGAGATGAAAGTGGAAATTAGCGGGCACACCGACAATGTGGGGGCTTATGAATACAACCTGGAACTTTCGCGTAACAGGGCCCGAAGCGTATTGGAGTTTTTAACAGAACAAGGAGTTGAGGAAAACCGGTTGGAATATGAAGGTTATGCCGATACCCGGCCAATAGATACCAACGAAACCGAAGAAGGCAGAGCCAATAACCGCCGCACCGAGTTTGAGGTACTGGAATATCAAAATCAGTAATATGTTTGAGAAAATCAGTTTAAACAGGATCCTGTTTCTGGATGTGGAAACGGTGCCCATGGCAGCCGATTATTCCGAATTGCCTGAAACATTCCAGGCATTGTGGGAGAAAAAATGCCAGCGCATAAAAACCAGTGAGGATGAAACGCCTGACAGTTTGTTTTTTGAAAAAGCCGGCATTTTTGCCGAGTTTGGAAAGACTGTCTGTGTCTCTGCAGGTTTCTTCCGGCCCGGAGAAGAAGAAGGCAGCCTGGTTTTCAGGGTAAAGTCTTATTTCGGGGATTGCGAAAAAACTTTGCTCACAGAATTTTCCCGGCTTCTGGAAGAGCACTTTAATACCCCGGCACATTTTCTTTGTGCTCACAATGGAAAAGAATTCGACTTCCCCTATCTGTCAAGGCGCATGCTTATTAATGGCCTGGATCTGCCTTTTTTGCTAAACAATCACGGAAAAAAACCCTGGGAAGTTTCTTTGCTTGATACCATGGAATTATGGAAATTCGGGGACCATAAAAATTTTACATCCCTGGCGCTCCTGGCTGCAGTTTTTAACATTCCTACCCCCAAGGACGACATTGATGGGAGCGATGTGGCAAGAGTATACTGGCAGGATAAGGATCTGGAGCGAATAGCTCTTTATTGCAGCAAAGACGTGGTTACCACCGCCAGGTTATTCCTGAAATACTCTAATACAGGCGCCCTGCCTGATGATAACATTCTTTTCCTGTAAATCCTGTTTTTAATGAGTAAATCTTTGACCCCTAAACCTTTTTTATCCAAATCTACTTTTATTCGTGGGCTGCAATGCGAAAAGTCCTTGTATCTGCACAAAAAAAGACCATTTCTTCGCGATAAACTTTCGCCAGAGCAAAGGGCTAAATTCTCCCGTGGTTTGGATGTGGGTCTTTTTGCACAGCAATTGTATCCCGGTGGGGTGGATGCTTCCCCCCAGAGCCATTTTCAAATTGCAGCAGCCGTTAAAAAAACTGCCGAATTGATTGCCGGGGGGCAGGAAATCATTTATGAGGCAGCTTTTCAGTATATGGGGGTAAGGGTTGCACTGGATATACTTGTAAAAGAGAACGGACAGTGGAAGGCTGTTGAGGTAAAAAGCAGCAAAGCCATATCCGACACCTACCTGTGGGACGCCTCTTTGCAATATTTTGTCATAACCGGGGCCGGGATCCGGCTCAATGATTTTCATATTGCCTATATGAATGATAATTTTATCAGAAAAGGAGCGATTGATATTCACCTGCTTTTTCACTCTGAGAGTGTTTTTGATGAAATTTTAAAAAGGCAGCCTGAAGTAGAAAAGAAGGTTGAAAGTTTAAGGGAAGTTTCCGGTTTGAAAAGCTCTCCTGATATTCCGATAGGAACTCATTGCCGGAATCCTTATCCCTGTGATTTTATTGGCCATTGCTGGAAAAAAGTTCCTGATGGATCTGTTTTTCAGCTAAAAGCCCTTGATGAAACTAAAAAGTTCGAATATTTTCATCAGGGTATTCAAACAGCCGAAGCCTTGCCTGAAGAGTTAATTCATGAAGAAAACCTTCGGCTGCAAATTCAGAGCATTAAAGAGAAACGGGTTATTACCAAACCTTCTTCTTTAAAAGAATACCATGGGATTTTTGAAAAACCTCACGCTTTTGTTTCTTCCCTTTCGTTTTCTCCGGCAATCCCTCCCTTTGATAACGTAAAGCCCTACCAGCCATTGGCGTTTTCTTTAGGAGTAAAGGCAGGTGATCAGGGCCAGGATCCTCCAAAATTTTTTATGGCTGTGCCTGGGGCTCCAATGCCCCTTGATGTTATCCGGGGCTTTTTTGACTCCCTGGAAGGATTTGAACAAATCATGGTTTTTGATGGAGCAAAGGAATTAAAAGCATGGAAACAAATGATTTCCGGGGATAATCATCTGGCTGGGAAATTGGATACCCTTTCGGAAAAGCTTTTTGACATTGGCTTGCCTTTTAGGGATTACCGAATATTCTGGGCCCATATGAGCGAATGCCATAGCCCCGAAACCATTTTGAAATCCATGGGGTTTAATGCCAGGGCAGCCAATGGCAGAGTGAAATCGCCACTTGAGGCGGCTTTGCTTTTTGCAAAGCTTACCCCTGAAACAGAAGAAGAGGCCAACGCAAACCACCTGAAAGACATAAAGGAATATCACTACAACGAATTGAGCTTTTTAAGAGAAATGGCAGGTGTTTTAAAAGAATTATCAGCCAATTCCATGTAAAGAATCCTGAAGTCTTTGTAAATCAAGGCATGCAAGTTTTGTTAATATTATTTTCATTTTTTTATTGTAAGCCGCAGTTTGATTTCTTACTTTTGAAACATGGAAGAAAAGGATCAAAAAAAGCGGGAAACCTCTACCAGAAGAGGAAAAAGAAGTTCATTGTCATTTGATTATTCGGATCACGGAAGGGTCCCACCGCAGGCAACCGACCTTGAGGAAGCCGTGCTCGGTGCCATGATGCTTGAGCAGAACGCACTGACCAATGTCATTGATATTCTGAAACCGGCGGTTTTTTATAAAGAGGCCCATCAGAAAATTTTTTCCGCCATTTTTGACCTTTTTTCCGATTCCCATCCCGTAGATATTCTTACTGTAACCCAGGAACTAAAAAAAAGGGGAGAGTTGGATATGGTAGGCGGAGCCTATTATATTTCCATGCTGACCAACCGGGTGGCTTCCGCCGCCAATGTTGAATACCATGCCCGCATTGTGCTGCAGAAATTCCTGCAAAGGGAATTGATCCGCATCAGTTCGGATATCATTAAAGAATCATACGAAGATGCTACGGATGTTTTTGACACCCTCGACAGGGCGGAGAGAGAACTTTTTGCCGTAAGTGAAACCAACCTTCGACGCAGTTTTGAAGATATGCATTCCCTGGTCAAGGATGCCGTAAAACAGATTGAAAGTGCCAAAAACCAGGATGGCCATATTAGCGGAATCCCAAGTGGCTTTTCCGATCTTGACCGGGTTACGGCTGGATGGCAGAAATCCGACCTGGTGGTTATGGCTGCTCGCCCCGGTATGGGTAAAACCGCTTTTGTGCTTTCCATGGCCCGCAATATGGCGGTTGATTTTAAAAAACCCATTGCTGTTTTTTCCCTGGAAATGTCAGGGGTACAGCTTGTTACCCGACTCATTGCCAGTGAAACCGAACTGGAGGCCGATAAACTCAAGCGCGGGCAACTCGAGCAATACGAATGGGAACAACTCAACTCCCGCCTGAATACCCTTACCGAAGCGCCATTATTTATTGATGATACCCCGGCGTTGTCAATTTTTGAATTAAGGGCAAAGTGCCGGCGCCTCAAGGCACAGCATAATATTCAACTGGCTATTGTGGATTACCTGCAACTTATGTCCGCTGGCAACGATAATAACCGCGGAAACCGTGAGCAGGAGATCAGCAACATTTCCCGCTCCATGAAAAGTCTGGCCAAAGAGTTGAACATTCCCATTATTGCACTTTCTCAGCTAAGCCGGGCAGTGGAAACCAGGGGTGGATCCAAGCGTCCCATTCTTTCTGATCTTCGCGAATCCGGGGCAATTGAGCAGGATGCCGATATGGTGCTGTTCATCTATCGCCCGGAGTATTACCAGATACTGGAGGATGAGCAGGGCAACAGTACCGAAGGCCTTGCCCAGATCATTATTGCAAAACACCGAAATGGCGGACTTGCGGATATCAACCTCCGGTTCATCACCCAGTTTGCCAAATTTACCGATTATGGTACGGATGAATATGAATTCTCTGGTGAAATGAAACCTTCCGATTCATTCGAAAAAGGCTCCAATACCATGACCCTGCCTTCCAAAATGAATGATATGGATGAGGATGATGTGCCTTTCTAAAGGTTAAAATCTCAAAAGGTTTTTGAACTTTTTCCTATCTTTATAAGTAGGCATTCTTTTTGCAGAATAAGAATGCCTNTGATTCGTTTTTTAGATAGTCAATCCAAATTTTTTTTGAAATGAAAAAACTGATCCTCATATTTCTTTTCGCTTTTGTTCACCTGACAGTCCATTCTGCACAAATTCTTATTCCCATGGATGATTCACAGCAGAATCATTTGAAAGCATACGGAATAGCATACTTTGTTTTAACCCATGATGTGGAGGTAAGCTGGCTGTTGAATTACCGGGGAGGGAGTTTTATGTTTGAGCACCATCCGGAGGTTGAGGAAGAATGTGTGATTCGGGGCATAAGTTACCAGGTGATTGCGGATGTGCAGGCAGGAGCTATTTTGCAGGAAATTGCCAACACGGAAGTTAACAAAGAAGAGATCCGCCTGCATAAAGTGCCAAGAATTGCGGTTTATACCCCTCCCAACAGTTTGCCCTGGGATGATGCCGTAACCCTGGCCCTTACCTATGCCGAAATTCCTTACGATGAGGTGTATGATGAGGAAGTGCTGGATGGAAAACTTCCTTTATATGATTGGTTGCACCTGCATCATGAGGATTTTACCGGGCAGTTCGGGAAATTCTGGCGTGCCTATCGCAACCATGACTGGTACAAAGAGGATGTGCGCCTTGCAGAGGAAATGGCGCGGCGGCTGGGTTATTCACAGGTAGCCGACCTGAAACTGGATGTGGCCAAACGCATCAGGGACTTTGTTGCCGGTGGGGGGTATATGTTTGCCATGTGTTCTGCTCCTGAAAGTATAGATATTGCCTTGGCCGCAGAAGGCGTAGACATCCTTCATGAGGTGTATAACGGCACCCCCCCTGACCCCAGCGCACAGGAAAAACTTGACTTTAGCCGAACTTTCGCTTTTCAAAACTTTAAAATAATACCGGATCCAAATATTTACGAAAAATCCAATATTGATGTGCCCAAAACAGGACGCAGCGAAACCACCGACTTTTTTTCCCTTTTTGAGTTTTCGGCCAAATGGGATCCGGTACCTACCATGCTTACCCAAAACCATAAAACCCTGGTAAAGGGCTTTATGGGGCAAACAACCGCTTTTCGTCATGAGGTGATCAAACCCACGGTTACGATCCTGGGGGAAAACCGCTCAAAAAATGAAGCCAGGTATATTCATGGAACTTTGGGAAACGGCACCTTTACTTTTCTCGGAGGGCATGATCCGGAAGATTACCGGCATTTTGTGGGGGATCCCCCAACTGATCTGAATCTTTTCCCTAACTCACCGGGATATCGGTTGATCCTGAACAACGTTCTGTTTCCGGCTGCAAGAAAACAAAAGCAAAAAACCCAGTTATCAGGCTTTGGGCTTTGATTTCTTTTTATATGTCATGAAAGCGTAAGTGTAATTGTTTTTTTCATCTGGAGAGAAATCCACCCTTTCCACCAGCTCCCATTTCTCCGGATCTATTTCCGGGAAAAAGGTATCCCCCTCAAAAGTGGCAAAAATCCTGGTGAGATATATTCTCCGGGTATAATGTAAATCAATGGCCTGCTCATAAATTTCAGCACCCCCGGCAATAAAAACCTCTTCCTTTTTGTCTTTTAACATCCTGATGGCTTCTTTCAGGCTGGAGGCAGTCAGGCATCCCTGTGCATCGTAATCTTTTTGTCTGGTGAGCACGATGGTAGTTCTTCCTTTTAAGGGCTTGCCAATGGATTCAAAGGTTTTACGGCCCATGATCAGGGTGTGCCCCATGGTCAGGTTTTTAAAATGCTTCAGGTCGGCCGGCAAATGCCACACCAATTGGTTTTCATTCCCGATTACGTTATTATTGGCTACTGCTGCTACGATTGAAAGTTTCATGTCAGAGTTTTTTATGCCTGAACAAGCTAAAAAAGAGAACCCGTTAAACGGCAACCGGTGCTTTTATATGAGGATGAGGCTCATAGCCGGTTAATTCAAAATCGGAATATTCAAAGGTAAAAATATCTTTTTTGTCAGGGTTGATCTTCATATGAGGTAACGGCCCTGGTTTACGGGTGAGTTGCAACCTTGCCTGATCAAGATGGTTCAGGTAAAGATGCGCATCTCCAAAGCTATGGATAAACTCACCGGGTTTAAGATCGCAAACCTGGGCAACCATAAGGGTAAGCAAAGCATAAGAAGCAATGTTAAAGGGCACTCCCAGAAAAATGTCGGCACTTCGCTGGTAAAGCTGGCAGGAGAGCTTTCCCTTTGCCACATAAAACTGGAACAAAACATGGCAGGGCGCTAAGGCCATTTCAGGAAGCTGGCCCACATTCCAGGCACTGATAAGCAATCTGCGAGAGTCGGGGTTGGTTTTGATCTGGCGGATCAATTCGCTGATCTGGTCAATATTTTTCCCATTATGTGGCCAGGAACGCCATTGAGCACCGTAAACCGGCCCAAGATTTCCCTCCGCATCTGCCCATTCGTCCCATATGGAAACCCCGTTTTCCTTAAGATACCTGATGTTGGTGTCTCCTTGCAAAAACCAAAGCAACTCGTGGATGATGGATCTGAGGTGAAGTTTCTTGGTGGTTACCAGGGGAAAACCTTCAGACAGATCAAAGCGCATCTGGTAGCCAAAAACACTGATGGTGCCGGTACCGGTGCGGTCATCTTTGTTTACCCCGTTTTGCAGCACGTGATCCAGAAGTTTAAGATATTGGTTCATGGCATTAAAGTTAGCAATGCTTTTTTTCTTAACAAAAGAATTAACCCAATATCATTCCCACAATGGTTGCACTCATCAATCCGGCCAGCGTTCCACCAAGCAGGGCACGCATTCCAAATTTGGAGAGCAATACCTTTCTTGTGGGGGCCAGGGAACCGATACCACCGATCTGGATGCCGATACTGGCGAAGTTGGCAAATCCGCAAAGCAAATAGGTAGCCATGATGATGGATTTTGGATCGGCAAATGCCCCGGCTTCCTTCAATTCTGCCAGGCTTACATATCCGATGAATTCGGTCATGATGATCTTTTCTCCAAGCAGCCTTCCCACAAGGGTGATATCCGGCAGGCTGACCCCGATTAACCACATAATTGGAGCAAAGGTATATCCAAGGATAAACTGCAGGGATAAATCCTGGTAACGGCCGTCAGTTGCTTCGGCAATTAAAGGGTTGAGGTTGGCAAAATCACCGATTTTACCTACAATAAAGTTGAACATGGCAATGAAAGCCAGAAATACCAAAAGCATCGCTGCTACATTGGCAGCAAGTCTAAGACCTTCACCGGCTCCGTTGGTAATGGAGTCCAGAACGTTATCCCCGATTTTTTCCCTGGAAATCTCCATGGTCTTGTCCACTTCCTCGGTTTGGGGATATAAAACTTTGGTAATTACCACAGCTCCCGGAGCCGCCATAATAGAGGCAGCAAGAAGGTGCTGGGCAAATATAAGCCGTTGCACCGGGTCGTCCCCACCAAGAAAACCGATATAAGCAGCCAATACTCCTCCGGCCAGGGTAGCCATCCCCCCGGTCATTACCAGCAGGATCTCCGATTTGGTCATATCGGGAAGGTAGGCTTTGATCATCAGGGGCGATTCGGTTTGGCCAAGAAAAATATTCCCGGCTACTGAAAGGCTTTCTGCTCCTGAAAGTTTCATGGCTTTTGACATGAGCCAGGCCAGGCCATATACAACTTTCTGGATGATACCCAGGTAAAATAACAAGCTGGTAAGGGCAGAGAAAAAGATGATGGTAGGCAACACCTGGAAGGCAAAGATATAACCAAACCTTTCTGTATCCAGGAATCCTTCAAAAAGAAAATCCGTCCCAGCCTTGGTAAAATCAAGGATTACCACGAAAACCGATCCGATCATTTCAAAAAAATACTGAACCGCCGGCACCTGCAGCACCCCAATAGCTAATAAAACCTGAGCAGACAAACCAATGCCCACTATTTTCCAGGAAATGGCCCTGCGGTTGGCACTGAAGATCCAGGCGATACCTATCAAAACAAACATACCCAG
>SL_3KL_010_SEDDRAFT_10000449_pt1 | contig 33864 bp, 30 predicted proteins | sample SodLakKL_010_SED_2_FD_10381 | JGI IMG/M metagenome (IMG submission 10381) | reverse complement strand
AACGCGAATGAAAGCATTAACCTGAAAGCGACCTTCAAAAATCTGCTGGGTAATACGAATTATAAATGGGGAGTGGTAGCCCAGTTTTTTTATGTGGGAGCGCAAATCGGAGTGTGGTCGTTCACAATCCGATACATCATGGTGGAGCTGGACATGAATGAGAGCGGAGCGGCCAACTACTATTTGGCGGCCCTGATTTTGTTCACCATCGCAAGATTTGTGTTTACCGGATTGCTCAAAAAGTATAGGGGTTCGATTCTGCTGATTTACAGCTCATTTACGGCAGTTATATTGTTGTTCTTTGTGATTTTTTCCGGTGGTTACATCGGGGCATTTGCACTGGTGGGTATTTCCGGCTGCATGTCGTTGATGTTTCCCACGATTTTCGGGCTGGCCTCCCAGGGGCTTGGCCAGGACCGTAAAATTGCCGGTTCAGGTTTGATTATGGCCATCCTCGGCGGCGCAGTTTTAACAGCAATCCAGGGGCAGGTATCCGATCTCACGCAAAGTATTCATTTCTCATTCTTCGTGCCCATGGCCTGTTTCCTGGTCGTGGCTTCATACGGTTACACTAACCGAAAACAGACAGACCTATGAAACGATACTGCTTCGCACTCGATCTGAAAGATGATCCTGAACTGATTCAAAAATACATCGAACATCATCAAAACGTCTGGCCTGAAGTGATAAAAAGTATCACCGATTCCGGAATTATCCAGATGGAAATTTATTATGCCGGCAACCGGCTTTTTATGATTATGGAAACCAGGGATGATTTCGATCCCGAAGCCAAAGCAGAAGCCGACAGAAAGAATCCCGAAGTGCAGGAATGGGAGGTCCTGATGGACAAATACCAGCAGCGCCTGCCGTTCTCAAAAACAGGGCAAAAATGGGTATCAATGGAGAAGATTTTTTCTTTGCAGGATCAGATTTCTTAGCGTCCTTGCAGAGTGCAAACGATAGTGAGTTCGTGCAAGAGTCGCGGATTACTGATTTCAAAACTACTCTGTCTGCTTCCTTGTTTTTGCAATCGATTTGCTGAGAATAAAAACCGGAACCAGGCCAACCAGAATAATGGCCAGTGCCGCTCCTGATGATTCTGCGAGGCGCTCATCCGAAGCGAGCCGGTAAACCTGAACGGCAAGTGTATCGAAGTTGAACGGCCTTACAATAATGGTAGCAGGCAACTCCTTGATTACATCCACAATCACCAGCATGATGGCGGCAAAAAGGCTTCCCGACATCATCGGCATGTGAATTTTTCCAAGAATTTTACCGAAACTGTATCCCATTCCTTCCGCGGCCTCATCCATCTGGGGTGTGATTTTGCCAAGGCTCGCTTCAACCGTTGTAAATGCTACGGCGAGAAATCGAACAACATATGCAAAAATCAGTGCGAAAATGGTTCCGCTCAATATCAAACCTGTAGAAATTCCAAAGTTATCACGAAACCAGCTATCTAATGTATTATCGGCCCATCCAAAAGGAATCAGTATTCCGACTGCAATCACGGAACCGGGAATAGCGTATCCCATCGATCCGATGCGGGTAGAGGCTTTTGTGAAAAAGTTGGGATTGAGGCGAACACCGTAGGCCATCACAAGAGCAATCGCAAGTGCAACCAGGCCGGCAATCAGTGCCACAAGAATTGTGTTCAAGCTGTACTGAAGAAACCGGGAGTCAACGGCGGCATCAAAATTGGCAATCATCATATCAATCAAAATAGCTGCGGGTATGATAAATCCAACCAGAACCGGGATAGAGCAAAAAAAAAAAAAAAAAAGGTGTTTGTATCGCCCGGTTGATTGCTGTTTCACATTCATCCGGTTGCGGCTCCAGCGTTCAAGCAGAATGAGGAAGAGAATAAAAATCATTAAAAAGCCGGAGAGCTGGGCGGCGGCGACCCGTTCACCCAAACCGAACCAGGTTCGATAAATACCGGTGGTAAATGTCTGGACTCCGAAATAGTCCACAGTGCCAAAATCATTCAGGGTTTCCATCAGTGCCAAGGCCATACCCGCTGCAATGGATGGCCGGGCGAGGGGGAGTGCAATTTTATAAAAACTTTCGAATGGAGTGGCGCCGAGGCTTCGGCTGGCCTCCAGCAGTGAGGCTGATTGTTCCAGAAATGCTGCCCGCGTGAGGAGATAAACGTACGGGAAAAATACAAATGACATCATAAGAATAGCACCGCCAAGAGAGCGTACGTTGGGAAACCAATAATCACCAAAACCCCAGCCGGTTAAATCTCTCAACATGGTTTGAACGGGGCCGGTGAATGCCAGGAATTCGGTGTAGGTATAGGCCATTAAATAGGCCGGAACGGCCATCGGCAAAATAAGCATCCAGTTGAACCACCTACTGCCCGGAAACCGGCACATGGTAACCAGCCAGGCTGAGCCCACTCCCAAAATAAAAACCCCGGTTCCAACTCCGAGCATCAGCCAGATGGAATTTTTCACATAGTCGGGAAGAACAGTTGATGCCAGGTGCTGCCATACATCGCCACTGGGCATAAAAATGTTGGCAACTACGGTTAAAATCGGAATGCTGACCAGCAATGCGATCGTCAGTGTCAGTACATTCCAGAAGCCTGACCCTGCTTTTCCCTTTTTTGATGAGCCTGAAAATAAACTGCCAGTTGTTTTTGCAAACAGATTGCGAATCATGAGATTACAGGACTTCTTTAGAAAATTTCGTGAGAATGAAATGTCTTCTAAAAACTGACATACGAAGTTTTATAGTGTGTATCAGATGCATTTTCAAAATTCGAATTTCCAGTCATTTTTTTTGATTCCAAATTCTTTATTCAACACCTTATTGGCGGCATGAAAACCACACATGCCATGAACACCTCCGCCCGGCGGGGTAGAAGACGAACAAAAATAAATACCTTTTGCGGGAGTTCCATACGGATTTATCATACTGACCGGCCTTGAAAATAGCTGGTCCAAATTCTGCCTGCCGCCGTTTATATCACCGCCATAATAGTTCGCATTGTACTCTTGAAAATCAGCGGTGTTCATGGCCGCTTTCTCTTCAATGACATCTTTGAAACCGGGCGCAAAACGTTCAATCTGGCTTTCGATGGCATCAGTCATATCCCTGACGGAACCGTTTGGAACGTGGCAATAAGCCCACAATGTATGCTTCTCATCCGGTGTTCTTGTTGAATCGAAAAGACTTTGCTGGGCAACCAGCACAAACGGATTGTGGGGATGATTGCCCTGGTTGGTTTTGCTCTCAGCTTCGGCAATCTCATCAAATGTGCCGCCAAGATGAACCGTTCCCGCCCGTCTGCATTCATGATCCCGCCAGGGGACAGGCTCTTTCAGAATATAATCTAATTTGAACGCACCCGGTCCATATCGGAATTTGTTTAGCTTACGACGATATTGAAGCGGAAATTCTCCTGCTACGATGCGCAGAACCTGGAGCGGGGTCAGATCAAACAGAATTGCTTTGGTTTTTGGGATCTGACTCATGTTTTTTATTTCACACCCGGTTTCAATTTTACCGCCCAGCGATTTGAAGTAACGAGCCATAGCATCTGCCAGTGACTGAGAACCGCCTTTTGGCAGCGGCCATCCCCCGGTATGTGCTGTTCCAAAAAATACAAGGCCAATTGCCGTTGTAGACCAATAATCGAGCGGCAGCATGCTGTGTGCCACCATTCCTGCAAAAAGTGCTTTTGTGCGATCCATATCAAACCTGGTTTGAAACAGTGACGCCGGCTGCAGCGCCTTCAGTCCAAAAGAAGCCATTTGTACCGGATTAGCCGGGAACTTCAACGGGCCTAAAAAATCGCGTGTAAGATCTTCCCAGTGGCTTGTAAGAGGCTTGATGATATCTTTGTAATTGGCTCCGTCATCTTTCAGGTGGAAAATCATCTCTTCCAGGTCTCTGTACAAAATAACAGCGGGCTCGTTATCCAGCGGATGGGCTGCCGGATGAATGGGGTGGATCCATTGAAGGCCGTGCTTTTCAAGAGGAAGCTGCTTCAAAAAAGGAGATGAAGCTGCCATAGGGTGGATAGCCGAGCAGACATCGTGACGGTATCCAGGCCTCATTAGTTCCTTTGTCCGCATTCCGCCGCCGATTGTATCTGCCGCTTCAAAAATTTTCACATTCAGCCCTTCAAGAACAAGGCGGATACCGGCGGCAAGCCCGTTGGGGCCGGAACCAACGATAATAGCATCATAATCAGGGGAATGGTCTGTAATTGCCAAGGGCTGTTATTTTTATTTAGAAAGAATAAAGGTAAGCAAACCCGCATCAAACATGAAGCAGTTAGGAGACTGAGAATCGAAAATTTAGCATCTTACCAAAAGAATAAGCCGTGTTTAACTGAGAATGTATCGTGTATTGGTTAATTTGAGTTAGAAACCACCTTGAAAATCTATTAATATCAAGATGAAATTTTTTAAATCCTATTTGCGAATTCTTTTCAAAGATGAAAACAGGGCACATAAAATTATCGTTTGGATTCTTCTTGTAGTTATGATGATTGAATGGATTTTTTTCCTGTTTTATGGTGAGTGGCTGTCGCTATTTTTGGTCACGCTGATTATTGCCGCATTATTTGCCCCGGTAATATTTAAAAAAAATATCGATGTTGAACTGCCGGCCGAACTCCATTTAATTGGAGTGATATTTGCTTTTGCTGCCCTCTACCTTGGAGAAATTCTGCGATTTTACGATCGCATCTGGTGGTGGGATATTGCACTGCATACTACGGCAGGACTTATGATGGGAATCGTCGGCTTTTTGCTTGTTTATATATTAAACGAAACCACGAGGGTTGACGTAAAAATGAAACCCGGTTTTATCGCTTTTTTTGCTTTTACGTTTGCGGTAACCATTGGCACTTTTTGGGAAATATTTGAGTACAGTATGGATCAGTTGTTTGGATTAAATATGCAAAAACCGATGTGGGGAGATCCATCCGGGCTGACTGATACCATGTGGGATATGATTGTGAATGCAATAGGGGCGTTTATTGTGAGCTTATCCGGATATTTTTATCTGAAAAAAGGTAAAGGGTTTTTTATAAAAACCATGATTCAGAAATTCATCAAAAAAAATCCTTCCCTGTTTAAGGAATAGCCTGATTAATGAATATACAGCCGGATAACGGTGCTGAATTTAAGCGGTTTTGTCATTTCCAGCTGGAAAAGTGATGAAAACTCAGTTATTCTACAAGTTTAACAGCTTCTAAGGATTTACCCCATTTTTTAAATCATTCCCATCACAATTACCTTCATACTTTTGTCTTGATACAAAAGTATCAAAAAATCAAGGCTGTGAATTGCTTGACGGCGGGCTTTTCATCAACGCGGCACCATTTGAATGGTCCATAACGCTCACAGACGATAATCAACACTTGTGGCCGGTAACAAATGCTGCCAAAGCGTTGCTGAAAATACCCTGTTCCCGTCAACCAATTCAAGGCCGGTTAGTGTTCGAAAATAACCTTTTTCACTTATTTATATTATTAATTTAAATAAATACAATGGTTTATTTGATAAAATGACAAAAAATTGGGGTAACTTCTGTAACAGCTTCTTTATGGGCTAAATCCGGCAAAACTCGCTTGAAATGCTGGTTATAGTTTGCTATGCGATACGATTAGAAATGATTTTAAAATTTTGAATATGGTGTGTGCTTTATTCGATTCATTTCTTTAACATGAAAATTCAGCACTACTTTTTCTTTGTATATCTACATTCTGGAAAATTGGAACAGCCATAAAATTTACCATATCTGCCATCTTTTAACTTAAGCTTGCCTCCACATTTGGGACAGTATCTGGGAACGGATCTTTTTTTTCCCCATTTGGTAATCCCCTTTACAAACTTCCTGTGCTTTTTTTTAATATCCTTTTTGTCTACAATTACTTGTTTAATGAGGTTGTCAATTCTTTCCAGTTGATTATGCGTTAAATGAATTTCCTTATTACTCCTGATAGTACTTAAAATCTTACGTCTGTAAATGACGGGAACAAATGACTTTATTTTTTTGAGTTTCCCAGATCCTGTAAAAACAATAATTGGAAAATATTTCAAACCAGTAAAATCTGATAATATCTGTTTGAGAAAATTAATATGAGACCAGCATTGTATTATTGGATTGTAAATTTTTGATTTTTTGTTGTAAAGTGTTTGAGTCCAATATTTAGAGTTCTCATTCCCAAATATCCATCCCTTATAGTTTTTTGTTTCAATTACAAAAACTCCATAAATAGATAAGATTAAATGGTCTATTTGTTTGGTTCTCCCCTTATTTTTTAAGTAGATGTCATTATAAACTATATAATTATTTTTGTTAAGTCTTCGTAGCTTTCGTGCAACACCAAATTCTCCTATCACGCCCTTGACTTTTGGTAAATAAAACTTTTTAAAAATGAAGCCAATTAAATAGATAATTAAAACTAATGCAATATATACTATACTTTCATCCAAAATACTTTCTTAATTTTTTAATTTCATCTAAGATCGGTATTAATATAAACTTTGCTGTTTAGTTAGATTTTTAATTAGCCCTATAAAATCATATTAAGTACGAAATATCAGACAATTTGATGACTGAGTTCTGCTGAAAATTTGGTAACATGAAAAACATAACTAACTAAAATATCACTGAAATGAAATTCTTACTTGCCTTTCTGATCGCCATATTTTCATCTACAGCTTTTGCCCAGACGGAATCAGCCAGCCATTTTTTACCGTTGACAGCCGATGTTCTTCTGAGTGAGGGAATGTCTGAAGAAAGGCTTCTGCGGATTGATAACATGCTGGACAATGCAGTAAATGAATATCAGATCCCCGGAGCAGTAGCTCTTGTGGCGAGAAACGGTAAAATTGTCTATCACAAAGCGTTTGGAATGGCGGACAATCAGGCCGGAAGAGAGCTTCAAAAAGATGATATTTTCCGAATAGCCTCCCAAACGAAAGCTATCACATCCACTGCGGTTATGATGCTTTGGGAAGAGGGAAAATTCAGGCTGGATGATCCGGTTTCAAAGTATATTCCGGAATTTGCCGATGCGCAGGTGCTTGATACGTTCAATGCGGATGATACAACCTATACCACTATTCCTGCCAATAACCCGATTACCATTCGTCAATTACTCACGCATACTTCGGGAATCGGCTACGGAATCATTGATGGCGACGACCGTTTTCGGAAGATTTATCAAAAAGCCGGAATTGTTGATCTGTTTACTGCCGAGAATGTTACACTCGAAGAGAACATCAGAAAACTGGCTGGGCTTCCTCTGCATCACCACCCCGGTGAAAGATATACCTATAGCGAGGGAATCGATGTTCTGGGATATTTTATTGAGGTGATGTCCGGTATGCCGCTGGATGAATTTTTCCATACCCGTATTTTTGAACCGCTTGGCATGAACGATACCTGGTTTTATCTGCCGGAAACTGAGCAGGACAGGCTTGTAGCGATTCAGCAAAAAGAGAATGGTGAATGGATTTACTACACATCTGAGTATTACGATCCGGACTATCCGGTTGCCGGTGCTCAGCGATACTTTTCGGGCGGAGCCGGGTTATCAAGCACGGCAGCAGATTATGCCACTTTTCTACAGATGTATCTGAACATGGGTGAATTGAACGGGGTTCGGTTGTTGAGCAGGACTACCGTCAATTTTATGATGAAAAATCAGGTTGGTGACCTATTTAGTGATTCCGAAAGAGGCCATGGTCTTGCCTTCGGATTGATCAATAAAAAAGGAGAAACAGCCGGCGGGCGTGGCAGTGCCGGCACTTTTGACTGGGGAGGATATTTCAATACTCAATATTTTGCTGATCCGCAGGAGCAGGTAATCGGTGTTTTGATGAAGCAGACCCGCGGTGATACCGGCGATGAAACCTCCTGGAAATTTCGCCAGCTTGTATTTCAGGCCATTGATGATTGATAATGTTATGGCTGAATTTTTACAAAGAGATCAACTCAAAACAGATTCATCATTACATTCTTTAATTACTTTCTTATCTTTATAGGCTGTAAACAGAGGAATTTTAAAATATATAATGTCCACAATATCTAATGATAAGTATGAGGCTGTAATAGGCCTCGAGGTTCATGCCCAGCTACTGACGAAAACAAAAGCATTTGCAGCAGTTTCCCCGGCATATGGCGGCGCTCCAAATACACAGGTTACTCCTCTGTGTCTCGGCCATCCGGGAACTCTGCCGGTTTTGAACGAAAACCTGGTCAGATATACGGTAAAAATGGGTCTGGCAACCAATTGCAAAATCGCAGAAAAATCGATTTTTGCCAGGAAAAACTATTTCTACCCCGATCTTCCAAAAGGCTATCAGATTTCTCAGTACGAAACACCTATCTGCTACGATGGTGAAATTGAAATTGAGCTGGACGAATACACCAAGCGCATTGGCATCACAAGAATTCATATGGAAGAGGATGCCGGAAAATCCATTCACGACCAGGACCCGTATCACACACTGGTTGACCTGAACCGGGCCGGCACTCCACTGATTGAGATTGTATCGGAGCCTGATTTAAGAACTCCCCAGGAGGCATACGCATACTTGAAAAAAATCCGCCAGATTGTACAATATCTCGAAGTTTGCGACGGTAATATGGAAGAAGGAAGCCTTCGGTGCGATGCCAACGTCTCGATTCGAAAAAGAGGAGATAAAACACTTGGCACCCGTACTGAGCTTAAGAATATGAATTCATTCAGGAACGTGGAGCGAGCGCTGACATATGAAATTGAGCGACAGATTGAGCTGGTGGAATCCGGCGGAGAAGTGGTGCAGAAAACCCTTTTATGGGATCCCGCAAAACTGGTAACACGCCAGATGAGAAGTAAAGAAGAAGCTCACGATTACAGGTATTTTCCCGAGCCAGATTTGCCCCCGGTTATTGTAAGTGATAAGCTTAGGGAAGAAATCAGATCGGAACTGCCTGAACTACCGAATGTCCGTCTGGAGCGGTTTGTAAACGAACTCGGGCTGAACCGGGATGAGGCCACCATTTTGACCGAAAACCGAAATCTTGCCGATTATTTTGAGGAGTCACTTTCAAAACTGGATGAACCCAAAGCAATCGCCAATGTAATGCTGACAGAAGTGCTTAGGGTTTTAAACGATCAAAGTATCACAATCGAAGAATTTACCATTACAAAAGATCAGTTGGCCGGATTAATATCTCTGAAATTAGAGGATAAGATCAATTCATCGGCGATGCAGACTATTTTTAATGAAATGCTCAGCAGTGATGAAGCTCCGGAAAAACTTGCGGAAAAAATGAACCTGATTCAGGTGTCAGATAGCGGTTTTGTTGAACCGATTATTGATGAGGTGATCAAGGCCAATCCGGATGAAGTGGCCAGATACAAAGAGGGAAAAACTGCACTGATTGGATTTTTCATTGGCCAGGTGATGAAAAAATCACAAGGTAAAGCCAATCCTAAACAGGTTCGTGAAATCATTTCATCCAAACTTGAATCCAGCTAAAAAGGTATCCTACAATTATTTCATATTGCATGAAAATTAAATCATTTAGTCTCTTACTTGTTGCTGCGTTGGTGCTGTTTTCCTGTGCAAGGGAAGAGGAAGAGGTGTTTAAGACCACACATATCAGCGGAATTATTACGGTGGATGATCAGATTGATGCCAGCGGAGATAACAGCGGTATCGAACTGCTCAGTACTGTGCAAAACGAAGCAGGGCAAACAGATACACTATTTGTATCTCAAACCGACAGCACCGGTTTTTTTGAGGGCACCGCAAGGTTCAGCCAGAAAGATATGTTTCCGTTTATAGTGACAAGAAATCAGAACACATTTGGATACATAAATCTGATTCTGGCTGAGGGTGACTCTGTTTATATTGAAGGCAGAATTCCCAACCTCGCCCAAAATGTTGAGATATCTTCTCACGAAAACGACGTATACAAAATTTTTGACCGGGTAGACCGAAGTTTTTCCAGGGTGGCAAGTTTTATCAACGCCGGGGGATTATCGGCAGACAGCATCCAAGCCGAGCTTGAAAAATGGAGTGATATCTACTGGGAAATTTTTGAAGATTATCCGGATACGTATGCATCCAGAATATCGGGAGAGAGCGCATTTTCGATTTTAAGCGGATGGAACGATTCTCTGATGGTTGAACGGGCAAACATCGTGATGGATCGCTACAACACCATTTTACCTGGAACGCGCACCACATTGCTGGAATATTATGCCGAGACTGAAGGTCTAAGCCGGGCACTTGAATTTCTCGAAGAATTAAAAAGCAAGAGCACATCCCGTTCGGAATTGATGGATTTGGATATGCACACTATCGAGGTTTTATATGACAGTTCCCGAATCACAGAAACCAACCGGCTGCTGGAGCAATTCAGAAATTCATATTCCGAAAGTGAACAGGCCATGGACTGGGCTGAAAATATCAGCTACGATCTTGAATTTCTGGCACCCGGTTCACCATTTCCATCCATCGGATTCAGAATCAGTAACGGGGACTCTCTGAACACTGAAGAGCTTGAAGGCCAACCGTTTTTAATTGAAGTTACCCGGTTTGATAACCGCCTCTATCAGCAGCAATTCGACAGAACCGTTGCCATTTATCAGATTTACAGAAATTTTGATCTTGAGATCATTACAATACCGATTGAAACTACCTCCGTTACGAAGGAAGCATTTTTTCAGGAGAGAAGCCGGCTATGGCAAATTGCTCAGCCCAATTCTTTCGATGCAGATGAAATTATTGATATTTTAAACATAAACCGCGTACCCACCCGATTTCTGGTGAACAGGGACGGACAAATTATCAGGCGGTATATTGGAAACGAATATGACGATGTAGTCAGGGGACTACAGCAAATAATAACTACAAATGAATAATAAATTATGAGAACTTTTCTAATAGCAGGAAACTGGAAAATGAATGCCGGTCCCTCAGAGGCCGGAAAACTGGCAAAAGAGATAGCCGGAACATGGAAAGGAAAAACTTTTTCATCAGAAGCTTTAATCTGCCCGCCGTTTGTTTCTATAGCAGCGGTAAGTAAAGAATTTGAAGGAACCCAATTTAAAGTTGGTGCCCAAAACGTGCATACCGAAGATAACGGAGCATATACCGGAGAAATCAGCACATCCATGCTGAAAGATGCCAATTGCGAATATGTGATAGTAGGCCACTCAGAACGCCGGGAATATTTCCATGAAACCAGCGAACTTGTTGCTCAAAAAGGAAAAAAAGTAATCGATGACGGCCTCAAGGCTATTGTTTGCGTTGGTGAAGTGCTGGAAGAAAGAAAAGCCGGTAAGCATGAAGATGTCGTAAAAGAGCAGGTAAATGCCGTTCTGGATCTGCTTGATGGTGATGTATCAGACCAGTTTGTAATTGCATATGAACCTGTCTGGGCTATTGGGACCGGAGAAACTGCTACTCCGGAACAGGCACAGGAAATGCACAAATTTATCCGCAGCCTGCTTACAGAAAAATTTGGCGATGACATCAGCCAGAAAATCAGAATTTTATATGGTGGAAGCATGAAACCGGAAAATTCAGAAGAGTTGCTCTCTCAAACAGATGTTGACGGCGGTTTGATTGGAGGTGCAAGCCTTAAAGCAGACAGTTTCAGCAAGATTATTGAGATTTCGGAATCAATCTAAAAATTCATGGATAAATATAATGTATTGTTGATTGGCGGTGGCGGACGTGAACACTCCATAGCCTGGAAACTCGGCCAGTCTGAAAAAATTGGGAAACTCTACAGCGCGCCTGGCAATCCCGGCACCGCTCAATTCGGAGAGAATGTTTCTCTTGATGTTCAGAAATTTGAAGAAATTGCTGACTTCGTGGATGACAAGAACGTAGAGCTGGTTATTATCGGCCCCGAAGCACCATTAGTGGCCGGATTAGCGGATTTCCTGGAAGAGAAAGACATACCGGTTTTCGGGCCAAAAAAAGCGGCCGCCATGCTCGAAGGCAGCAAGGAATTTGCCAAAGAATTTATGATGAGGCACAATATTCCGACTGCTGATTTTGCCGTCTTCAGTTCTACCGATTATGATGATGCATTAAAATTTATCCAGACTAAAGACACCTACCCGATTGTTTTGAAAGCAGACGGTCTTGCCGCCGGTAAAGGCGTATTTATCTGCGATAATGAAGAGGAAGTGAAGCAGCGTCTGCTCTACATCAAAAAAGACAGTTCTCTTGCAGAAGCCGCACAGCGCCTTGTAGTTGAAGAATTCCTGGAAGGTGAAGAAGCATCCGTTTTTGTGATTTCCGATGGCCATACGTCTCACATCATCCACAATGCCCAGGATCACAAAAGGATAGGAGAGGGCGACACCGGCTTAAATACAGGGGGAATGGGAGCCTATTCACCTGCCCCCTTACTTACCCATGATCTTCTTGAGCGGGTAAAAAAAGAAATCATTGAGCCAACTATTACAGGAATGCAGCTTGAGGAAAAAGCATATTTTGGCATTCTTTACGTGGGACTGATGATTACAAAAGACGGGCCTAAAGTGGTGGAATATAACTGCCGCCTTGGCGATCCCGAATGCCAGGCAATTCTGCCATCACTCGAAAATGACCTGCTTGAGCTGATCATTGCCGCCACCGAGCAGCGCCTCGATGAAAAGTCGATTCAACTGGACAATCAATATCGTTGCTGTGTGGTTTTGGCAAGTGAAGGTTACCCTGGCAAATACGAAAAAGGGAAGAAAATCACCGGCTTGAATGACACTGATGACAAAGCGTTCATCTTTCACGCCGGAACCACTGAAAATGCCGGAGATATCTACACTAATGGCGGAAGAGTTTTGAATGTAGTAGGGTCTGGTAATACGCTGGAAGAGGCTATTGAACACACCTATGCCAATGTCGAAAAAATCAACTTTGATGGGTGTTATTATCGAAAAGATATTGGTGCGAAAGGCCTGAAGCGTATCCAAAACTAAATCGGATCATCCACAGTTGAGAACTGATTTTTCGTTTGCTTTGTATTAAAAAAACCCGCAATATTTTTCATCGAAAAATATTCACTATACTTGTGCTGGCTTAGATATCATGAAATGAAACATTGCGGGTTTCTCGAAACAACAATGTGACACGATAACTGATTTTTTGTTTGCTTCGTGTTGATACAGTGAACCAAAACTAAAACCGCTCATGATCTCTCACGAATTCATATTCAATAATGAGCTTTCATTCGAAGAGAGATGCAGAAGAGTGTTTCAGTACCAGGCGGAAAAGAATCCCGTTTTAAACACATTTTTTGAGGTTTTCGGTTTACGCCCTGACTCAAAGGTAAACCCGGATGAAATTCCGCTTCTTCCCATTCGTGCATTCAAAGAAATGCCAATTCTTTGTGAAGGGCTGAAACCTGAGCTTGTTTTTAAGAGCAGCGGTACATCGGGGATGGAACGCAGCTCTCACCAAATTGCAGACCCGAACATTTATAAAATCTCTATTGAAAAGGAATTTTACCGTCATTTTCCAGCAAACCAATACGCGCTGATTTGCCATTTGCCGGGTTACCGTCAAAATCCCGATTCATCTCTGATCTGGATGGCTCAGCATCTTGTAAATATCGACCCGGATGGACTGAACACCTTTCTGCCTGATGACCCGGATGAATTTTACAAGTGGAAGGAACGGGTTCAAAAAAAAGGGAAAAAGATTCTGCTGTTTGGCGCCGCATTTGGGTTGCTGGATTTGGCTGAAGATCAACAAGTCGAATTTCCTGAAACGACCGAGATTCTTGAAACAGGCGGGATGAAAACGCACCACCGGGAAATGACTAAATCTGAATTGAGGGACACGCTTTCAGAAGGATTTGGAATCAAGCCCGGGCAAATTCACTCCGAGTATGGAATGTGTGAGCTGCTAAGCCAGATGTATGCACTTTCAGGGGAGTGGTTCACAACGCCTCACTGGGTGCGGGTAACCATCCGGAACTCGGATAATCCGTCTAAGTTCTGCAATCCCGGAGAAGAGGGAAAAATCGGAATTATAGATTTGGCTAATTTGCACTCATGCTCTTTTATCCTGACTGAAGACCGTGGAGTAATGAATGAAAAAGGTGATTTTAAAGTGTTAGGCCGGTGGCATCCTGAGAATTTACGGGGATGCAATTTTTTGGTGGACCAGGAGATTTAAATGGAAAACTTCGAAAATCATATCGAACGGGTATCATCGGCGATTGAGCAGTGGCTGCAGCCGGATAATTATTTTTTGAAGGAGGCCATCGACCGCACAGTAAATGAGGGAATGTTCAGTTTTCCGGATGTGAAACACCGCATTCTTACTTTGAAAGAAACTCTGCGAAAAGAAAATCTGGAAAGATGGGCACGAATTTCTGGATTAAGGCCCGGAAGTTTGTCTGGAAAGCAGGTGCTCTGCCTTCATGCCGGAAATCTGCCGCTGGTGGGAATTCAGGATCTTCTTGCTGTGGTGTTAACCGGCGGCACTTATCTTGGAAAATTGTCAAAAAAAGACCCATATCTACTGCCAACACTCATTAGATCATTCAAAAATTATCAGTTGATGAATGATGCTTATTGGAGTACTAACCTCGAAAAACTGGCAGGAAATAAAGCCGATGCAGTGCTTTTTGCTGGCTCAAAAAAATCGGTTATAAAAGTAAATGAAAAACTCCATTCGCTGAAAATTGCCGATCCGGACACTCCGAGATTGATGCGAACAGCGCATTTTTCAATTGCTTACATCCGGGATAATAAACCGGAAACGATGGAGCAGCTCACGGACGCCGTTTTTCGCTATGGCGGGGCAGGATGCCGATCCGTGGCCATCGTTGTGGCTCCTTTCCATTTGCACTCAGTAAAATGCACGTTCACAGATTATGTTGAAGCATTCTGGCTGAAAAATCCTCAGCATCAAAAACCACCGGAATCACTCTTTCACCGATTTGCCTTCAATAAAGCCATTGGTGTTGAGCAGGCCTGGCTCAATGTTTTTTTAATTGAAGAAAATGTGGAAAGGCCAACCGATACATTTATCCTTTATTGGATGAAAGGCGGACTTGAAGAAGTTGAAAATATCATCAAAAAGTACCGAGACGGGCTGCAATCAGTATATGCAACCGGTGATTTAATTGGTGAAAAAATGGTGGATTTGATCGCTGAGCCGTTGTCAGAAGCTCAAAAGCCACCTATTTGGTGGAAACCCGATGGTATAGACACGATTGAATGGCTTCAAAAGCAGGTTTGACATGAATCTGTTTTGATTGATTCTTCTGCACAATCTCTTTCTTTTTTTGTTATTTTGATTTTTAACCAACAACAAAAATCTACAGTTATGATCCGAATTATTATAATTGCCCTGCTAACCGTATTTGTAGTCACTTCTATAGCCTGCGGAGGAGAAACGGAAACCATCCATGAATACACTATTTATGATGATGCTAATCAATCCGTACTGGTGTTTACCAAAACATCGGGCTTCAGACACGATTCGATTGAACCCGGAGTTGAGGCTGTGAAAGAACTCGGCAGAGAGCATGGCTTTTCAGTAACCTGGACGGAAAATTCCGGCTACTTCACCCCCGGAAATCTTGCAGAATATGATGCAGTTATCTTTTTGAATACTTCTGAGGAAGTTTTTGACAACGACGATCAGAGAAATGCATTTAAGGGCTATATTCAAAATGGTGGCGGTTATGTGGGAGTCCATGCTGCATCAGACACTGAATACGACTGGTCCTGGTACGGTGAACTGGTAGGCGCTTATTTCGATAATCATCCTCCAGGAGTAATACCTGCCGTCATAGATGTTGTTGATCATGATCATCCTTCAACAGCTCATCTGCCTGAGAGATGGGATCGAACCGACGAATGGTACAATTTCGGATTTATTTATGATGAGTTGAATGTATTAATGAAACTCGACACCGACAGCTACGAAGGCAGCGACCATCCCGGAAACCATCCGATTGCCTGGTATCACGAGTATGATGGCGGCCGGTCTTTTTATACCGCATCGGGCCATACCATCGAATCATTCTCTGAGCCTGAATTTCTACAGCATCTGCTTGGCGGAATTCAGTATGCCATGGGAACAGCCGAATAGAATGTATCATCAAAAACTCTGAACCGGTTGGCCAGAAAAAAAGAAAACAGTTTAGATACATTCCGAAATTTATTCAGAGATCTTCGAAAAAGGGAGAATCTGAAGTGGATCTACTATCTTTATGGAGATGAGTCTTTTTTGATTGACCTGATTCAGGATGAAATTGAAAAGCTTGTTCCCGAAGATCAAAAAGATTTCAATTTCGATTTGATGTACGGCGCCGAAACCTCTCCCGAAAAAATTCTCAGCGCGGCACGCAGTTATCCTATGATGGCTGAAAAACGGGTGGTTATCGTCAGGGATTTTTTGAAACTCGACGAACCACCCAAACAGGGAGAGGGCACCGCTGAGTTTCTTGATTATGTAAACCGGCCCAATCCAACAACCATTCTTTGCCTTATTGACAAAAAATTTCCTGATAAACGGGGCGGGTTTGGCAGGCAGCTAAATACAATTGCAAAAAGCCGGGATGAAATTGCTCTCTTCGAATTTAATCAGCCCGAAGAAAATCAAATACCAGCCTGGATAAATGACTGGACACGGCATTCTCACAAAATGAAAATCAGTGCCGAAGCCGCCCAGGTTTTAAGCCAGCTTGTAGGCCAGGATTTAAAACTACTGTCCACAGAAATAGAAAAACTGTGCACTTTTGTGGACACCGGCACAACTATTGAAGTTGAGCATGTAAAAAAAATAACCGAGTCATATCGCGACTATAACACCATAGAGCTTAAAAATGCGGTAATTAAGAGAGACCTGGACAAAAGCCTGCATATTGCGGAACAGATGTTGCTTCAAAGTAATAACAGCACGGGAGAAATTTTTAAAACCGTGGGGTTCTTTTACAGTGTGTTCAGCAATATCTGGCAAATATGCAGATTGGTTGATAAAGGCATAGCAAAGGATCAGATCCAGAAGGAGCTGGGAATTAAAAATTCATACATTTTTAATCTTCAGTTTCGGGAAGCCTCCAATTTCAGCCTTGCAGAAATGCCGCATATTTTTGAAGCCCTTCTCGATGCCGACAGGGCAGTGAAAGGTTTCAGCACATTAGATACCCCATCCATTTTTCTCCTGCTGGTTAAGCGCATCGTCGGGTAACCCGTGTTATTCGGCGTTGCGGTAATAGCAACAAAGAATAAGGGGTTATCATGGAACGATTAGTAGTTAACAAACTTCACAATATGTCGGACGAAGATGTAATGGAACAGCTTCAAAATGGAGTGGTTCAGGCATTTGATGTTATCGTTCACCGATTTAAAGACAGGCTTCATAACTTTTTGTACCGGTACACACACAATCACGAAGATTGCGAAGACCTGGTACAGGAAACATTTTTAAGAGTTTACCGAAGCCGGCACTCCTATCAGCGAATTGCTAAACTCTCAACCTGGATTTATACAATTGCGCTTAACCTGGCTAAGAGCATGTACAAGAAAAAACAGCGCATGAGTTTAATTTCCATCCATGCCGACGAATCTGATCCCGATGACAGAGAATTTCAAATTACGGATTCAACTATACTTCAGGATGAAGCACTTCACCAGAAGAACTCTGTAAAAGAGCTTGAAAAGGCATTAATGGAGCTGAATGATGACTTCAGAGAAGTGATTGTTCTCAGAGATATCCAGCAGCTTACATACGAGGAAATTGCCGAAATTACTGGAACTGCAATGGGAACCGTGAAGTCCAGAATTAACCGCGCACGTATTCAGCTTCAGGAAATTATCGGTGATTATGTTCATTCGGAAACATTCTGATTAAAATGAAGTATGAATTTCTGAATCCTAATTGAAATTCATGCTTCATGACCCCCGAAAATATTTTCAATAACCGCAGCTTTTGCAGATGTGAGGCATGCAAAGCTGCGGTACATTCTCACGAAAAAACCGCCCGTGATGCAAGTATTCATACTCCGGAGAATATTTCAAAACAGCTGAACCGGCTTCCTGAAATTAAGGCAAGTCCAGATTTTGACAGGAAAATGACTGCCAGGTTTGCGCTGGAACTGGAAAATGAGACCGCCCGAATAAATAAGGCGTGGCTGCAAAAAAGCAGAAATATCAGCTTACCCCATCTCATCTCTGATTTGAAAGGCGAGCTTCTTTAAATCATCATTCTCAGGATTGGTTTGAAGCCCGCGTTCAGCAAAGCTGAGAGCTTCATCCCATGCTTTTACCTGTTTTAAAATCCAGGCGAGGTTGAAATAGGCATCCGTAAAACTCTCTTCTAATTCAATCGCTTTTTCGTAACATTTGGCGGCCTTGATGTGCCTGTTTTTCCGGAGATGAAAGTTCCCGAGATTAAAGTGGGCAAGTGCGTTATCAGGAGCAATTTTTGTGATGTACTCAAACAGATTTAGAGCCTTTTCATCGTCTCCGGTAGCCTCATAGCAGTCAGCCAGATTATTGAAGGAAGGAATATGATCCGGCTGTTTTTCTATAACATCGTGATATAGATTTTTGGCGAGATCAAATTGTTCGGATTCTGCACAGGCATTGGCCAGGTTAAATTTGTAGCTGATATTTTCAGGATCAGCCGAGACTGATTTCTTCAGCTCATCAATTGCCTCGTCGAATCTTCCCAGAAGATAGTATCCAACCCCGAGATCATTCAGCAGTTGGGGATTTTCAGGTTCTTCTTGCAGTTGCTTTTTAATTTCATCGATTTGTTGAAGGAGGGTTGATTCGTCGTTCAAAATTGATATCCTATTTGTAGTTCTGCCCTGAAACTTGTCAGGGTGCTGTGTGAAAAAAATGCTTTAATTGGCCCCAGGATAGTCTGGGCTCCAACGGTTAATGAAGCACCGTACTCAATATCATTATCTGATAAGTTTAGGTTCCACTCATCTAAAAACCTGCCTGCATAAACATCCACTCCGATAAAACGGTGGTAAAACGGCTCGAACTGCAATCCGGCTGATGCCATCTGAATATTTTTGGAAGTAAGTTCATACCGCCCGGCACCCCCAAAACGTACAAATCCGTAAAGCGGATCGTACCGATTAGGAGATTGCCAGTAATGCCAGGGCAAATCATCACCCGAAGTGTATCCAAACCAGATGTTGTTTGAGATGGAGAAAAAATCTGTTACCCTGTACAAACCCCGGTAATAGAGCCTTGCAGAGAAGAAATTTATAGGGCTCAGAAAAATTTCGTCACTTAAAAAACCCTCGAGTACCAGTTTTTCACCTGATGTGGAAAAAGATCTTCTGTTTAAGTTATCCCTCAGTATCCTCAGAAAAAATGCGTGATAATCGGTATCTGAAGCTGTGATTCCTTCAGGGTTAATTTTATTTGTGTGAAAGGTAAAATCTTTTCGGATTCCGGCGGCAACTAAATTCTGTGTGCTGAAATAGTTTGCCCCGGAAAGTTCACCACGGATAACTTCATTTTTAAACCGTGAAACTCTTTCGTCTTCTGTATACCAGTCAACATCTTCAGACATATACTCTACTGAAGTTAAAAGTGCAAGTTGTGAACCTAAAGCACCATAGTAGGCGTGATCTATTTTAAAATTCATCCGGTTGCCAAGCCTGGCTTCGAACCGGGAGATTGATCCGCGGTGTATGAGGTTTTGGAAGCTGCTTTCCAGCAATATGGATGCTTGCGTGTTCGTCTCGTACCGCAGGCCAACACGAAGCTCATCGTTGAAACCCTCAGTAATTTTTATTCGAAGTGTATAGTAGTATCCATCATATGGATGCACCTGGTATGTCACTTTATCCACATACTGCGAACTGTATAGCCGGGTTACTTTCTCCTCAATTATATCGGGATTCAGGCTTGTGCCTGGTGTAAATTCCAGCAAATTCATAATGTACTCATCCTCGTAGAGCGTGTTGCCTTCAATAATTATTTCGCGGATGGGCAGTGCTGCGGGATCTCCCACACCGGGGCGGGGTGGTGGCGGGGAAGTCTGTTTAGAAGCAAGCTCTCGAAATTTTTCGATGTGTCTTTGGCCTTCACGATAGCCAATCTCAATGTATTTTTCTGCAAGGCCAAACTCTGTGGGCGAATATGCGTGAATTTCTTCAACTTCAATGACGTAATCCGCCAGATCTTTTTGTTCATCAGAAAAATCATGGACACGGAAAAATACACTCTGATTTAAAATTTCAGCAAACGTGCGCAGGCTGTCTCTGGGCTGCAGAGGCCTGGCTACATCAACAGCGATTGTGTAATTGGCGCCCAGGTCAATTGCATCTTCTACCGGAACATTACGGATAAGCCCTCCATCAATATAAACATGATCGTTAAATTCATGCGGTAAGAACAGAGAGGGGATGGAAATACTGGCACGAAGTGCATCAGGCAGATAGCCAGACCGAAACACGTGGGCTTTCCCTGTTTCAAGGTCGGTGCCGATTGCAGCAAATGGAATCGGAAACTGTGTGAAATCATCGGTGCCGTGAACGCTCCAGGATAGCCTAGATAAAAATGTGTAAATATTCTGGCCCGTGATAATACCTGCCGGCAGGTCAATTCCCCGTTCGCTGATTGGAAATGTGGCAATGGTCCGGTCTTCGATCAGCTTTTCGTAATTGGTCATAAAACGCCGGTCACGCCTTTCAGTGAAAAGCTCCATGAAATTACTTGAGGTGGCAATCTCTACCAGTTGGTCGCTTGTGTAGCCAATGGAGTATAATCCGCCAATCAGGCTGCCCATACTTGTACCTGTAATGTAATCGATTCGCAAACCGGCTTCTTCTATGGCCTGAATCACACCAATATGTGCAATTCCGAGAGCGGCGCCACCCGATAATACAAGTCCAACTTTTAAAGAATCATCATCGGTTTCATGGATTGATTGTGATTGTGCAGGCAACACAGTCAGCATCACAAGCAGGATGAAGATAACTATGGCTCTGATTATACTTGATATAACAAACATGATTAATTACGGAATTTTAAAATAGCAGAAGCTCTCCCAGTCTCCTAAACATCGTATTCTATTCTGAAATAAACGAAACAGATTCAGAGGTATTTGAGTCTGTAAATCTATTTTCAAATATTTTTTATTTAATCATTCCTGATGATTTCTATACGAATCTATTATTATAATGACATCAACAACTCAAGGATCAAAACAAAAATTATCAGTTATTTGATTATAAAATACTTACTTCAAATCCCTCTTTTTCAAGCAGAGTTTTAACTTTTTCTGTATGCGAGCCATGTATTGTGATGGTTTTTCCTTTTGTGAAACCACCGGCACCACAGGCACGTTTCAGTTTACTTTCAAGTTGATCTATTACCTGGGGATTGTGTTGAATACCTGAAATAACCGTAATGGGATTACCTGTTCGGGGATTGCGTTTCTGTTCAATTTTTAATCTCACTGTTTACACCTCGTTTGAATATGAAAATTTTTGGCTAAAATAGAATCCCGCAATTACTGCGGGGATATATATTACTATGGAAAGTATCCAAAACCAAAAGGGATAGGGAGCAGCGGTGAGATCAATGAAACCAACCGCCAGTAAAATGATTCCTCCTGCAATAACATTTTTCGCTGTTACATGCCGGTTTACAAATCCCGCAAGCGCACCGGCAAAAAAAGTGCCTGCAAAAATACTGATGATTTTTCCTGTTAAAAACAGGGGATTTTGTGAAAGTTCGATAAGATAAAGCTCATTACTTCCGCTAAATGACTCTGGTTTTGGATAGAACATAAAATTAAGCTGATTCATAAAAGAAATAATGGCGATGCCAACTATCAGGCCAAATCCTACTGCAGCAATCTTCCATAGAGTAAATTCCGATGGTAATTTTATCAATGTTTTAATTGATTCTTCGTTTAAGATTATTGATAAACTCTTTATGTTAACTGTTTGTTTAAGAGCTTATGAAAAATAGTTAAATTTAGTAGTTCAGGTTAGTGATAAATAAAGGAGATAAAGGTGCAAGATATTAAAATGGACATTTTAGGGCTCTCAACCAGCCCGAGCAGCGGCGGGGCATATGCATTAATATTATCTGAATCAGACGGCAACAGGAGATTGCCCATTATCATCGGAACTTTTGAAGCACAAGCCATTGCACTCGAGCTTGAAAGTATTAAACCACCCCGGCCGATGACACACGATTTGTTAAAGAATGTAGTCACCAGTTTCAATTCAAAAATTGGAAAAGTTGTAATTAATGATTTGAATGAAGGTACATTCTTTGCACAAATTCACTATCAGAAAGACAACGAAAACATTGAACTGGATGCCCGGCCAAGTGACGCAATTGCTTTGGCGATTCGGTTTAAAGCTCCGATTTATGCCAATAAAAAAGTACTGGACGAAGCAGGAATCGTGGCCGAAGAAACCATGAGCAAATCCCAACAGGAGAGCGATTTTGATGATGGAGACAAAGAACTGACTCAGCTCGAATCACTCGAAAAAGAGCTGCAAATGGCGATCGACACGGAAAATTATGAAAAAGCAGCAAAAATCCGTGACCAAATAAAAAAATTAAAAGGCTGACGTGAACCTGACCTCCATTGAATTTTCTGAACTTCCGGTTACAAAACTTTTTCTCGATTACACAACAAACTTTTCATCATTAAACTCCTTTTTTGAAACCGACCCGTTTTCAGTTGAAGCGATCGAAGAAAGGTTGAATTCGTATTCTTTTCCCGGAGACAGAGCTCTAACATTACAGTTCTTAAAGCAATATAATCAGCAGTTTGATGCCGGTGATGAGATCGAAAAATCTCTTGATAAACTGGCAGATGAAAATGCAATTGCCATGGTTACCGGCCAGCAGCTCACACTTTTTGGCGGGCCGCTCTTTACCGCTTACAAGATCCTGACTTTACTCGCCTATTCAAAAAAATGGGAAAAACAATTAAACAGGCCAATAGTCCCTGTTTTCTGGATGGCCGATGAAGATCACGACTATGAAGAAGCTGCAACAATTGGCGTTCCGGCAGGAGATGATTTCAAAAAGATGGAATTTGAAACCGATGGAAAGGGAAAACGGGTTTTTGATATTGAGCTGGGTAAACATATTGAACCATTTTTAGAAGAAATTAAAAATCTCCAGTTAGACACAGATTTTTCTGATCAGCTTTGGGATGATTTAAAGAAATTTTATCAATCCGATGCAACTTTCGGTGAGGCATTTGGAAAGTGGATTCTGCATCTTTTTGGCAAGCATGGTCTAATCCTGGCCGGATCAAATCATCCAACAGCAAAAAAACTTTTATCAAAACAGATACAGTCTGGAATTGAAAATGCGGAAAAAAATTATCGGTCATTAACTGATAAATCCGAAGAGCTGGTGAGTGCAGGATATCATCAGCAGGTTCATCTTCAAAACTCCAATCTGTTCTGGATAGACCAGAATAAAAACCGACAAAAAATCAGTTTGGAAAACGGAAAATGGACCGCTGATGGAAGAGAAACAGACTGGACTACAGACTCACTTATTAAGGATATAGAACAAAATCCTCAACACTATTCCCCCAATGTATTTCTAAGGCCAGTTTTGCAGAATTTTCTAATACCGTCTGTCGCCTATGTAGCCGGTCCCGGAGAGATTGCCTATTACGCACAGACAAAAGAGTACTATCGCGATTTTGGAGTTAAGCAGCCGATTATAATCCCCAGATTCAGTGCTACTTTATTTGAATCGGGTGTTGACCGTATTTTCGAAAAACTGCCATTCAAAATGCCGGATTATAATCAGCGGATTGAGGACCTGGAGGCATCTTATATTGAACACGCAGAAACGCCGGATATCGAGAAAATTTTCGGACAATGGAGAGACAAGGTTTCTGATGTTTCCGGGGCCTTCATTAAAGACGTTTCAGAAATTGACCCCACTCTGAAAAAAAGCTCTGAAAAAGTGAAAGCTGCTTTTTTTACCGAGCTCGACAAATTAAAGGGAAAAGTTTACCGGTCGATTAAAGACCAGGAAAAGACGCAGTTGAAGCGTATTCGAAAAATCCAGGCCAATCTATTTCCTGAACGAAATTTACAGGAAAGAGAAGTGGCATTCATTTACATCATGAATAAATACGGGTCATCTGTTTGGGATCGGCTGCTTGAACTATTTGAAAACGAATCTCCTGATTCTCATAAAATTATCCGCTTATAAAAACCTCCGGCCTTTGGATGAGAAAAAAAAACTTCGCAGGAAATACTTAAAAATCAGAAAAGAGCTTTCTGATGATTATGTATCACAAAGCAGCCGTTTGATCATTCAGCGAGTTTTGGAATCTGCAGAGTATCGCAAAGCACGCACCATTCACTGCTATGTTTCTATCATCGAAAACAAAGAGGTTTACACGCAGGATCTCATCAAACTAAGCCTGCAAAAAGGAAAAAAAGTAGTAGTTCCCAAAATGGTGGGGAATAAACAGCTCAGCCATATTTATTTGAAATCTATGGACGACCTTGCACTGAACGACTGGAATGTGCCTGAACCCAGGTCGAACGATGAGGCAGATATTTCGGAGCTGGATTTAATTCTTGTGCCAATGGTAGCAGGCGACAGGCACAAAAACCGGCTGGGATACGGCCAGGGTTATTACGACCGTTTTCTGAACCGGTCCAATTGCAAGAAAATGGGATTGCTTTTTTCCTGCCAGCTCACTGAAAATAAATTACCTGTTGACCCTTTTGATGTACCTATGGATATTATGATTACCGAGAATGAGAGGATTGAATGATAAATCCGAAACTGAAAAACGATTCATTCGTACGATTAGAAAAATAAATTCAATAAACAGAGTATGGCACCGGAAATGGAAAAAACGTTAAATATCTCTCAACAGGATCTTCACAACACATTGAATGAGTTTCTGGAAGAGAAGGAAAAAAAGCCCGCTGAAAGTGTCTGGAATTTCTCAACTGTTACCGGGCTTGTTTTGGTATTACTGTCAGCAACGTTTGTAGGCCATACAGTGGGAACGGAATTTTTGGGACTTGGGTCTGTCCCTTTTATTGACAGCCTTATTCGAATGGCTCCCTATTTTGGAGGTGCAATCCTGGCAGTTCTGATGATTAGTATGTTTACAAAAAGTAGGAAGAAAGATGTTCAGGAAATCAGAGAGAAAGAGCAAGTAAAAGAAACGTACGACAAACTTGATGAATTTCTCTACAAAGATAAATCACAGAAAAAGAAGTCGTACTCAAAAAAATCGTATGACTCATTCAAAGTAGAAACATCCAATAAGCTTACAAAATCGAGAACCGACAAAAAACTTGCAGGGGTTTGCGGCGGCTTGGCCAAACACCTGGGAATCAATTCTACCGTGATGCGGCTTATATTTGTTGCTGCTGTGTTTTTAAGCTCAAGTACCTTTATTTTGGTGTACATTGCCTTGGCTTTTGCTATGCCAAAAGAGCCGGTTCACGAAATGGATGACTTTAAATTCTAATCTGATCTGCTTTGCTGATAACTTTTGAAGGAATTGACGGGTGTGGAAAATCAACCCAGATAGAACTGTTAAAATCCTTTCTGAGCAAAAACAAAATTGAATATTCTGTATTCAGAGAACCTGGCGGTACAGAAATTTCAGAACGAATACGTTCGCTCCTGTTGCATGAAACCGATGACATGAATCCGGTAACCGAACTGCTGCTTTTCTCTGCTGCACGCTCACAGCTCATCAGTGAGAAAGTGATGCCAATCCTTAAGCAAAATCAGATTGTTATTCTGGACCGGTTTTTCGACTCCACAACGGCTTATCAGGGACATGGGCGTGGTTCTGCTGACCTGAAAAGCATTCATACATTAAACAGGCTGGCTGCACATGCCATCAAACCGGATATTACTTTTTATCTTAAAATAGATCCCGAAAAAGCTGAACAGCGTATCTCTGGTAATTTAAAAGACAGATTGGAATCGGCTGGTAACGACTTCTTTAAAAAAGTATCGGCCGGATACGATCAACTGGCGAGAGAGGAGAACAGATTTCATGTTCTTGATGCTGAACAATCCCCGGAAGTTATACACCGCGAGATTGTTTCCATTATCGGGGATTTTCAACAATCCCAAGAGCCGGACGCAGCCAGTAAAACATGGAAGGAAGTATAAACAGGTCTGCCAGCAGTGCTGCAAAAATAGTTGAACAGACCAGCAATCCCATCATTGCTGTTGATGTAAACAGGCTTGTAATAAGCGTGCCGAAACCGGCAATTAAAACCAGACTGGTGATAATGATGGCTCTTCCGGTTCTGATGGTTGTAGCTCTTAATGCAGGGAACATTGCCTTTCTCCGAAGAAACTCTATCCTGAACCTTGCCAGGTAGTGGATGCTGTCATCAACGGCAATTCCCAGGGCAATGGTAAAAATTACAGCAGTTGAAGGTTTGATGTCGATATTCAAAAACCCCATCACCCCGGCAACCACAATCAGGGGCAGCAGGTTTGGTACAAGTGCTATAATAATCAGCTTAAAATTTTTGAACAGGGCGGCCATTATGAGGGTTATGGCAATTAAAGCGAGAATAATACTCCAGAAAAGTGAATACACAATCTTTTCTGTGAGGTCTGCGCTCAAAATGGTTGTGCCGGTAATCACCACATCCTCTTTGGGGAAAAGTGAATAAAGATGCCCCTCAAAATCTTCTCGTATTTGATTAATTCTTTGGGAACCGGCATCATCGGTTAATGCAGTGATTCTGAGTTTCCTGTAATCAAAATCAACTAAACGGGTCAGTTCATCAGCATCACTGATTTCGAGCAGCAGAATATACTGGGCCACTGCCTGGTCTGATTCCGGTAATTTTATTTCTTCTTCATATTCAATATCAGAAAAGAGACGATGAACCTCAGCAATGAGAGTGTGCAGCCCAACCACACGATGTATTTCGGGATAAGAAAGTAATTTTTCTTCTAACTCATAGGCCTTTTTCAGCAGGCCGGCTGAGAGAGCACCATCCGGAGACCCGGAATCGATAATAAATTCCATTGGAAACTGCGGCGATATTTCTTCAGCGAAAAACCGGTTGTCCTGCATCAATTTGGTGTCCTGACTTACATCGTCAAAAACCCTGCTGTCAACATTCAGATTTTTCATTCCTATTGAAAAAATGAGTGTCAAAAGCACACCGCCAATCAATACTTTGCCATAGTGCAGGCGGTTATATGCTGTTACTTTCTGCAGCCATCCGTGAATCAGCGGATAGAATGCACTTGATTTTTCATCAACCACCCGGTTTTTTCGGGAAATGCTCAATGCTGCCGGCAGAAACACGATTGTGATTAAATAAGCCAGTATGACTCCCAGGGCAGTATACATCCCAAACTTTTTCATCGGAACCACAGTGCTGCTCAGCAAGGAAGCAAAGCCGATAGCCGTAGTAATGCTTGTGAGAAAAGTGGCACTTCCCAGGGTTTTCAGCATTTCTATGATCGAAAATTTCTTGCCATGCCCCGATTCTCTTGAGTCGTCAAATTTTGAAATCATGTGCACGGCATCAGCCACACCCACACATAATAAAATGGGGGCGATGGTACTGCTCATAATTTCAAGGTAACCGCCTGTAAGATGAATCAGTGCAATGGTAAAGAGCAGTGTGCTCCAGACTATTATCATGGGAAAAAGAATACCCCAAATCGTCCTGTACAGGTACCACAATAGCAGTATTATCAGCACGGAAGAAATGCTGATGTATTTGATGATTTCACCATTCAACAGGTTTACATATTGGTTCCGAAAAAAGGGGATGCCTGATATATGAAACGTGTAATATTGCTCAAATGGGGCTAAAATTTCATCAATCTGATTGATGATAATATTGCGGTTGGAATAAGTGTTTTCATCTTCATTGATTCTCAATGCGATGGCGGTTGCCGTGCCTTCATCATTCAGTAATAAGCCGTTAATGAAGGGATCAGCGGACATCTCATTTCTCAATTGACTCAGATCGGCCTGATGAAGTGTATTGATTTCGAGATATGGATCAAAGGTGAGCATATCATTATCCACCCCGATGTTTTGCGCACTCCACAATGAAAGAACTTCATCCAGAAAATCGATCTTCTTAAGCCCTTCGGTTAGCTGAAAAAGGTCACGAAGCACACTTTCCGTAAAAAGTGAATCGGTTTTAAAACCGATCAGAATCACATTATCATCCCGGCCAAATTCGGTTTCCAGAATTTTATAGTTATCAATCACAACATCATCATCCGGATAGAAGCCCTCAAGATTAAAATCCGTTTCGATGTTTAAGGCCGGAAATACGGCAGCAAGCCAAAGGACAATCAAACCGAAAAAAACGAGTCTCGGGTTGGCTATGATAAAGTTTCCGAATTGCTGCACGTAAATGAAATTTCTTTTTATAAATCAGATTATTGAACCTTGTTCATCTGATTTCAATTCCCGGATTTTAGAAATAGTAGGCGAAACGCGTAAAAAGTGAACTGTTTTTTCTGAATGGATAAAAAGAAAAATGTCCATAAAGATCAGGCGGTTCATTACCTCCGAATAAATTGGTACCAAGACTGAATTCAAAACCATCAGCCAGCTCGTAGTTTGCCTGAAACTGGAACCAGAAATCTTCACCTTCTGGCTGGTACCTTGTTAAAGCAATAAGCTGCATCCGGTCTCTCATGAACGAACGGGTTGCTAATAATGAAAAATACGGAAAGTACTCTTCAGAGAGTATATCCTCATCATAATTAAAAATAAACTCAAGATGTGCCTGTGCGCGAACAGTAGTGCTGAAGATTTCTGTCTGAAGCCCTGCCATTGAGTGCAGCCAGGGCTTTTTAACTATTGAATCGTTATTCAGAAAATTTGCATTTTGAATTAAATCTAACAGTGCAGGAAGATTTGCAGGGAAACCATCAAATAACCCTGGTGAAAATGGCAGGGAGGTAAATAACCGCTGATTGACAAAAAGTGTCTCAGATTCAACATAAAAATTATCGGTTAACCGCAGAGATCCCGAAAAACCGGCCATTAGAGAAGGATGATAATTTTCCTGTAATGTTAAAGACGTGAGGTCGGGAAAATCAAATACTTCAAGATTAACAGAAAATGCGGGGACGGGATAAGCCCATCTCATGATCATTAGATCCAAATCCAGACGGGAGGGTGTTCGCCATCTGTATTGAGCGGCAAACTGAAAATTGCGGGCTGATAGTTTTCGCTCAGAATCTTCAAAATGCACCTCTAACGGTAAATCTGCCTGCAGTACAGGAAACCAACGGGAATCTTGATCCGGCAGAAGATGAGGCTGAAATATCGGATTAAGTACCAATTGGAGAGAATTCAGCCCAAAGTATCTCTCAACAGAAATTGCTGGAATGCCAAATCTTATATCAGCAGGGTCATCTGTAACAAATTCACGCAAATCCAAAGGAGTAAGAATATCAGTGACAAAAGCGGCGTCAGATCGTCCCCAAATCACTTTTTGTTTACCTATACGGATATCATAATCTCCTGCATACCAATCAATGTAAAGCTCTCGTAAAAAGAGTTCGGGCTCAACACTTTCGTGATAGCGTTGAAGAATATCTTTTTCGGTATAAAATCTCCCAAAATTTGCCGAACGGCCAAATTGTAATTGAAGGCGATTGCGAATTGCAATAAAATCATAGTCATCGGTGGTTTGAAGCGCAGTATAATTCTGAAAATTTCCCCGAAGTTCTGTTTGTGCTAAACTGTTTACAGGCAATAAAAAAAGGAAAAAAACAGGCATCAGACACGCGAAAGGGGAGATGCCGAGGCAAAGAGACAGGGAGCTAAATTGAATGTTTATTCTCAAAATTATTGAAGCTTAACCAAAATATGCGTAAATTTAAAGCATTGTGGAAATATATTTTCTGCAACTTTTCAACCCAACTCTGAATCAAAACTTTTCATTTCCGAAGTAAAATTACTTATGGCGCACGAAAGAATAGAAGTAGACTTACCTTTAGCCAAAGTTTACGAGTTATTATGTAACCCCGTTCACTTTCCTAAATTTCTTCACCGCATCGACAAAGTTGATAAAGTTAATTCCCAGACGTTTAATTATTCAACCCAAATTGGTGGTGAAGAGTTTCAATGGACAACCAACATTATCGATAATTTAAGAAATACCCGTTTTGCCTGGATTACCATTAATGGTAACCTGAACCAGACCGGAACAATCCGGTTCACACCGCTTAACAACGGAACCCGAACCCGGGTTGATTTTTCTCTTGATTATCGAACATTTTTTGGTGAAGCAGAAGAAGATCTCGCAAACTTTATTGAAGGACTACCTGAGCAGCTAAAGAAAGATCTCGTAACATTTAAAGAGCTTGCAGAATCTGATACGTTTAAAGATGAGGAATCTGAAGATTCTGTGAAAACCGAAAGTGAAGTTACCGCCTGATTACAGGCACGATTTGAAATTAATGCGTTCCGGCCCCACACCGGAGCGCATTTTTTTTGCCTGAAACAGGTGATATCAATTAAATATGGCATATACATTTCGGGAGTTCAGAAAATCACCCCATGCCGTGAAACCGCATTACCTGGTTATTGGCCATCCTGTCAGCCATTCACTATCCCCGCTGATGCATCAAACCGCACTCGACTATTACGGCATTAATGCGCATTATTTTGCTGTTGATCTCGAGCCGGATGAAGTTAACGATTTTATTGCCTGGTGCAACCGGGATGAATTTAAAGGATGCAACATCACCATTCCGTACAAAGAAACCTTTCTTGAAGTTGTAGATGAAATCGATTCATATGCCGAAATGATCGGGGTGATTAATACCATCGTAAAATCCGGCAACCAGCTCCTGGGATACAACACAGACGCTTTTGGCTTTTTGATGGGGCTTGAACCCTGGTCAGACGAATTAGACCTGACACGCGCCATTATTTTCGGTACAGGAGGCTCAAGCCGGGCAGTGAAGACAGCTTTGCTTGAAACAGGATTTGAAGAGCTGGTTTTTGTCTCAAGGCGCGCATCAAATAAACAAACTGAGCAAGGTTTGCCTGAATTCAGAATTGTGAACTATGAACAGTGGCCGTCTTATGCCGAAGAAGCCTCATTAATTGTAAATACAACGCCACTGGGTATGCATCCCAGGGTTAATGATATGCCAATTCACGAAAATGAAGCAACTCTGTTAAGAGATAAAATTTGCTACGATCTGGTTTACAATCCATCTGAAACCCGTTTTTTAAAAACAGCTAAAGCGAATGGGGCAATCACCATTAACGGCCTTCATATGCTGATTTATCAGGGTAGTAAATCGTTTGAACTTTGGACAGGGAAATCATTTCCGGTGAAAATCATCATAGAAAAACTGGAAGATTATTTTAAATCAAACTAATGGATCTGATCTATCCGGAAATATTCAGGGACAAAAGCACTGTTGAATGCCTGTTTACTACAGCCAACAGAAATTCCAGAGATCAAAAAGAAGGGCTCGATGGTTTAAATTTCGGAATCAATACGGAAGAGGAAGATCAGGTTGTTTCAGAAAATTATAATCACCTTTTTGATCATTTGGGCTGGAAACAGCAAAAAATTGCCCTGGCAAGACAGGTGCACGGAAACCGAATTGCCGGTGTAGAACAACCTGGAATTTATGAGAATTGTGACGGGCTGGTAACCACAAGGCCCGATCTGCCCCTCGGAATTCAGGTGGCCGATTGTGCGGCCGTGCTGGTTGCAGATACAAAAAACAAAATAATTGGTGCGTTTCATGCCGGATGGCGAGGTGCTGAATCCAACATCGTGGAAAATGGTATTGATTCCATGATCCGGTTAAATGCCGACCCAAAGTACTCTTTTGCATACATCAGCCCCTGTATTTCTCTCGAAAAATTTGAAGTGGGAGAGGAGGTTGCCGCTCTTTTCCCGGATGAGTTTACAGACCGTGTGAATTTTAGAAAACCTCATGTTGACTTGAAACAAATCCTGCACAGACAACTGCTAAACTGCGGTTTAACCGAGAACAACATAGACGTTTCAGGTGAATGTACGGTAAGCGACAACCGATTTTTTTCTTTCAGAAGAGAACGCTCAGCAGCAGGCAGAATGTTAGGACTGATAAAAATTAATTCATAACACAAGTTTTGAGAGTAAGTTACTCCCCAGGCTATGTTGCCCCTTTGCCGGAAGGACACATATTTCCCATGAAAAAATTCTCTGGTTTACACGACTATCTGCTCAACCGGCAGATTTTTAACGCAAATCAGATCATTGAGCCATCCATGGCAGATTTTTCAAATCTCTGTTCAGTTCACACCAAACGTTACAGCGAGGGAGTCTGGAACGGTGATTTGTCAAAAAAAGAGATCAGGCGAATGGGATTGCCCTGGTCAAAGGGCCTTGCAATTCGATCGAGGCTTGCTGTTCAGGGCACAATTAACGCGGGTATTATGGCTCTGCAGGATGGAATTTCCGGAAATATTGCAGGTGGCACTCATCACGCAATGCCGGATTATGGTGAGGGATTTTGCGTGTACAACGATGTCGCAGTAGCCATTAAAGTATTAAAACATGCCAAATGGGTGAAAAAAGTATTGGTGATCGATTGCGATGTACACCAGGGAAATGGCACTGCCAAAATTTTTGAAGATGATGCGGATGTTTTTACTTTTTCAATTCACGGAGAAAAAAATTATCCGTTTGTTAAGCCTCCATCAACTTTGGATATTGGCCTGCCCGACGGCACGGGAGACGGTGACTATTTAAAAATCCTCGATGATGCCCTGGATAAAATTTTCAGCAGTTTCACTCCTGACCTCATATTCTATCTTGCCGGAATTGATCCGCTGAAAACCGATCATTTTGGGCGTTTATCATTATCCAAAATGGGGCTCGAGGAAAGAGAAAGAATGGTTATTGAACGTGTTACCCAAAAAGAGATACCGCTGGTGCTTCTGCTATCCGGCGGATATGCTCCCTCTATAAGAGAAACCGTTGAAGCACATGCTATTATGTATAAAGCGGCAAAGGAAATTTCGTTACCGTACTTTCAGTGAACTTTTTCTATTTTTGAATGGCTTGAATGAAATTTAAATAATTTGAATAAAAAGAAAATTGCCATATTCGGTTCTACGGGATCCATCGGTACACAGGCTTTGGAAATTCTGATTAAAAAGCCGGAATTATTCGATGTTGAGGTGCTGTCGGCAAATAATAATTTTGAAAAGCTTGCAGCCCAGGCTAACCGGTTCAAACCTAATGTGATTGTACTTGCAAATAAAACGCATCAAAGAGATTTTGAGAAGCTGCTTTCTTACAAACCAAAGTCGGTTTTTTATGGATCTGACATTCTTGAAGATGTAGCTTCAGAAGAAGAATTTGATTTGCTTTTGAACTCACTTGTGGGCTTTGCAGGATTTATGCCGACCTACCTGGCATTGAAAAGAGGAAAAAGAGTGGCGCTGGCAAATAAAGAATCGCTTGTAGTTGGAGGTGAAATCCTGACAGAACTTCCCGCATTCCACGAAAATAAATTAATCCCGGTTGATTCTGAACATTCCGCCATGCTTCAGTGCCTGGTTGGTGAAAAAAATGAAGACATCAAAAAAATCATCATCACAGCCAGCGGCGGCCCATTCAGAGACTATACCAGAGAGCAGATGCAGCAAATCAGTGTTGAAGATGCCCTGCAGCATCCCAACTGGAATATGGGGGCAAAAATCACGATAGATTCATCCACAATGATGAATAAAGGCCTCGAAATTATCGAAGCTAAATGGCTATTCGGCCTGCCCGTTGAAAAAATAGAACCCATCATTCATCCGCAGAGTATCATTCACTCCATTGTAGAGTTCACTGACGGCTCCTCCAAGGCACAGCTTGGCCCGCCGGATATGAAGGTTCCCA
>SL_3KL_010_SEDDRAFT_10000448_pt1 | contig 33879 bp, 31 predicted proteins | sample SodLakKL_010_SED_2_FD_10381 | JGI IMG/M metagenome (IMG submission 10381) | reverse complement strand
TCAACATTACTCTCGAGGAACGACCACGCACCGAATATCAGGAATATTACTATAATGACACCTGCTACAATTGCTTTTGCGTTCATACCNGCACTCCTTATTTTAAAAAANGCTAATTATTTTTACTGCTGCTACTACTGTCTGTTGATTCTTCTATTTTTTTAATTTTTCTATCCAGAGTAAATAAATAAAAATACAACAACAACCAGATAACAAGCACAATTACTAACACAATATATATATCGTGCTTGTCGAGAAATTCATACAATGATTCCAATCAATACCTCCTAATCGTGAGAACGAAGTGATTCATAATACATTTCTATTTTCCCCAGCCGGACTTTCAGTTCATACATCCATAAATACAACAATGTAAAACCAAAGAGTGATGCGATAAACACTATGTACATTGTCGTATCCATACTGAAATCAACTACTGGGCCGGCACCGTCATCGCTCGCCGATCCGGGATGCAATCCTGTCATCATTCTCGGCATAATAAACACCAAAAACGGTACGGTAACAAACGCGATAATGGAATAAGCGGCCGACAAACTTGCACGTTTTTCATCAATATCGATGGCTGATCGCAGGGCAAAGTATGCACCGTAGATTAACATCAATACAAAAATACTCGTTTGCCGGGGATCCCAATTCCAATATGCACCCCAGTTAAATTTAGCCCAGATGGCGCCGGTAATTGTTGCAAGTATACAAAACACCAATCCGAGCCCGGCAGCCGAAGATGACCTGACATCGTATATTAAATCGTTCTTCCGGAGGTATTGAATGCCATTAATCATTGACATCAAAAATGCTATCACAGCAATCCACGCCGTTGGGACATGGAAGAAAATGATACGGGCTTTTTCATCGAGACCCGGAATTATGGGGAATTCAAAAAATGATTGCGGTGATGGCACCATCGGGAGAGACATCCCTACAATGATCACTATCGACAACCAGACACCCAAAAAAATCTTCCAGAATTTACCTTTCAAAACCCGAATCCTCCAGTGTTGAAAATTACAACATATATAATATCAAATGTTGTGCCATATTGGTGTCGAAAATTTCGGCAAATTAAGGGAACTTTTTTCAAATTACGCCTCTAAAATCTTATAAATTGGAACTCTGAGTCTTATATTATTTTAAAAATAAGAAAACCTTATCAATAAGGCAATATCAATCCTTCCAGACATAGTCAAATAAAACCCACGAAACGGCTATCAAAACGACAGAATATGACACAAGGACGCGAAATTCTCCGGCTGCTTCGCTCAGGGGTGCTCCGTCAAGTGATAATTTGGTAGCGTTCATAACAGTCATTAAAAGTGGTAGTAATATCGGGAATGAAAGCACCGGGTAAAGCGTTCCTTTGGAATTTGCCTTTGCAATGATTGCCGCTATGATTGTTGAGGCACATGCCAGGCCGAAACTTCCGAGAAAAAGCGTCAATAAAAATATACTGGTCGTCTGAACCGTAAACAGTGGGATCAACAATAAATATAGTGTTACAACGAGTGTGTTAATCGAAAAAATGAGTACCAGATTAAATACCAATTTACCAAAATAGATAATTGCTGGTTGTGCCAGCAACTGAAGCGTCATAGTTGTACCGCGCTCCTCCTCACTCACAAACGATCGCGATAAACCCGACATCGCCGAGAAGAATATGACCACCCATAACATTCCGGCAAGAACATCCGGTGAAACCCGCTCACCGCCTATTGAGAAAAGTATGATCGAGAGTGTTGTGATCACAAACATTACGAGGGCGTTTATTGCATATCGAGTACGCAATTCAGATTTAAAATCTTTTATAAACACCGCTGCTGTCTGTTGTATATAGAGCATAGTTATTTGGCCACTTCGGTCGATGGCTGTTTCGACCTTGCTGAAGATCTCATTTGTTTTTCCGATTTCTGTTGTTCTTTTAATTCGTCGAGATTAATTATAGTTTCCACATGGGAAAGATCTTCCTCATCATTGGTTGCAAGGATGATGACAGATTCCGGTTTATTTTCTTCCATAATCGAATACACGGTTGCAATACCATGCCGGTCGAGATTAGCACGTGGCTCATCGAATATCAATATCTCCGGTTTATGCAACAATGCAAAGGCATATTTTAATCGCTGCTTCATACCACTGGAGTATGTACGGACCGCGTCATTTCGTCGCGAATAAAGGACAATGCGGTCGAGCAATTGGTCTGCATACCCGGTATCAAAATGCATACCGCGAATACGGGCAAAAAATTTCAGATTTTCATATGCACTGAATTCATCATACATTTGAATATAAGGTGCTACAAAACCGATATAATTATGGTACTGCTCTAGTTTCATTTCTTTCCCGTTCACGGTTAATGTCACTATTCCCCGGGTTGGTGATAGTATACCCGCAATGATCTTAACAAGCGTAGATTTACCGGAACCGTTTATACCGGTAATTGCAATTGAATTACCATTGGTCAGTTCAAAATTAATCTTGTCGAATATGATACGGCGTGAGAATTCTTTTCGAACATTCTCAAGCTGTAAATGTACTGAATTCATTTATTCCCGGATAATTGTTACTTTTCCTTTGGTTACTGTGTCATCATATTCTAAAACATATACATAAACACCGCTCGCAACCTGACGGTCACGATCGTCACGTCCATCCCACCGATACACCGTTCTGCCAAATGCCTGAGACCGTTCAATATAATCCTGATAAACAAGACGCATATCACTCGAGAATATTGATAAGCGTACATCATCATCCGTATCGAGTACAAACGTCAATGATGATGCCTGACCTGTTCGGAACGGGTTTGGATACATCGTTACACGCTCATCGACGACGGGGGTGCCGGTATACAGTGGGATAACTTTCCAGGTCGACCGGTTGTTTGCTTCAAACCGATACCATAAATCGTTACCGAGTTCAATTGCGTTCGCTCGGGGTTGTGATACGATAGTTAACTCATAGAAATTATTTTCGGTATTAACCGCTTTATCCACATTCGATACAATAAAATAAACTTTTTCCTGCTCCTGTGTCATAATTGAATGAAAATGTAATGTCTGGGTCGATTCATCGACCCCCCGAAACATAGTTTCACTGATATGAGTCATATTGGATTTTTCTTGCAACATTGGATACTCGACGCCGTCAATAAAGTATTTGTCCGGACGAGCCCGAGTCCCGGTATAAAATTTCCATAAATTAAATTCTGCAAGTTCCTGTTCCAAAGTCGATCCCTGATCCCGCAACGCCTTGTTTATCGCTTCAAGTGGGTGCATATTCCTAATATACTCCCATTTTGTGCGCATTATATCCCTGTCATACCTGCGTTCCATCATATGTCCCCAGATAGCCCGGGCATACATATGCAATCCAACACTATGGTAAAACGGGAAATTATAAACCGTATTCGTAAATATAACCGGAAGATAATATAGATAGTCATTAATTTCAGGATAAACAACATCCTCAAGCCAAGTCGATGTTATTTCATAAAAAAACCTTGAATTTTGTGAATCCAGCTCTAACCAGTTACCGTACGAACCTATTTGTATAGCATGATGGAATTCGTGAGCAGCCGTAACTTGTAATCCTTTAATACCCGGTGACGGGAATCCGGCATATGAATTATGAACCAGTATGTATGTTCGATACCGCGGAACACGTTCTTCTTCGTCATTGATTCTGTCTCCAAACCATCTGGTCTCACCATAAATACCCGACATCAGATTTTGAACATACACATCGTATCGGATGGTATCATTTGTTACAGGATCAACAGAACCATACTCCTCGGGTGACTCGTAACCGAGTATATTGATGTGATAATTGTAGGATTTATCAAATGCCACAGCAGCAGAGTCGATATAGTCCGGAATCCCGTTTCCACCGTTATCGGTTAAATCAGGAGCATGCGTTCCACTGGTATCATAGTGGATGCGAAAGAAGCCGCTCGAACTGACGGTATAGGTATCGGTCTCGGGTCTGCTGAATTGTTCCTGGAACTCCTGTTGCTGAAGAGCACTAAGTTTATCCCAGTTGTTTTTTACCTCTGCAAAAAAGGGCAATCCACATTTTTGTTGATGAGCATATGCCTCCTGAATGGATGCGCCCCGCATTACCATATCGAAAGCATCGCTGTGATCTCCCGCTTTATTGGTGTGTACAACCAGAAAATTGGAGAGCAGAAAAAGCATCATCGCTGCACCGGCAACTCTAGTACTCATCAATACGCAACACCTCAACATAAGGATTCCCTTTTCTACCGATAACAAGCATATGTATTTCACCGATCGGTTCAGAATAAACCGTGAGTGATGAATAGTCATCAACTTTTTTAAGCAACCGCTCAGGCGCAAACAATCCATTACTTGTACTTTGCATAATTTCAATTGCCTGACTTCGTGCATTATAATATACAATATCACTATATGGTTCATTCGGTGAATCTAATAAGTATATATCACTTGCCGAATGGATGAACTTGTCAGTGGAATTTCCCGCATGCAATGAAAGCGTGCCGTTGCGCTCTCCTCTCACCCTGCATATCCGTCCGCTATCCCCCGTTTGATCATCAAGATAGACAATAAATGATGTTTCATCATCCATGGTAGATTTTTCAGCTATAACAAAACCCCGTGTTGCAGTCGAGTCTTCGAGTGAAAGAATATTGCCCTGCTTGCGAAAAACATAATTAGAATCATTGAGCGCAGACGTTAAATAAACTTCTGCTTCGTCTTCATTACGGTATAAATAAATAATATCCACAGCGTTATTCCGACTAAGATCCACAACATCTAATGCGAGCATATGTTCTTCGTGAATAGGTGTGATCGTATGTTCGATATATTCATCGCTGGCAATTTGATCAAATAACGACAATGTCGGTGTATTGTGCTCCTGGGTAAACGAAACCGTACCGAATTGAAAGCGCTCATCCGATGTCAATCCAAGATAGATAACATCAGAACCGGTCATAGCAGGTATACCGTACACATTGGCTTCCTGTTCATACCAGTTCATCGAAACAACTGTAATGAAATTAGATTTTTTTTCCGAAACAATTAGTTTCAACTTGTTCGATGGTCCGCGATGAACATACAAACGATCCGGATTACCCGGAAGTGAAATCATTGTGTGGTTCAACTCAAATTGCCGGTTATACCAGTAAACCGAGATTGTTGCCGCCTGCTCGCAAAGTATATATAGCTCGGGTAACTCACCGCCAAACAAGTTGGCAGTGACCATATCGCTGGCTTCTGAAGCGAGAGCAAGTTTTGGCGGTAAAAATTCTTCGGCTGCAGGTAATAATCCGAGAACAATCAAGCGATTATTTTCAATATCAAGCACATATAGTTCATCATTATTGGTTTTGGAATTCTTGAGAATTTTCATATCATCAATACCCACCGGAAGCTGAATTTTCCCCGCCGATTTAAAGCCATGTCGATGATCATTTTGAAAGATCCTCAGAATACCGGTTTCACGTTCGGCCACAATAAGATCGGCGAGTCGAGTATTGAAAAGATCGGCGAAAAGAAACGATGTCGATGCTGATGATAGCCGGTGTGTTTGTACCGGTGAATATCGGCCAAGTCCGTCACCAAGAAACACTCTGAATTCCTTCGAACCGGGAAACATTGTAATCAGGTCATATATTGCATCTTCTATTATCGGGAGTGATTGAAAATAATCGATTGATGCCGGCAATGAAACGCGACGTTCAAGAGCAAACGTCATTCTTCCGAATCCATAATGAATCCGAAGCATATTCTGAATAGGGTCATACAGCACAAAATCATTAATGCCATCCCCGTTCAGATCCACGACTTGAAACATTGAAATAAAAATCTCGTCAAACAGAAACTCAATATCTCTGAAGGTACCGTCGCCATTATTTTGTAATACACCCACGCCGGTTTGATTCTCAAGAAGAACTATTATATCCTGATAGCCGTTGCCCGACACGTCGGCAGTCTTAAGCATATATGGTTGCTGTTGCAACCGCGCCACTAAATTTTTGGTGAACACATTCTCATCCGGTTCATACTGCAAGCTATTAATTTCGTTTTCGTGATGAGTTACACAGATTAAGAGATCACGCTTTCCTTTTCGTTGAATAGATTTGACTAGTGAGATTGAGTAATCTAATTCAATATGAGTATGATCCTTATCAGTAAATATCGAAAGGCGTGGAGCATCATAGGTGATTATTAAATCTTCTTCGCCATGACCGGTAATACTGGCGGTTGTAATAGTCAAAGGTTTCGAGGGAAGGGTAATAAATTCGATTGGACCGACCGGAACATTTTTAATTATATCGGATTGAGAATGCACAAGGATTACCACACATACTATCAATACTAGTATGAATTTAAAACGCTGTCGATATCGAAGAGTGTGTTTGTTCACCCCGACACTCATTAATTAGTTACTTTTTTTCTGATGTTTACGATGCTGCAACCGGCGTTCTCTTCGCTCAAGTGCTTCCCGATACCGCCGTTCTTCTGTTTCAGTCTCGGGGTGAATCGGTTCGATTTCGGATGGTGTTCCGCTATCGTCGAGCGCGACAAATGTCAGATATGCGCTATTGGCATGTGTTAAATCTCCGGTTCGCAAATTTTGCGAATATACCTTCACCCCTACTTCCATTGATGTCCTAAACACCCGGTTTACCGAAGCTCGTAAGATGACAACCTCACCCAATTTAATCGGATGCAGAAAGTTAAGCTCATCGACTGAAGCGGTGACGGCAACCTTATGTGAATGACGCGCTCCGGCAATTGCCGCAGCAATATCAATCAAATGCATCAACCGGCCTCCGAGCATATTGCCGAGTGTATTTGTATCGTTCGGCAATACAAGTTCAGTCATCTCAACCTGTGAGTCTTTCGGTTTACGCTTTTCTCCGGTCAAAGTTTACCCGCTCCGGAAGACTCTCCTGTAGTAGTTTGCGGTGAATCCGGGCCATTATCTGAATCTTCATCGACTTTTTCCAATTCAGCTGCAATACGCCGCTCAAGAGTTTCTATCCGGGAACGTTTATCGCTATCCGGAAACCTCCTGTGGAATTGCTGAATGGTTTCATTTGCTTCATCATACAGCTCCCGTGCCATCAATGCTTCTACTTTACCGATATGAGCAGATTCAGCATACTCGGTATCGTGATACTGTTGAATGACAATCTCGTAGTATCGGGTTGCTGCCCGATAGTATCTCATACGCATATACAGCGTCGCATTTTCATACTGTTTGCGCGCTAATTTTTTATTTAATTCCTGTATCCTTTCCTCGGCATCGGGCACCAGTTCATTTGTCGGGAAGAAGTCGACAAATGCTTGAAATTCATCGATAGCTTTGTAGGTATACTCCTGATCGAGGTCATATCTCGGAGAGAGTTGATAGTACGACATCGCAAGTTTATATTGCGCGTCGGCAACGAGCGGGCTGCCGCTCATTGTATTGACCAGCGTTTCAAACTCGTTCGCTGCAAGAACATACTCGCCGCGATTGTAATATGACATTGCCATATAATATTGCGCATCATCAGCGTACTCACTGCCTGAGAATTGTCGTGTAACAACACGAAATTCATTGACTGCGCGACTATAACTTCCATCATCATAAAACTCCATCCCCCTCTCAAACCGCTCTGAAGCACTGAGATCAAGCGTTACGTCACGACGCCCGCATCCTATGATGATCAAACTGATAAGTAAAAAAATCCCCGCCATCTTAAAAAATAACACTTCCCGCTGGGTCATATATATCCTGTTTCTTTCATTCATATTTTAATTAACTACGCACCGAGAAAAATAAATAAATAACGACACCGGTCGCTCCGACGATAACTGCCGGTCCCAATAAGCGCTCGGTAAATGAACCATCCGGCACATTCGCCTGGGTAAACGGCAACGCTGAATTCTCAACTTCCCGATGCTTATTATATGCTATTTCGTCGCTGACATACTCTGAAATCCGGATAACCCGTTCCCGGCCATCACCGCTTATCCGCAACGAAAAAGCCACATCGGCATGACGTGTCATCGTCCTTGATCGAAAGATCGAGCGCTTGCGTACATTATCGTAACGTATACCAAGCTGCTCAACCCCCAATTCTACTTTGTAATGTCCGTCTTGATAATTTTCGTTATTTCCACGGACATTATATCCTAAATCACCCAATACTTTAATCGCCCTGTGACGAATAAACCAATCATAATCAGCGAATTGTATTTCCAACGAAACATCAGCGTTCGAAGGTAACACATCCTCAAGCTGCACAATGCTCTTTTCTATTACTTTGTGCAATAGCTCTGTATTGGAGATTAGTTCATCCTGTGCTTTTGCGGTCTTCGTATTGAATACAAAACACAAGATCAATAGTATTGGCAAACTAATTTGCCGGTAATTCACCGCTCGTTACTCGTTCCTGGCTTACGCTCTGCCCCGGGCAAGAGCTTCAAGCCGTTTTACTCGTTCAGGGATTGGCGGGTGTGTAGAGAATAATTTACTTACTCCACCACCTCTGAACGGATTAACAATGAATAAATGTGAAGTTGACGAATTTGTGTCCGGCATTGGCGCTCGCTGTACTCCCTTTTCGAGCTTGTTCAATGCGTTCGCTAATGCCATTGGTTTACCACATATCTCTGCTCCCCCTGCATCTGCCATATATTCACGGGCACGGGATATAGCAAGCTGAATTATCATAGCCGCAATCGGTGCAAGAATCAGTAATAATAATTGTCCGAATGCCTCTCCCGCACTCCGATCACCACCTCTTCCCATAAAGAGGAATGCAAATCTCCCCATCAGCGAGAGGTACGTAATTGCTGTAACAACCGTAGCAACGATCGTGCTGAGTAAAATATCACGATTTCGGATATGTGCAAGTTCATGCGCAAGCACTCCTTCGAGTTCCTCATCGTTTAATAATCGCACAATTCCTTCGGTAACTGCTACAACGGCATTTTGAGGATTTCTGCCGGTAGCAAATGCGTTCGGGGTACTTGACGGAATTACATATATCTTCGGCATCGGCATATTGCTACGTTTGACAAGCTTATCGACCATGTTGTACAATTTCGGAGCCTGTTCACGGGTAACCTCTTTTGCCTTGTACATTTTTAAGATTACTCTATCTGAATACCAGTAACTGAAAAAGTTGAAAGCCAGTGCAATTATAAAGGCAATAATTAACCCGTCCTGTCCGCCCAATGCCTGGCCGACAAGCAAAAAAAGCACCATAATCAACGTCAGCAAAAACGCTGTTTTTACACCATTCATTCTTCTATATTTCCCTCCTCCTTAATAACAGATACTTTCGATACTGAATACCTACAAACTTTCAAAATATTAAATTTTGGGCTATTTAGCAACATTAATGTCGATTGCGGTCAATCCGCTCCAATTCCTTCATCACAAATTCGGGGCGCTCATCGAGCGCATGGCGGGAGTCACGTCGGGCACGTTTAATTTCATCATTTGTAATGTCAGCATAGATAACTGTATCATCAAAAAACGGAGCTTGTTTTACAATGGTTCCATCCGGACCTATAATACTTGAGCCGCCCCAAAAGCTGATTCCATCCTCAAATCCAACACGATTACAAAACAGCACATAACATGATAAAAGACGCGCATAGGTTTTGTGGTGTTCCATATTGATTTCGGCGACTGCCGGCTCACTGTTCTTCTCACCCCCAAGCCGGGTCGGACTGGCAGCTAAAGCGGCAATAATCTCTGCGCCATCCTGTGCAATGAGGTATGGTGTTGATAAATGCCAGAGATCCTCACAAATCAATACTCCCCATCGCCCGGCAGGTGTATCAAAAGATCGAAGCGATTTCCCCGGCAGAAAATATCTATTCTCCTCAAACATACCGTATGTAGGTAAATATATTTTACGGTGAATTACCTGCATATTTCCACCGGTGAATAAAAAGGCGGCATTATGTAATCTATAATTTCTTGTTTCCTCTACTCCCCCCGCAATGATGTGAATATCGTTGCTTAACGCGAGTAATTTTTTATAGTTCGGATTATCGGCATAGCTTACCTGCGTCACATCATGTACCAAATCACGAAGAGAATAACCGGTAAGACTCAGTTCAGGGAAAACAATAATCCGGGCATTTTTTGATATGGCTTCTTCTGCATAATTGATGTGCAATTTTAAATTATGGTCTACATCTCCGACACGCACATCAATTTGTGCCACCGCAATACGAGTTTTCATGAAGGTTATGGGAAAATTTGCATATTGTATATGGGCAAATTGTGCTACGAAAGGTCGATCATCTCAAGATCTTTCACATACGTAACCGTTTTATCTTCTTTAATTTCTTTAAGTTTTTCAACCTTTGTTTGTATACGCTGAACACTATCATTGATTATGTTCAGATAGTTTGAAGTTTTTTCAGTTTGGTGTTTAGCAAGTAATTCTGTTGAGATAGTTTTCATTTCCTGTAAAAGCGGCTCAAGATCAGTGGTAATATCGGCAGCAAGAGATTGTAAGGCTTCAAGTCGCTTGCTGCTTATTTCAAGCTGATCGAGTTTATTTTGTAATTCACGTTTTTCAAGTACACTGAGTAAGATTTTCGGGAATACCGGTGTGGAAATTTCCTCCTTTACGATATAATCCGATACACCTGCTTTCATAACCTCCAGGGCCAGATTAAAGTCTTTGTTCACGGTTAGAAATATTACAGGGGTAGTTATTCCGTTGTCACGAAGTTGTAAGGTGGTATCCAAACCGTTTTGTCCCGGCAAGAAATAATCCATCAAAATAATATCAATATCCTGATTTTCTTTTAGTTCGTTAATACCCTGCTCACCGTTTTCTTTCCATATAATGTTAAATTTTATCTCCTGAAATCGCCGAAGATATATTTGCACCAATCGTGCAAAGTTTTCATTATCCTCAATAATGAGAACATTAACTTCTCGTTTTTCGGTCATCCCCATCTAACTCCGTGTTGATAATTGTGCTATATTTGCCCAATAAACACAAACTGTATTTACGGCCTGGGCAACTTCATTAAATATATGTGATTTACTGATGAATGTATTTGCACCCAGAGAATATGCTTTTTTCACATCCTCAATACGGTCAGAGCTGCTCAAAATAATAACCGGTATCGACTTCAATTCATTATTCTCTTTAATCTTTTGTAATAAATCAATTCCATTCAAAATTGGCAGATTAATATCGAGGAATATTATATCAGGTTTACGTTTCAATGCACCTTCCGGCTTACCAATAGACCACAGCATATTCAATGCTTCCTCTCCGCTCTCAACAACGGTTACTTTGTTTTTTATATCCGATTGTTCAAGTGCCCACACAATGATCTTCCCATGGTCCGGGTTATCATCAATCAGTAAAATATTCAGTACTTGTTTCACAATAATAAACTTTATGCTTTTGGCAATGTAAAATGAAATGTTGTTCCTTCACCCACGACAGAGTCAAGCCATATAGAACCACCGTGGGTTTCAACAATCTTTTTCACAATCGTTAAACCCGCTCCCGTCCCCTCGTATTGTTTCTCTCCGCGCAATCTATGAAATATAACAAAAATTTTGTCAAAATATTCTTTTTCTATACCTACACCATTATCACGAACACTAAAACGGTACATCGAATCTTCATCCTGCCAATCTATCGAAATTACCGGTTTTTCAGAGGTGTTGAATTTTATCCCGTTTGTTATCAAGTTACGGAAAAGTACAACAAGATGCACTTTATTACCATGAACTTCCGGCAAATTTTCTGCCACATGTATCGTGACATTTCGTTTTTTGACAGTATACTCGAGATCCTCCAATATTTCATTGATTACTGATTCTGTGGAAACGGTAGTCATACTTTCGGTCAGGCGGCCGACCCGGGAAAGTGTCAACAGCTCATTGATAAGATTTTTCATACGGTCACACGACTGTGTAATTGAATAAAGCAAATCCTGCCCTTCTTCGTGCAATATCTCCTGATAATCCTGCAACAATATTTTGCTATATCCCTCGACGCTTATCAGTGGTTCCTTCAAATCGTGTGATACAACATACGTAAAATCATCAAGTTCACGATTTCGCCTCTCGATTTCCTCGGATTTTTCGACCGTTTCCCGATAGAGGAGTGATTTTTCAATTGCCATACCCGCCTGGTGCGCAATAGTCTGGAGCAAGTCTTTGTGTGTTTCACTATATGATTCCGTACCGTCGGCTTCGAGCACCATTAACCCGAGCACCCGTTCTTTCATAACCATCGGTGCAACGATCTTGTGCGGGTTAGTCCAATCGCCCGGCAAATCAACCATCTGGCGCTTCTCAATTACAGACCGTTCAAGCTCCAATCCCTCGTGGTGTATTAAAACCAATTCCGGCTCGAAGACAAAAATTTCATTATCTTTTTGTTTGTTGATTTGCATTATCTTTTGTAACACATCCGGCAATTGCTCATCATATAAATAAATTGAAAACGACTGGTGCGGTAAGACTCGTTTCACACTTTTTGATACTGCTTCAAGAATTTCCTTCTGGTCAAGTGTTGCCGCCAGGTTATGAGCAAGCTCATATAATACACGCAACCGTTGTAATTGATGTGTTATTTCTTCTTCCGCTAAGCGCCGTTCGTGAACATCACGCAAGATACATTGCACACCGGTGATCTGACCGCGTGCATCATGAACAAGTGTCCAGGATGCAGACATCCATCTATACTCTCCTTCACGCGTACGTATACGAAATTCCAGGGCCCGAACCGTGTCGGTAGGCACCCTGCGTTCAACTGCAAGCCGCATTAATTTATTAATATAGCGGTAATCTCCCGGATGCACCATTCGCGGTGAAAATTTTCGTTGTAATATTTCTTCGGGTAAGTAACCGGTAAGATGCTCCGAGCTCGGACTTACATAGGTAAAGGTTCCATCAAGGTCCATCGAGAATACCATATCCCGTGCCGTCTCAACAAGCAAGCGATATTTTTCTTCCGAATCCTGTATTTTCTGATACAATTGCGCGTTCTGCATCGCCATTGAAACCTGTGTTACTATATTCCGGTACAATGCGACGTCTTCGGGGAAAAACTTGTTTCGACTTGTAAACCCGACACTTAACACACCTATCACCTTGCCTTCAGTTTTGAGGACAAAGTATCCTACAGACCGCTGATCTTTTCTGATAAGCTGGTCATGAAGATCGGGATGTTCTTCCCGGATATCTTCTATGATGGTATGCTCGTTACTGCCGAGAATTTTTTGAAGAATTGGATGGATTCCTTCATAGGAATGTGACATTTTTTTGTCCGGGATTCCGTGCGCAGCAACCAATTGCAGCTTATCATATCCCTTGTCAAAGAGTGAAATACTCAATACATCGGGATGTCGAAGCTCTTTAATGCGTTCAATAACATTATTTGCTATTTCATGTATATCGAGCGAGGATGCATATATATTACCAAGCGATGCAAGAATGGTAAGATCATTGACGCGTGCCTGAAGGTTTTTATACAGACGAATGTTCTCAATGGCTGCACTGAGCTGATTGCTTATAAGCTGGAGAAGGTGCATTTCCTGATTTGAGAGTTTTCGCCGATGATTGAATTCAACACTCAGAACACCAAGTACATTCTTTTGGACTGTCAATGGAATGACAACACTTGCCTGTAGATTATATTTGTCGATAATGGGGCGCCACTTTGCAGATAGGTTCGGATACTTATCCAGACCATCCGAAATCGTAACCGATTGCTCCGCCCGTAACACTTCTCCGATTACACTATTGGATATATCGATCTTTTCTACCTCACGTACTTCGCTTTTGGTGAGTTCCCCGATATAGCCAGACAAATGTGTTTTCTCGTCTTCAATTAGATACACCGTAACAATCGAGGCTTTAAATATCTTTAAAATCTTATCAAGTGTTATAGTATATACTTCATTGAGATTAAGCGACTTTGTCAGTATCGCTGAGATTTCGTTTAACTCAATAAGATCGCGGTTACGCCGCTTCAACTCTTCCTCGGTTTTTTTAAGCGCGGTGATATCCGTATGAGTAAAGACCAACCCCACAATACGGCCTTCGATCTTCATAGGATTAATGCGCAGTTGATAAAATTTGTCCTCTCCATTAAAGGCATAGGTGAACTCGGTGTTATAAATTGTTATGTTTTCTGAAAACAACGCCGATACAACCTGTTCGACACCTTCCCTATACGGTGCTTTTTTGACTACATCGTACAACGGTTGACCTATAAGAGTTTTCTGTTTATTCCTCACCCTTCTTTTATCGGTAAACGGGAATTCATTCAACGGGGTATTCGATTCGGTAATGACGAGATCGGTATTGACCGTGAAAACAATATCATCCATCGAATACAACAGGTTGTGAATATACTGGGCATCGTCACGGACCCGTGTAAACAGGTTGAGTTTATCGACGATTAATCCGATTTGCTCACATATTGGTTGCAGGAGAGATATCTCATTTCCGATGAAGCCGTTTGCTTCTCGCATAGCGAGATAGAGAATTCCGAGAAATGTATCTTTTGTATATATCGGTACAGCTACAAGTGATTTGTAGCCCATGTTTACAAGCGGTAAATTGAGTTTTTCAAACGATTCACCGAGCAGATTATTTGAGGTATTTGGTTTTCCCCAGCTTCGAATATCGATACCGAGCGATGTATTGGTTCCGGTATGTTCCTCTCGCTTGCTCTTTCCATTATCATCATCGGTGGTAAACGCAACTTCTTCCACCGAGTCCAAACCACGCAATAATATTATACCAAACCGGTCAAACTCGATAAGTTGACGAAGTTCATGGTTTAGCGTATCAAGCAAATCGTTAATTTCAATTGTTTCATTAGCTTTACTAATGACACGGTTAATAAGTTCGATTTGTTGAGTGCGATTCTGTAATTCAGTTTCTAATTTTTTGCGGTCAGTAATATTGCGTGCAATATTGAGCATTGCAACGGGATCACCCTCCTTATTCCGTAACAATGTTGTATTCAAACTCACAGGTATGATCTCATTGGATTTACTCTTCCAGCGAATATCGAAATCGTGCAGGTAGTTCTTTTCACGCAATTCTGAAATCCAGACAACAAAGCGTGAAGTGTCCGGTTCATAAAACCAGGAATACGGTATTGTTTGGCCGAGGGCTTCATCTTCCCGATATCCGGTAATGCGTTCAAACTCTTTGTTCACCCGTAGCACCCGTCCCTGTAAATCGGTAAGTACGAGTGCATCACCCATAGCTTCAAGAACGTTTCGGAAAAGCGTCTCGGATTCTTTAATCTCATCCTGCATAAATTTTTGATGAGTGAGATCCGAAAGTATGCCGACAATACCACGCACCGTCCCTTTTGCATTAAGGAGTGGAGAAAGATGTAACCAGGCGTACCTCATCTGTTTTGTAACCGGATGGAGATAGGGAAGATATCCGAAGGATACTTTTGTGCCGGTTAACACATTGTCAAACTTCTCAAGTGCACCGTGATCCTTGAATTTTTTAAATATTTGACGGGCGTGCATTCCTATCGCTTCAGACCGATCAAGACCGGTAAAATATTGCATCTGGTGATTCCAATCAATACAGGATAATGATGTATCGAATACTACAACACCATGCTCTAAACTCGAGAATACATTCTCACGGAATTCTTCCGACTCAATCAACTGTTTCTCAAGCATATTCCGTTCGGTAACATCGCGATGAAAACTCAAGCTAACGTGTTTGCCATTGTACTGAATTCGTGATGCGGCAACCTCTATTTCAATTATCTCACCATGCTGTTTTTTGCCTTTGAAATCATAGATAAAAGGTGTATCCCGCCCCCGTTGTCGAGAGTGACTCGTTGCCAGAACACGTTCCTGATCTTCTGGCGCGACAACAACGGTAAGCGGTTTGCCGATTAATTGTCCGGGCTCGGAATACCCGTACAATTCCAGAAATTTGTTATTAACGTATACTAAGCGATCTTTCTCGACGATACTAATACCATCTTCGGAGTTCTCAACAATGGTTTGAAAAACTCCGATCGATTGCTTTTCCCGATCGAGCTGCCGGTATACATTTGTGATATCGGTGAGATACAGTTCCCGACGATTCGATTCCGTCGCTGCGTTCTTAAGTTTTACATCAAACACCTTATCCTGTATCGTGACAATCTCCCCATGCTTACTCTTGTCGCGAAGAATTTTTCTGATTTTTTTTGCGGTTTGTTCACCAAAGAACATCGCAAGTGTCGTTGGAATTTTACCGGAATGATTGAATAAACTGATGGCAGCCCTATTTGCATAATATATGGTACGGCTCGTACATTCTACCACGGCTGTCGGCAGATCTTCAAATTTCTGCTGCTTTGAATTGTATATTTTTTTGTTCCCCATTATACTTACTCGTCAAAAATGCTGACCGGAAAGGTACTCGAATACACGCGAAGTGTATCCATAACAGCTTGTGCTGATCCACCATCCAGGTTCATTACCCGCCACCTATTAATCCGAACCGGAATCGGTCGAACCACCATTTCATCACTAAACATAACCTGGAGAACTATGGTGTCATACACCGGTCTGTATCTTCCCCCAAAAATAAAATTACCAAGTGAGTATGCAATCACGCCTCCGTTGTATTGTTCGATACCCTGCAAGACGTGAGGATGATGCCCGACGACGAGATCGGCACCAGCATCTATACATGCTCTACCCAGTTCTGTTTGCCATTCTTCAGGATAACGCTCACTTTCAATTCCCCAATGAAAGGAGACAATAACATAATCTACTTTTGGACGGAGGTTTCTGATATCCTGAAAAATAAACGACGGATATCTCGGAGCAAGTCCGGACGAGGTATCGCTTGCGGCAAATTGTCCTGCTCCGCCGAAATAGCCAAGAAAACCGAGCGTCTTATCCTTAACTTTAAATATAACAGGTTCTCGTGCCTCTTGCAAGGTTTTCCCGATCCCGACATAAGCAATATTAACCGAATCGAGATATTCCATAGTATCTTCGATTCCGGTGATCCCGAAATCATAGATATGATTGTTTGCTGCATTCACAAGGTTTACGTTCCCTTTTTCGAGCAGACGAAGGTATCGAGGATGCATCCGAAATGTAAATTTCTTATCCTCCGGCTCATTATGCAAGGTTATCGGATGTTCAAGATTGATCTTGTTAATATCGGATTGGTAAAACCACGGCACCCCGGCAAAAACACTTGCAATGTCATCTCCGACATAGGTCTCAAAATGGTTATCGAAGATACAATCACCGGTAAAGTTTACTACAACGGCCTCCGTACTGGTGGAAGTATGTGGAGCGTAATTCAGATCAGCATCATGGCCTGGCACAATATTACCGGTAATAATAAAACCAAGGAATATGGAATATATAATTCGCACTACTACTGTTCCGTTTTTTCTGGTGTGACATCAAGCTGAACAAGTTGAATTTTATTTTTCGTTGCCTTCAATATAGTCAGTGTAAAAGAATTATACCGGATAACATCTCCTTGTCTTGGAATTTTACCGGCTGCATGCATGACAAACCCAGCAATTGTTTCATATTCACCGTACGGGATTTCAAGATTAAATTTTTCATTGAGATGATCTATCTCCACCCGTCCGCTTAACAGATATGATGTGTCGTTTACTTTTTCACAGACTATTTCTTCAACATCAAACTCATCATGGATTTCCCCCACCAATTCTTCGATGAGGTCTTCGGTAGTTACAATGCCTGCCGTCCCGCCGTATTCATCAACGACAATTGCGATTGTAATACCCCGTTGTCTAAACTCGCGCAACAAATCAGCACTCTTTTTGGATTCGGGAACAAAGAAAACTTCCCGGATAATATTCTTGAGCGATCGCGGGCGTTGAAAGAGATCATGGGCATACACAATCCCGACGATCTGATCGAGCGTATCCTTATACACCGGAAGTCTTGAAAATCCCGACCTGCGAAATATGCGGATTAGCTCCTGCATTGTTGCCGACTGATCAACCGCAACAATTTCTGTACGCGGGATCATGACTTCGCGAACCGGCTGGTCGGCAAGCGATATTGCCTTTACGATCATAGTTCCGTCTTCGGTATCAACTCCACCGCTCTCGCTGCTCTCACGAATAAGCTGATTAAAATCACTGCGTGAGAAAAAATGTTTAACTTCCTCAGATTTGATATTAAATATACCAAGCAATACTTGTGATGATTTTTCAGACAACCAAACTAAAGGATAGAGTATAATTCGAATAAATTTGATAAATAAAGCAAATATTATAACCACAAAATCGGCTGCATCACGAGCAATTGTTTTCGGTATTACCTCACCGAGTATGAGTAGCGAAACTGACACCATAACAAGTATGGTGAATTCCCCCCACCCAAAAAAAATGCCGAACAATGCAGTGGCAATTGATGAGCAGGCAACATTGGCAATGTTATTACCAACCAATAAAGTGGAAAAATACCGTTCGGGTTGTCTGGTAAAGGCAAGGGTTGTCTCGGCACCGGTAACTTTCTTACGTGCGCGTACTTCTATCTTCAATCTGTTCGCAACAACAAACGCAATCTCCGATGCGGAAAATAACGTACTCAACAGAAGGGTTGCAATGAATAAAAGGAATAATTGGACTTCCATAATTGATATAAAAAACCCCCTATTGAAAAATCAATAAGGGGTTTTATGTGTAATATGTTTATCGTGCTAACCGGAAATGAACCGGTATTGAAACACGTACCGGAACCGGCTGACCACGCTGTTTTCCGGGGGTAAACTCTGCCTGTCGGACAGCTTCTGCTGCCGCGTCACCAAGTCCGGCTCCCGGATCGTTAACGATCTCAGTTCTGACTACCTGACCTTGTTCGTTAACAAACGCATAGATATAAACCGTACCCTCAACACCAGCTCGTTTTGCAAGCTCAGGGTAACGAACCCGGCGCTGGATAGATTCGATGCCACCGACTATCTCAGGCATCTCTTCCACTGCCAGGAAGAATTGTTCCTCCGGTTCATCATCCTGCGGCGGAGGTGGCGGCGGAACATCTTCATATTGATCAAGTTCGCTCCAATCAAAATGGAGATCATCCATCACCTCATCACCAGGTGCTTCAATTGGTATCGGCGGACGCGGTGGTGGTGGTGGCCGTTCTTCCTGTCTTGTGACATCGACATCCTCGATGTCAACGAGCTCCTGGTCCTGGATTATGGTACCTTCAGGACCTTCCCATTCCGGCAGAAATCTGAATGCGATAATAAAAACCGCTATCGCAACGATCAGACTGATCTCAAGTACCTTGGGGTACTTGAGCCGGAGATCTTCTTCAGGTACCTTACCTCGTTTTAATTTAGCCATATTTATCAACTCCCTATTTTTTGGAGTTTTACCTGGTTATTTTTTAAAATATATCAATATTCGAATGTTTTGTCAAATATTTTTTCTTACACTATCTATAACACGCTGTAAATTCATTAGTTCCGTAAAACTCTAATGCTCCGTTCCGGCCAAATACGCGATAAACCGGCTGTATAAAGCAATGCATACACAATTACACCAAGAATATTCGCCACACCGTCGCCAATAGTCGGATGACGATCGGGAATGAAAGTCTGGTACCATTCGATAATTATGCCAAAAATGGAAACAAATAATACCGTCAGCAATAATGTTTGCGTTTTTATAATTGTTCCGTTCGCGTGATACAATAACGCCCGATGAACAAGCATGGCAAATAAAAAGTGCATTCCGAAATGAACCACTTTATCAAGTCCCTCAATACCAATAGAGGGAATGTAGGAACCGGGGGTTCCCGTCGCAATGATAACTAAAATGCCATAAAAAATTGCCGGGGCGCTATAAACCCAAAATCCCTTGTTCTTTTCCTTCAACCTGTAATCCCCTTAAATACCTTCAACAACTCTTCTTGAATATCTCCTGCGGTCATTGCCTGGTAACCATATTTCAATGCCGCTGCATCTCCGGCAGCTCCGTGAATATATGCACCACAATACGCTGCCGCGTCTTCCGTCATCCCCTGCGCCCACAAGCCGGCAATTATTCCGGTTAAAACATCTCCAGCACCTGCAGTCGCCATCCCGGGATTTCCGGTTTGGTTAATATAAAGGTTACCATCTTTTGATGCAACTATCGAGGGACCGCCTTTTAATACTAATGTAATCTTACGCATACGTGCATAACGTTGAGCGACAGAAATACGTTCATTTTTTATCGCTTCATTACTGATACCGGATAAACGTGAGAATTCACCAGTATGAGGGGTTATAATAACCGGCGCTTTCCGTTTCGATAATAATGAGTCGCTCCCTGACAGGACATTCAAGGCATCCGCATCAAGAACAACTGGTTTTTCCACTTCTCTTATCAAGCGCACGACAATTTCTTTAACATCATCTGATCTTGATAATCCCGGGCCCGCTGCTATTACATCTGCCCACTTACTTTGTTCTTTTATCTGATCCCACGCAGAACCATGCAACACTCCCGAACCATCATCTGCAAGAGGTAATGTCATTACTTCAGTTAATTTCTTTTCCATCATCAGATTAAAAGTTTCTGGAATACCAAGAACAACAGCTCCTGCCCCGCTCCTCAAAGCGCTTGTCGAGGTTAATGCAGCAGCACCGGTTAAACCGGTCGATCCGGCAAGTACAAATACTTTCCCGAGTTGATACTTGTGTGCATCAAGTGCACGTGCCGGAAAAGCATTACGAACATCGTGCTCATCCACGATATATGTTTTTATATTTGCACGACGAAACACTTCAGGGGGAATCTGAATATCAACACAAATAATTTTACCTGCTGCATCACGCCCCGGTGAGAAAAGGAGACCTGTTTTTAGCAGTCCCATAGTACACGTGATATCCGCCTGAACCGTAATACCTTCAGCGTTACCTGAATCTGCATCAACTCCCGATGGTATATCAATCGCCACACGGGTTGCCGGTAAATTATTCATCCATGCAACTATAGAAGCAACTTTTGGTTTTAGTTTTCCTTTAAAACCAGTACCGAGTATTGCATCCACAACTACATCAACCGGCGGGAGATCTTCAAGTTTCTGACGGGTAATTGATGTTACAAGCGTGATTTTTCCGGATGAATCACTCCGGCTTATTTTTTTAATAATATCGGCATTAACACGTGCATCACCTTTAAGTTGATTTATCGGAGAAAGTGTTCCTACCGTGACGGTACATCCACGCTCAAAAAGATGACGTGCGAGTGCGAATCCATCTCCACCGTTGTTGCCTTTTCCGCAGATAATTAAAATATGTTTTTGGGAAAGTGAGGTAATGTGAGCATGCATTGCATCGGCAGTACCGCGTGCGGCGTTCTCCATTAATATAATTCCGGGAATACCGTACCGCTGTATTGCTTCTTCATCACATCCCCGCATCTCCACTGCTGAGGCAATTAGTTGCATAAATTCAGAACAATCCGGTCGTTAAACGCAATACTGTTGTTGGAAGAATACCCATTTGTAACACTGCGATGGCTGATATAACAAGTGCCGTTATACCAATATATGACGGCTCCGCTTCGAGCGTCACATCTCCATCATAAAAATACATATATATTATGACCCGTATATAATAATAAACCCCGACGACACTTGCGAGAACGCCTACGATGGCAAGCCAGGTATATCCCTCCTGAATAGCCGCTATAAAAATGTAATATTTGCCAAAGAAACCGGCAAACGGCGGGATTCCCGACAATGAGAACATAAATATCGCCATCAAGGCTGCTAATAACGGCTTCCGCGAAGCAAACCCCTTATACTCGTCGAAAGTCAGATTTTTATTCTCGCCGTATTCCACCATAGACAAAACCCCAAATGCACCGATATTCATAAATCCATAAGCGACAACATAAAACATAACACCGCTCATACCAAGCTCACTTGCAGCTGCAAATCCGATGAGCATATAGCCCGCATGTGCGATACTTGAATACGCAAGCATACGTTTGAGATTCTGTTGCGTTATTGCAATTACGTTTCCTACCACCATAGATGCAACAGCAAGTATTGCAAAGAGATCCTGCAGCTTCTCGGTTCCACCGGCGAATGCATACATAACAACAATAAGAAAACCGGAGAATGCAGCAGCTTTTCCTGCTGTAGACATAAACGCGGTGATCGTTGTCGGTGCACCTTCGTACACATCGGGTGCCCACATATGAAAGGGTACCGAAGCAACTTTGAATGAAAAGCCCATCGTCAGCAACGCAACACCAATCCAGAACAAGGTGCTGTTGAATAGTTCATCAAGTTGTCCGGCTATTGCGGGAAGACTTGTAGTTGCAGCCGAACCATATATCAAAGCAATACCATAGACGAGAAAACCTGTCGCAAACGCCCCCAACAGAAAATATTTTAGTGCAGCTTCATTCGACGTTAACCTCCGGCGCATAAATCCGGCAAGAACATAAAAGCTTATCGACATCAATTCAATGCCGATGAAGAGCATCAGTAAATCACGCGATGAGGCGATCAGCATCATACCCACAAGCGAGAAGAGAATCATTGCATAGTATTCACTGTGGTATATACCCATGCGCTCAATGTACTGGCGGGAAATTAAGAATGTTAATATCGTTATAATTAAAAATATAACGTGAAAGAAGCTTGCAAAACCGCCGACATTGACCATATCGTAAAATGCAGCTTCGCGTATCGGATACAGATATATTGCCGATACCATAGCGGCAAGTAAGCCGGCAATACTGAAGATAAAAACTACCGGCTCAGCACGTTTAATGGTAATTTCAAGAAGTAATATTGCCAGCGCCGTCGCAGTAACGATAATGATCGGTAGAATATGTAAAATATCTGTCGGGTTAAATTCCATGAGTTATGCTACATTATCTGGTAATTGTCTTACTTTGTTAAACTGTTAATTAATTCCCGCTGTAAAACGAATGTTCGCCATTTGCAATTACCGGGATGTGTTACCCGGGTACGTTATCTTTTTTGATACATCAAGATGCAAGATTTCATTTTCAGTAACTATCTCTGCTTGGGTAGCACGATACATCGTTCTGCCCTGCTCAACCTGTTCAAGCACCTGCCGGCCCGAGGCTTCGGTCTTATCTAAAAATGTCGCCGGATAAATACCGATCCAGATTACGAAGATTGCAATCGGTACCAGCGTGATAATTTCACGCGGGTTTATATCCAGCAACTTTTCATTTTCGGGATGCGTAACTTCACCCAACATTACCCGCTGATACATCCAGAGCATATATACTGCTGCAAGGATAACGCCGGTTGCAGCGAAGATTGCATACCAATATGAATCGAGTGCCTGAGATTGAAATGCGCCGAGTAATATTAAAAACTCACCGATAAAGCCGTTCAATCCCGGCAGTCCGATTGATGATAATGAAATGAACAAAAAGAATGCGGCATACACCGGCATTATCTTGGCAATCCCGCCAAAATCAGCTATCATCCGTGTGTGTCGCCGCTCGTATAGCATACCTACCAACAGGAAGAGGGCACCGGTGCTCAGACCATGACTTACCATATGTATGATACTCCCCTGCATTGCTTCCTCGGTAAGGGCAAATATTCCCAACACGATAAACCCGAGGTGACTGACCGATGAATATGCAATCAACTTCTTAACATCGGTTTGCACCATCGCCACAAGTGCACCATAAATAATTCCGATAACGGCAAGAATACTTATTATCGGCATAAACTCATAGGTTGCGGCGGGGAACAATGGCAAACAAAATCTGATTAATCCGTAGGTACCCATTTTCAATAACACCCCGGCAAGGATAACACTACCTGCTGTCGGTGCTTCGACATGTGCATCGGGTAACCACGTATGGAGCGGGAAGATTGGTACTTTTATCAGGAAACTTAGCGCAAAGGCCAGGAACATCCACGATTGCAATGCCAGCGGTATACTAGGTGAAATCTCGTACAACACCTGAAGGTCGGCGGTAAAGTGACCGAGCGTATGCGAGGCATGGACTCCTATCCAGATGATTGCAACGAGCATCAGGAGACTGCCTACCATCGTGAAGAGGAAGAATTTCACTGCTGCGTAGATACGTTCTTTGCCGCCCCATACACCGATGATAAAATACATCGGTATAAGCATTGCCTCCCAGAAAATGTAAAACAAAAACATATCCAGCGCGAGGAACACACCGATCATACCGACTTCAAGCAGCAATAAAAATACAAAATACTCTTTCACACGATGTTTGATACCCGACCATGATGCGAGAACCGATATCGGCATTATAAACGCAGTTAGCATTACCAATAAAAGCGAGATTCCATCAACACCGACACGATAGGCAACATCGATCGTTTCAATCCAACTTACCTCCTGATAAAATTGAAATCCCGCTATGGAACCGTCGAATCGGAAAAACAAGAGAAGTGCCAGCACAAATGTAAACAGCGTCGAGAGCAGGGCAACCCATCGCATTGCTTTGTGGTTTGCTCTGTTCAGGAATAAGATTATGAGCGTACCAATAAGCGGTGAAAATATTACATAGGTAAGGAGATTATTTTCAAACATAATTGTGATGATTTAATTATCTGAATATCAACCAAAAGATTATAAATACTATACCAAACACAAATGCGACTGCATATCCCTGTACCACTCCCACCTGTACCAGGCGTCCATATTTCGATATGATTGCAATGATCTTTGCAAGTCCATTCACTATACCGTCAATGACACCGACATCCATTCCCCGCCATAGCATTTTTCGCGACCCCCTCTCGATGGGATTCACGATAGCAGCATCGTATAATTCATCCACGTAATACTTATTACTCAGAACTCTGTACATACCGCTGAATCTGTTTGCAAGTTCTACCGGTATTTGCGGTTTTTTGAGGTACCAGGTGATTGCAAGATAAATACCTGCTGCAGCAATTATCACCGATAAAATAATCAAGGCATAATCTATTGTATGGACACCGTGCTCCGGCAACGCCATAATCCTATCGGCACGTTCGAATACCGGTGCAAGAAATTGCTTAATAGCCAAACCACCACCAAGCGCCTTGGGAATGCCGACCCAGCCACCCACAATCGAGAGCACGGCAAGTATAATGAGCGGTATCGTCATTGACGACGGTGCTTCATGGGGATGTACTGCATGCGCACCTTCTTCTTTAAATCTGGGATTGCCCCAGAACGTTAAACTAACTAACCTAAACATATAAAAGGCAGTTAATCCGGCAGTAATAGCCGCGAAAAACCACAAGATAAAAGAACCGTCATGCCAGACATAGGCAAGAATTTCATCCTTGCTAAAGAAACCGGCAAGCGGCGGAATGCCCGCAATTGCAATAGCACCGATAAGAAACGTCATATATGTTTTCGGCATATATTTTTGCAAGCCGCCCATTTTCTGGATATCCTGTTCGTGATGCATTGCGTGAATCACCGCGCCCGAACCGAGAAAGAGCAGGGCTTTGAAGAAAGCATGTGTATAAACGTGAAATATTCCGACCCAGAATGCACCGACACCGAGCGCAAGAAACATAAAACCAAGCTGGCTTACCGTTGAATACGCGAGAACTTTTTTAATATCATTTTGTGTAAGAGCAATCGTGGCCGCCATCACTGCAGTAAGTAAACCAATGACCGCTACTATTTCCAGCGTGAGTGGAGCAAGTGCATATAAGGTCGCAGAACGCGCAACCATATAGACACCGGCAGTGACCATAGTCGCAGCATGAATGAGTGCGCTAACGGGAGTCGGACCTGCCATTGCATCGGGCAACCATACAAATAATGGTATCTGTGCCGATTTACCGACCGCACCGACAAACAGCATTAATGTCATCCAGAAAATAATCGGTTCTCCTACGGTGAGCACCGATGCCTGAGCGAAAACCGGTTCAAACTTCAAGGTTCCGAAGGTGATAAAGATCAGAAACATACCGATGAGAAATCCGAAGTCGCCGACGCGGTTAACAACGAATGCCTTTTTCGCAGCATCTCCGGTAAACTTCTTAGTATACCAGAATCCAATCAGCAAATAGGAACATAAGCCAACACCTTCCCAGCCAAGAAATAACAGAAGAAAATTATCGGCAAGAACAAGATTGAGCATCGCGAAGATAAAAAGATTGAGATAAGAAAAGTAACGCCAGAATCCCGCATCGCCCTTCATATAGCCGATGGAGTACACATGAATTAGAAATCCAACACCCGTCACAACAAGCGTCATTAAAATAGATAACTGGTCCACCTGGTATGCAAATGAAGTATCGAGGTTGCCTGCGACAATCCATCTGAAATACTCTACCACCTGAATTCGTTCCAGTGCTTCGCGGCCGAGCATCTCTATAAAGATAAGTACGGATATGACGAAAGAGATACCGACGGTGCCGCTACCGATAATACCGATAACTTTTTCGTTTTTAATCCGCCAGCCGAGCAATCCGTTGATCGCAGCTCCGAGCAACGGCAATATTACGACAAGTCCTATAAGATCATACATAAACGTTTCGTCTTACCACTTTAAGAGATTGATTTCGTCGATATTTACAGTTTGCTTGTTGCGGAACAATGCGATGATAATAGCTAATCCAATTGCGGCTTCGGCCGCTGCTATGGTAATCACAAAAAAGACAAGCATCTGTCCGGTCGCATCGCCGAGAAATGAAGAGAAGGCAACAAGCGTCAGGTTTACCGAATTGAGCATCAACTCGATAGACATAAATACAATTATGGCATTCCGGCGGGTGAGGACACCAACGACGCCGATTGTAAATAATAATGCACTAAGTACGAGATAAAAATTGAGCGGTATCATGCTACGTTTTCATTTGAAGAATAATCAAATATTTATTCCAAAGGTCATTCGGAATGACCGTTATGGCAATCTGAATCTTACCCACAAATTCGGAAAAACTCCGGTTGGAGAACTCGAACGGAATGCATCGTCATCGTTGCAGTACCCTTAATCAAACTTTCTTTTGGCCAGGACAATTGCACCGACGACCGCTGCGACAATCAGCACCGAGATTGCTTCGATTGGCAGTACGTAATAACTGAATAATTCTTTACCGATATATTCAACGGTTCCAATGTCTACCGCTTTCGCAGACATCGTTTTCATTTCTGCAGTTTCACCAAATCCGACGATATAGAGTACCTGCATTACAAAGGCAAGAGACAGCCCTATTGCCACAAATTGTTTCCAGGTCACGCGATCGGTAAGTCGTTTTTCATCGCCGAGATTTAAAAGCATAATTACAAACATAAACAACACCATAATCGCTCCGGCATAAACCAGGATCTGGATTATTGCAATAAACTGAGCTTTTAAGGTGAGATACAGCGCTGCAAGAAAGAAAAAATTTAATACAAGAAAAATGACGCTGTTAATCGGATTTCTTCTCGTAATAACCAATAACGCAGATACAATTGCACCGGCGGCGAGAAAATAAAAGAATACTTCTTCAAAGGTCATTATTCAACTTATACTGCTTTCGAGGAAAATGTTAAAAAAGTTGTACTAATATAGGGAAACCTTCGCACATTTGCAATGCTATAAACAGCCGTTAACCTGTTTTAACCCATCGTAAAATTTCAGCTAATGATGGCCGCTTTCCATATGACAGTATTGCCACGCGGAATACCTTTCCGGCTATCCACATAAGAATAATTGTGGATAAGGTAAGGATGCCCAACGTAACCACAATATCGAAGGTAGAAGGCATAATGATCGGTATACGGAGTGCCATAAAAGATGGTGTAAAAAACGGTATAAAACTTAATGCCCGGATAATCGGCATGCCAGGATTTTCGATCGCGATAAAGGCAAATATAAACGGGATCATGAGTACAAGTACTACCCAGCTTGTAACCTGCTGCGCCTCCTGCTCGGACGATAACGGCGATCCGACTACAACAAATATTGCAGCATAGAATAAATATCCGATAATAAAGTACGGTAGCAGCAGCCAGACATTTGAAAGAGAAAGACCATCAATACCAAATTGAGTAACTGCCGCGATACCCATCATGGCATACAATCCGATCTGTGTTAAGCCAAGTGCACTCAATCCAATGATTTTGCCTGCCATGAGGTCGGTCGAAGAGCACGATGAGGCAAGGACTTCAATAATACGGTTTGTCTTTTCCTCAACAACACTTCGTATCAGTATCTGTCCCGATGTTGCTATAAGCATCATCATCGCCATCAGAAAAATGTATGAACTCCAGAATATTTCCAGAAAACCTGCATCCTGTTCTTCACCGCCCGGGGATATCCGCACCGTTCGTAAATTCACCGGTTTAATAATTTCACCGACAATCCCGGGATCAACCCCCCGTTCCTCTAAACGATATTCCGTAAGTATGTCGCGGATTACTGCAGTGAAACGGTTATGATCCTGTATATTTCCTACATTAGTTGAATAATATTCCGGTTGATTAGTCTCGAATATATCAGGGGGAATATAAATATACCCGGCAATATCATCGGAAAAAACAAGTGAGTTGCCGATCATGCGAAGCGTTTCCGCATCGGTATTCGGCTCATCAATTTTTCTGATCACATACATCGGCTGATCATCCTTGAGCGTGAACCGGTCTTCGATTTTTTGGATAATATTCGGGCTGAGCACATTTTCAGGATCAACCAGACCGATCACTTTTTGCCGATCTTCCATCTGCCCCATCAACAATGATGGCAGTACTGCAAATGCCACAATGATAACCGGAAATATAAATAGTGAGATGATGAACATCTTACTTTTCACTCGCTCTATATACTCCCACTTTGCAACAATGAGTGCTTTTTTCATACAGCTTCCTCCTTCAACTGCTCCTCCTCATGCTTGCGTTCGACCTCTTCAACGGTCGACCCAACGAGATTAAGAAATATTGCATTGAGCGTCGGCTCTTTTACTTCAAACTTTCTGATATCCAGATCCTTACTTGCTTCGTGTATAATATTACGAGGTTTTGCATTGGAATCAATTTCAAGTTCGGCAAAATTACTGTAAATTGCAGCCCGTTTTACCCCTCCGATCTTTTCAAGCATCGAACCGTCACCCTCAAATTCTATCATTATATTGTTGACACCATACTTTTTCTTTTCCTCGGCAAGCTTGCCATACATTACGACCCGGCCCCGATTGATAATGCATACGTCATCGCACATCTTCTCGGCCTGCTCCATCTGGTGTGTGGAGAATATTAGTACCTTGCCTTCCTTTCGTAAATCACCGATAATATCCTTTAACAGTATTTGATTAACGGGATCAAGACCGCTGAACGGTTCATCGAGTATGATGTATTTTGGTGAATGCAGGACTGAAATAATAAATTGTACTTTTTGCTGATTACCTTTTGAAAGCTCCTCGACCTTATTATTGGCATAATCGGTGAGATCAAACCGTTCGAGCCAGTACATGCCGAGTTTTTTTGCTTCTTTAGAAGATACTCCCTTGAGTCCGGCAAAATACTGAATAGTATGCATCAGTTTATTTTTCCTGTACAAACCTCGCTCTTCGGGTAAATACCCGATAGTATTCTGAATATCGATGCTAAACGGTCTTCCATCGAATATTATATCACCTGCATCCGGTTGAATGATATTCAGCATCATCCGGATTGTCGTGGTTTTCCCGGCACCATTCGGACCGAGAAGACCGAATACCCTGCCGGGTTCAACCTTAAATGATACATCATTGACAGCAATAACGGTTGTGAAAGTTTTATAGAGATTCTTTACTTCGATCATTTTAAATTATCTACTATTTAGGTTTTGTTGAAATCGACTCTACGGCGTATTCCGGTAAATCATCCGGGCGAACGGTACCGTTTCCCGAACGTGATCGAGACCGCAGATCCATGAAACTGTTCGTTCAATGCCAAGTCCAAATCCAGCGTGCGGAACACTTCCATATTTCCGTAAATCGAGATACCATTCAAACGGTTCCATCGGAAGATTATGTTCATTGATACGCTCAACGAGAGTATCATAATCATCCTCACGCTGGCTGCCACCGATTATTTCCCCGTATCCTTCCGGTGCGAGTACATCGAGTGCCAGAGCAAGCTTTTCATTCTCCGGATCACGTTTCATATAGAAGGCTTTTACCTGAGCCGGATACCGATGCACCATAACCGGTTTATCGAACTGTTCGGATATCACCGTCTCATCAGTACCGCCGAGATCCCCGCCCCACTCAAAATCAATTCCTTTCTTCCTGAGAATATCAACGGCCTCGTCATATGAGATTCGAGGCATCGGTTTCTTTACTTTTTCCAGGTACGACGTATCGCGTTCCAAAGTTTCAAGTTCGGATGCTTTCTCCTTCAGCGTCGATGATACAACATATTCGAGGAAATCCTCGGCAAGATCCATATTGTCATTGAGGTCATTAAAGGCAACCTCAGGTTCAACCATCCAGAACTCGGTCAAATGCCGGCGGGTTTTGGATTTTTCAGCACGAAACGTCGGTCCAAAACAATAAACTTTTCCATGCGCCATTGCTGCGGCTTCACCGTATAATTGCCCGCTTTGCGTAAGGAAGGCCTTTCCGAGGTCGAAGTATTCTGTCTCGAATAAGGTTGTCGTTCCCTCAACCGCATTCGGGGTTAGGATAGGTGAATCGATTAGCGTAAAACCGTTGGAATCGAAATAATCGCGAATAGCCTTGATGATATAATGCCGCACACGCATAATCGCATGCTGGCGGGTAGAACGTAACCAGAGATGACGCCGGTCCATTAAAAACTCAACGCCGTGTTCTTTCGGCGTGATCGGGTAATCCACCGCGATATGAATAATCGACAGATCCTTGACTTCAAGTTCATAACCGCCGGGTGCACGCGGCTCCTCTTTGACGGTGCCGGTCACTTTGAGCGATGATTCCTGAGTTAATTCTCCGAACTTTTCAAACACCTCTTCCGGCAGAGCAGCTTTTACCATAACACATTGCAATAAACCGGTACCATCGCGCACGATGATAAATTTTATCTTACCGCTCGACCGTTTGTTATATACCCATCCGTGAATAGTTACATCGGTACCTACATGGTTTCCAAGATCTTCTATGTACGTTCTTGCCATTGTCCTCTCATTGTAATTGATGAAACATTTATCAGTATAATTTTATTGTGCATATTTCTCTAAGTGCATGTACATCACGCATAAATATCATACATAATAGTATAGGTAAGCAACACCGTCAGCTCTGATATTTTCTCCATCTCATCTCCGGGACGGATTTTCAACTTATATGTCCGGCATACTCCCTCGATTTTAGAAAGATGCTTCCTCAATTTTTCCCGGTCTGCATAATAAACCCACTGACATACTTTGTTTTCTATTAACGGTGCATATTTATGAATGAACTTCCATGCTTCCCGGTACGAATTAGTTCGCCTGCCATTGTATGAAAAAATCGCTTTCAGGTCATCCACATAGCCGTACAGATCGTTGTTATCAATCTGCGATTCAAGATTTAATTTATAAAATTCTGCGACGGTCATTCGAACTGTTTCAACCGGCTCATCGCGATCGATTTTGGTCACCGGCGGATCAAGCTGTCCTATCTCCCGCATAATGGTATCGACAAACTCAAGCTTTCGGATTGCCGGTGTTTTAGAGTATTTAGTTTTCCAGTTTGATCGGGGTTTCAGCCAAACGGCAAATGTCTCCGCCCAGTCTTCATCGGGGTGCTTTTGTGCATAGTGTTCAGGTAAATGACGCACATGCCGTTTACTCCAGGGATTATAAATATAATAATCCCGGTACACTTTTTTCATATTCCCGAAAAGCCGTCCCCATTCACGGTCGCGGTATAATCGATATGCATAGAGAATTGCGTGACCAATCTCATGGCGGAGCCCCATTAAGATTTCATGCTCGTTCTCAACACCACCGAGATTTAATTCATCTTCGATTTCACGCAGTGATTTGCTTCCAAACCAGAAGGGAAGCTCAATTGAAATGCTGCCGTCAACACATCCCCATCCTGTTCCGTAATAATACTCGGGCCGGAACTTTATTCCTTTATAACGAAGTTCCGTTGCGACCTTTCGCATAAGCTTGAGTATAAGCCCATCGAACCTCAACGCAAGATCGCATATACGGGTCTCAAGAATTTTATATTTTTCAACCTCTTGCAGCAACCGCCTGGTCATATGATCTTTACATTAAACACGTATTAATTTTTTCGTTTTTCCGTATCGTCTTTTATCTCTTCATACTTTGCATCTTCTATATCATCAAGGTTGACATTTCTGCCGCCGCGAACATTATTATTACCAACATTCGTGTGTTGCTGTTTCGCTTGCAGATTCGTAAAAAAGTCACGCAATGATGCCTTTACCAAACGGTACAGAATATACACCAGGCCGAGTAGAATCAGATATCTTAATAATGGCATATCACTTCGCCTCCTTCTTTTTCGATCCCTTCTTCAAAGGATTATAATATTCAACCGGAGATCTGTTCTGACGGGTAATTTCCTTCAGCAGTTCGGAAAAATCTTCACTTCGGTTGACAAAATCAATTTCTGTGGCATTCACAATAAGTAACGGCGCCTGACGATACCGGAAGAAGAAATAATTATATGCTTCATTCAGATCTTTCAGGTATTCGGCAGTGATATGTTTTTCATATGTTCTGCCTCGTTTTTTTATATTCTCCAGTAACCGTTCGGTACTCGATTGCAGATAAATGACCAGATCCGGTGTCAATATATTTCTTTCAATGGCGTTTACCACCGTTTCGTACAATTTCAGCTCGTCATCCTGTAAATTAAGGTATGCAAAGATTTTATCTTTTTCAAAAATATAATCCGTAATCAGGATGTTATGAAAAAGGTCGGCCTGGAAAAGCTCCTGCTGCTGCTTGTATCTGCTCAGCAAAAACGACATCTGGGTTTGAAAAGCGTAGTGTTCAGGATCCTCATAAAAACGCTCCAGGAACGGATTTTCCTCGAATCGTTCAAGCACGACCCTTGCTCCGAAATATTCCCCGAGCATCGATGCCAGACTGGTTTTCCCAACGCCAATCACACCTTCAACCGCTATGTACCTGATATCACCGCCAAACTGATGTGTTTGTGGTTGCTGAGCTTTCGTATTGTGGTGTTCAGCCAATTGGATTTCCTGCAATTATATCTTGCGAGTAGCCGTCCTTACAAGCGTACAACCCAATGTGTTTTCGGGCACTCGTCAAGTAGTTGTTGTATAGTCTTATTTTTAACGGGATGTACAAGATCGCCGGCAATTTCGGCAAGTGGTTCAAGCATAAAGCGCCGCTTATGTACTTCCGGGTGCGGCACGATCAAATCATCCATAGTTATAATATCGTTATCAAAAAATAAAATATCCATATCAAGCACACGGGATTTCTTACTTTGTTCCTCTGTGCGTCCCGCATCTTTTTCAATACACATCAAATGATTGAGTAAAGTTTCTATATCAAGCGATGTATGAAATTTTAAAACCATATTTAAAAACGGTGTCCGGTCTTCAACATCAACCGGTTCAGTTGCATACAATCCCGAAAATGCTCCGATACCGGATAGATCCAATTTCGCTAAACGTTTTATCCCATAGGATATAAACATCTGGCGGTCTCCGAGGTTGGATCCCAATCCGAGAAATGCGATATGGTCGCGTTCTAAATTTAGCTTAGGTCTTGGCACGTTGGACCTCAACCTCGACTGCGTCTATAACGCCCCGTACCGGCGGATTCTTTTTACGCACGCGTACATCGACCTGAGTGACGAGGTCGAAATTGTCGAGTATACCATCTGCAATTTTGTATCCAAGCGCCTCAATAAGAAAATACTTTTTCCCCTC
>SL_3KL_010_SEDDRAFT_10000447_pt1 | contig 33887 bp, 24 predicted proteins | sample SodLakKL_010_SED_2_FD_10381 | JGI IMG/M metagenome (IMG submission 10381) | reverse complement strand
TTCCCCGCGGGCAGCTTCGATTTCCCATTGGCGTTGCGCCATGCCGGTGATGATTCGGGCCGACGATTCGTCGTCGAACGCAATGGCGTGATCCGGATCGTGGATGCCGATGACAACATTCTGCCCGACCCCTTCCTGGATATTTCGGCCCAGGTCAACACGACTTTCGAAGGCGGTCTGCTGGGGCTGGCATTCCATCCCGATTTTTCTGAAAACGGCAAGTTCTTCGTCAATTTCACCTCCAGTGGTTCGCCGTTGACCACCCGGATCGTCCGGTTCGAAATCGACAGCACCAATTCTGATCAGGCCGATCCGGCCAGCCAGCTTGACATCCTGTCCATCTCGCAACCGGCCGCGAATCACAATGGCGGCGATCTTCATTTCGGTCCCGATGGCTACCTTTACATCGGCATGGGCGATGGCGGACCATCATCCACGAGCCAGGACCCGGAATCGCTGCTCGGCAGCATGCTGCGCATCGACATCGACGATGATGATTTCCCCGGTGACCCGGATCGCAACTACGCCATCCCGTCGGACAATCCGTTCATCGGTGAGAGCGGACTGGATGAGACCTGGGCGTACGGTTTGCGCAATCCCTACCGTTTCAGCTTCGATCGCGACACCGGTGATCTGTGGATCAGTGATGTCGGTCAAGTGACCTGGGAAGAAATCAACCTGCAGCCAGCCGGCGATCCCGGCGGGCAGAATTACGGCTGGGATGTCTGCGAGGGCGCCTGGCAGACCGGCAGCACCACCGTGCCCTGCGACCTGCCCGGCTCGACCCTGCCGGTCATCGAGTATCGAAGGATTTCACCCCATTGCTCGGTCACCGGTGGTTATCGTTACCGTGGGCCGATCGCGTCTTTGCAGGGATCGTATGTCTATGGCGACTATTGCAGCGGCCAGGTATGGCTGGCTGAAGAAGATGATGGCGAATGGATCTCGGAAGAATTCGAGGCGCTCGGCAATGGACTGGTGGGTTTCGGAGAAGATGAAGACGGCCATGTGTACGTCTTACTCTCTGATGGCGAAATATGGCGCTTCGAAGCGCCGCCCGGACCCGCCCCGCAACTCGATTCAGTCAACCCCGACCATGGCTCGACCGAGGGGGGCACCGCGGTGACCCTGGCCGGTGAAAACTTCCTGTCCGGCGCCGATGTCCAGTTCGGCGACAGTGCCTGCCAGGACATCGAGGTCATCAGCGCCACCGAGATTTCCTGCCTCACGCCGGCCGGCGATCCCGGCAGCGTGGATGTCACCGTGACCAACAGCGACGATCAGAGCGACACGTTGGTCGAAGGGTTTACCTACGTGATGTTGACCGCACCGGCTTTGACGCTGAGCAGCGAATGGCTCGAGTTCGGCGACATCCAGGCCGGCGACCAGGACTCGCTGGAGCTGGTGCTTGAAAACACCGGCACGGCCACCCTCGAGGTTTCATCGCTGGAGCTGCCGGCCGCACCGTTCAGCGTGGATGCCGATGATTGTGGGGGTTCGGATTTCGAGCTGGCGCCTGACCAGAGCTGCGAACTGATCGTGACCTTTGCCCCGTCACTCGGGGGTGAATTCGACGATCAGTTGACCATTCTGTCCAATGCCGACAGCAGCCCCGACACGGTGGCGCTGACCGGCACCGGCACTCAGGATTCCGGCGATCTGGAAGTCACACCCCTGGGCCTGAACTTCGAAGACGTGTTCATCGGGCGCAGCGAGTCCCTGTCCATGACCCTGACCAACGTGGCCGAAGTGGGTGCTGCGGACCTGGAGCTGGCGATTTCGATCATTGTCGGCGCACCTCCATTCGAAATCGATGCCGCCGAAAGTGACTGCGGTTCCGAACTCCCGCCCCAGGAGAGTTGCACGGTCACCGTTGAGTTCTCTCCCCAGAGCGAGGCGAGCTACTCGGGCGTGTTGCGCATCGTTGTCGATGGCCAGAATGTGAACCTGAGTCTGCAGGGCCGGGGCATCGAACCTGACCCGATGATCTTCGAGGATCGTTTCGAGATGGGATTGCTGATCGAATGAGCAACCGCCGTGTCATGATCCTTGCCCTGTTGCTGTCCATGGGCGCCATCGGACAGGCGGGCGAACCGCCCGAACAGGGCCTGCGCCTGGCCGACCCGGAGGTGCTGGAGGCCTTGCGGGCGAGCGACACCCCCGGTCTGCCGAGGCATCTGACACCCGAAGAGCGCCCGCACTTGCGCTTGCCGGACTTCAGCCGGGTCCCGCGCACCCCGCCGGTGGCCGAGGACCTTATGACCGCCTCCGAGTTCGAACGCAACGAGGCGATCATCATGCGCTGGGGAGATCAGAACTCGGTGCTGACCGAAATGATCGTGCCCATCACCACCGGCGACGGCCTGGCCGACGTCCTGCTGGTGGTTGCCAATGCCTCCCAGCAGGCCAGCGCCGCCAGCACCCTGGATTCGGCAGGGGCCGATCTGGACCGGGTCGAGTTCCTGATCGCTCCCAGCGACAGCGTGTGGATTCGTGACTATGGCCCGCGCTTTACCAGCGCGGATAATGAACGCGTCATTGTTGACCATGAATACAATCGCCCCCGTCCGCTAGATAATCAGGTTCCCGGAGAAATCGCAAACCATCTCGGTGAAGACCTTTACGACATGCCGATCAATCACGGCGGCGGCAATTTCCACCTGTTTTCCAACGGCGAAGCCTACATGACCGACCTGATTGTCGACGAGAATCCCGGCTACAGCGATCAGGATGTCATCGATCTGTACGCCGACTACCAGGGCGTGGATCTCACCTTGCTGCCGGCATTGCCGGCCAGTTTCGATTCAACCCAGCACCTGGACATGTGGTTCTTGCCGGTGGATGACCAGACCGTGATCATCGGTGAATATGATGAAAACGAAGCGGGCGGTGTTCCTCACCAGGTGACCGAGTTCACCGCATCGCTGATGGAATCGCGAGGTTATACGGTCCTGCGCACCCCCGGCTGGAGAACCGCCCATCACCACACCTACACCAATGCGGTGATCGTCAATGACCTGGTCCTGATGTGCCACTTCAATGGCTACGCCGACGAGAATGCCCAGGCCCAGGCCGTGTTCGAGCAGGCCTTTCCCGACCTGGACATCGTGCCGGTCGATTGCAGCGGCATCATCCAGTGGTCCGGCGCCCTGCACTGCATCGTCAAGCACCAGCCCGCGCCCACTTTCCGGGTGCAGGTGGAAGCCGAATCGGCCAGCGTGTGCGCGAGCGAATCCGGCGCCGAGACGCTGGAACTCGAAGTTTCACTGCGCGGCCTCAACGATTTTGATGAGCCGGTCACCCTGCAGACGACTGGAGAACCGGCCGGCGTGAGCAGCCAGTTCAGCCCCGCCACAGTCTCGCCCCCAGATGAAGCGACCTGGACGCTGAGCGTTGAGGCCGGCGCCGAGGCCGGAACCAGCGACATCAGCCTGTTCGGGGATGACGGCATCGGGCCGGGGCTACCGGTGGGTTTCTCTCTGACCGTGGAAACACCGCTACCGGGACCGGACCTTGAATACCCTGCCGATCAGGCCGAAGACATTCCCCTGCAGCCGGTGCTCGACTGGGCCGAGCTGGAAGGGGCCGTCGAGTATCGCGTTCAATTGGCGTCCGATCCGGATTTTGAGCAGATCATCGTCGATGAGTGGGTCAGCGAACCCATGCTGGCCATCGACCAGGTGCTCGACAGCGGCGAGCTCCATTACTGGCGCTCACTCGCCACCGGCAATGCCTGCGGTGATGGAAGCTGGTCCGAGACTCGCCAGTTCCGCACCCGTTTCGACCCGATCGCCGAGGTCAGTCCCGAGGACTTCACCTTCGAGGTCCATCCCAATGGCGCAGATACCGACACCCTGACCATCACCAATGTCGGTGACGGCGAGCTGGAGTGGACCATCGCCACCGAATCATGCTCGGACCCCGAGCCGGCCGCCTGGCTGCAGGTCGACACATCAAGCGGTTCAACCGGGGTGGATCAGCCCTCGGAGATCCAGGTCAGCGTCGATGCAGATGGTCTGGAGTCGGGTTTGCATGTCGGCGGCTTGTGCGTGACCAGCAACGAATTCGACGGCCAACCGCTGTCGGTGCCGGTATGGCTGGATGTGGCCGACCTTCCGCCGGGACAGTTGCAGATCGAACCCGGCTCGCTGGCGTTCGGTCAGGTGGCCATCGGGAGCAGCGACGGGCTTGACCTGACCGTGGGCAATGTTGCCGAGGCCGGTTCGGCCGACCTGGTCATTGACCAGATCCAGATCGTTACCGGCGAGAGCGTGTTCAGCCTGGACGAAGCGAACTCGGATTGCGGCTCGACCGTGCCGGCCCAGTCCGAGTGCACGGTTGCAGTGCGCTTTGCCCCCGACAGCCTGGGTGCGCGCTCCGGCGTGCTGCGTGTGACCATCGATGGCAAGAGCCATAACATCAGCCTGGGCGGCCACGGTGTCGAGCCGGAACCCGAAATCTTCCGTGATCGATTCGAGGCGGCTCCGCAATAGCCGGATTGTCACCCGGTTCAGGGTATGATCGGCGCATGCGCGCGATTCTCGGTGTCGTTCTTGTCGCCCTGGTCATGCCCATCGCCTTCGGTGATGAGCATTGCCGGGTCTGGCATGAAAGCGGCGCCTACGATGTCTGCCGAAACCAGTTCGACTCCCCTGTAGACGGGCTGAGCATGCTGAACATGACCGATCCACGGGATGACTCGCGGGTGCGGCTGGTCAAGTTCGATGGTCCGATTGATGATCACCAGCGCGAGGCGTTGCTCGGGCTCGATGCCGAGATTCTCGATTACCTGCCCCGCTATGCCTATGTCGTGCGCATGGAGCCCGACCGCGATGCCCGGGCACAACGCCTGCCGGGTGTGGTCAGCGTCATCGCGCTGCCACCGGCCCTGAAAATCGGTCGCGATGTGGTCGCCTCACTGGCTGCAGAATCATTCGCGGGTTCGGCCCTGCACTTGCAGGTCAGCCTGTGGCAGGGCGAACACGCGGCCGGCCATCGCGACCGCATGGCCGCACTGTCGGGGCTTGATGTAGTCTTCTCGCAGCGCGGCCCGCGCGCCGAGCGACTTGTCGTGACCGTCGCTGCGGGTCGCCAGGCGCAGATCATCGACGAACTGGCACGGCTCGATGCGGTCGCCAGCATCGGCATTCATCGCGAACCGGTGCTGCTCAACTCCCAGGGACACTGGCTGCACCAGAGTGGCGCCAGCGACAGCACGCCGGTCTTCGATCACGGTATCTTCGGCTGCGGGCAGACCATCGCGGTGCTGGATTCAGGGGTGGATTTCGGCCATTGTTCATTCGTTGATCCGGACAGCCCCATTCCGCCGATCAGCGCCTGCGACGAGGGCGCCGATTGTCCGCTCGCCAGCCCCGACCCAGGTCAGCGCACCACCAGCCTGTACTACAAGTGGTCTTTTTCGGACACCGACCTGGGCGATGCGGCTTGCGACCCGGGCCTCAACGCCGGGCACGGCACGCACGTGGCGGCCACGGCCGTGGGTAACCGGGCGTCCAGTCCGGCCGACTGCGAACAAGGATCCACGCCCGGCGATCAGTCCGATCGCGACGGCGCCGCGCCGGGCGCGAAACTGATCGCCCAGGAGATGGGCGAGGGCCTGGAATATCTCAACCAGCTCGGCGGCAGCCTATACCATGCCGGCTCGATCGCGCATGCCGGCGGTGCCCGGATTCACAACAACTCCTGGGGCGTGCCCTGTTTCAGTAACGGCCTGTGCAATCCCGGTTGCACGTCCTACGGCGCGCTCGCCCGGGACGCCGATTTTCTGGCCTGGGATTACCCGGACCTGGCGATTTTCGTCGCCGCCGGCAATTCCGGCAATTCCAGTTGCAGCGAGCAGGTCGGCGCGCCGGCCAACGCCAAGAACGTGTTTTCGATCGGCTCCAACCAGCGCGGCGCGGCCGGCGAAAACGTGTCGGGCTTTTCCTCGCGCGGGCCGGTGATTGACGGTCGTATCAAGCCCGACCTGATGGCCCAGGGCGCGGCGATTCGATCGGCGGCTTCCAGTGGCGATCCGGAGACCGAGAGTTGCGCGGTTTGCACATACAGTGGCACGTCCATGGCCAGCCCGGGCGCTGCCGGAAGTGCGGCGCTGGTGCGCGAGTACCTGGCGCGCGGTTTCCATCCCGGCGGACAGGAAAACGCCGCCGATGCCATCGCCAACCCGTCCAGCGCACTGATCAAGGCCATTCTGATCAACTCCGCGCGTCACCTGACCGGTACCGGCGGTGGCGATGGACCCAACCAGAGCCAGGGCTGGGGTCGCATCACCCTGGATGACAGCCTGTATTTCGAAGGCGACCCGCGCCGGCTGTATCTCGACGAGTCCGCGCAAGCGCTGGGTACCGGAGATGTGGTTGAATACCGCTTCGAGGTCGAGGCCGGCCAACCTTTCAAGGCTACTTTGACCTGGACCGATTATCCGGCCATGGCCGGGGCCGGCATTCACCTGGTCAACCGGTTGCGCCTGGAGGTCGAGGATCCGGATGGCGGGGTCTGGACCCAGAAACTGGCCGATGATGACCCTGATCCATTCCAGTCCACTAGTGATTCCGGTTTTGACAACCTGAACAATGTCCACCAGATTCGCTTCGATGAACCGATCGCCGGCGAGTACCGGCTGCGGGTGCGCGGCGTTCACGTGCCCATGGGCGGCGGTCAACCTTACGCACTGGCCGTCAGCGGCGATCTGGAAGGTTCCCTGGTGCCGACCTTCACGCTGGCGGTCGAACCCGAGCAGCTCGAGGTCTGTGTCGGAGACGAGGCGGAATTCGAACTCGAATTGCTCGGTGTTGCCGGATTCGATGATCCCGTGAACCTGGCCATTGATGAGGGTTTGCCGGCCGGGGCGGAGGCGGTGTTTTCTCCCAATCCGGCCATTCCGGCCGACCCGGCGGCCCCGGTCTCACTGACCATCGACACCGACTCGGTGGCCACCGGCGACTACAGTCTTGAACTGTCGGCCGAATCCACGGCCCTCGATCACGATGCGGTGCTGCGTTCGCGCGATCTGCAGATGCAGACCGTTACCCCGGTACTTTCGACGGCTGAATTGATGGCCCCGGCCGATGGCGCCAACGGCGTCGTGCTGGCTCCGACACTTGAGTGGAGCGCGCCCGATCAGGCGAGCGCATATCGTCTGCAAATGGCGAGCGATCCGGATTTTGACGCGATCGTGGTCGACCAGGTGCTTGCCGAGACGAGCTATCAGCCATCGATGCTGGATGATGATACGAGCTACTACTGGCGGGTGGCGTCCATGAATGCCTGTGGCCAGGGCGAGTTTTCCGAACCGGCGAGCTTCAATACCCTGACCCAGTTCTGCAGCACGCCCGACACGGTCATGCCGCAAGGCGGCTCAGTATCGGACCTGATCGCGGTCGAGCAATCAGGTTACGTCGGACAGGTTCGGGTTCTGCTGGAACTGAGCTTCGACTGGCCGGGAGACCTGGTCGCCGAACTTGAACATGTCGACAGCGAACAGCAAGTCGACCTGCTCGACCGTCCCGGTATCCCGGACGGCCCGTTCGGACAGGGATGCGGGACACCCGATGTCGCCGTGATCCTGTCCGATGGCTATCCCTCGGTTCAGGCCATTGCCAACTGCTCGGTCACCGCGCCGGGCTTGCAGGGGGTGCTGGCGCCGGCAGCGCCACTGGCCACACTGATAGGACTGCCGGTCGAAGGCGATTGGGCATTGACCGTTGCCGACAGCCAGGGCCTGGAGCCCGAAGGATTGCTGGAGCGCTGGTGCGTTCAGCTCACCATCGATCCGGTCAGTCGAATCCTCTTCAGGGACCGCTTCGAGCCGTCGGAGCCATAGCGACCGAATTAAAGTTTCAGCCCACCCGGACCGCCCGGACCCATGCCGCCTGCCCCACCGGCGCCGCCCATGCCACCGCCGCCCGGGTTCTGACCGGGCACCATGATCGACGACTGCTGGTCGCGCTGCATCTTCTTGAGCTCCTCGACCGCTTCCTCGATCGCCTTGGCGGCGGCCTCGGGGAATTGCGCAATGGCGCCCTTGAGATCATCGGCCGGCAGCTCGAAGCTGATCGGCAACGGACCGGCCGGGGTCATGATCTGGGATTGACCGAAATACTGCACTGCACGCGAGGCGTCGGGCTGGCCGTCTTCGGTCACCGGACTGAGGCGGCGGATACTGCCGACTTTCCGGTCGGTGAAGGTTTCTTCCAGAACCAACTCATCGCTGTCGAGTCGAAGCTGGTCAAGCATTTCCTTGTCGGACATGAATAAGGACTCTTTAATGAACGGGATTTCCGTTCAACGTTGGGGCGGTTGCACGCGAATCCAATCGGGCCGGGTCGACGGCATTGATTGCACGTCGACTCGACCCCATTTATTGTGCTGATCATGAACAATCAACATCCAACCGCGAATCCGTTCGCCCGTGCTGCTCGCTGGGCCGTATTGCTGGGCCTGGTGATGCTCTCGGCCGGATTGCTGCTGCAACCGGGCGCCGAACCGCGCGCCGGTGACCGAGTAGCCTTCGTGCTCGATATCGACGGCCCGATCGGCCCGGCCACCCGTGACTACATGATTCGCGGCATCGAGCGCGCCGAAAGCGAGGGTGCCGAACTGGTCATTCTGCGCATGGATACGCCCGGCGGGCTGGACGCATCAATGCGCGACATGATCAAGAAGATCCTCAACGCTGATGTGCCGGTGGCGACCTGGGTCGGCCCGCCCGGCGCGCGCGCGGCCAGCGCCGGCACCTACATGCTTTACGCCAGCCATATCGCCGCCATGGCGCCATCGACCAACCTGGGGGCGGCCACCCCGGTTCAGATCGGGGGTGATCAGCCCGAGCGCCCGCGCACCCCGGCCGAACGCGCCCGGGACGCGGTCACCGATGATGACGACGATGAAGATGACGACAACGATGACGCCGAAGCGACCGAGGAAGAAGAAGAGCGCGAACCGGCCGGCACCGCCACCGAGCGCAAGGTGCTCGAGGATGCCGTGGCCTACATTCGCGGCCTGGCCGAGCGCCATGGTCGCAATGCCGACTGGGCCGAAAGGGCAGTGCGTGAATCGGTCAGCCTGACTTCATCCGAAGCGCTCGAAAAGAACGTCATCGATGTGCGCGCCGAGAACATTCCCGAGCTGCTGGAAATGATTCATGGCCGCGAGATTCAATTGGCCACCCGCAGCGTCACCCTGAATACCGAGAATATCCGCGTCGAGACCCTGGAGCCGGACTGGCGCAGTCAGCTGCTGAGCGTGATCACCAATCCCACCCTGGCCTACATCCTGCTGATGGTCGGCATTTACGGCCTGATCCTGGAAGGCTACAACCCTGGCGCCCTGGTGCCCGGGGTGATCGGCGGCATCTGCCTGCTGCTGGCCTTGTACGCGTTCCAGATTCTGCCGGTCAACTATGCCGGACTGGCCCTGATGGTGCTGGGCTTCGCCTTGATTGCCGTGGAGCTTTTTGTGCCATCATTCGGAATACTCGGCATTGGAGGCGTTATTGCGGTGGTGTTCGGCTCGATCATTCTGATGGATACCGATGTGCCCGGCATGAGCATCAATACCGGCATGATTGCCGCCATGGGGCTGGCCTCGGCGCTGGCCTTTTTCGCCATTCTCTACCTGGCCGCCCGCTCGCATCGCAATCCCAAGGTCAGCGGGGTGCATTCGCTGGTCGGACGCACCGCCGAATCCATTTCCGATTTCAGCAAGGGACAGGGACGAGTCCATATCGAGGGCGAGGACTGGAGCGCACGCAGCGATGCGCCCATTCAGCGCGAAGACCAGGTCGAGATTGTCGCCGTGGACGGCCTGACACTCGAGGTTCGACCGATCCACGAATCCAAGCAAGGAGATTAAGCAATGAGCGTTGACATGTTGTATTTTCTGACCACCGTCGTGGTGGTACTGGTGCTGTTGATCGCCAACACCATCAAGATCCTGCGCGAATACGAGCGCGGGGTCATCTTTACCCTGGGTCGTTTCTACAAGGTCAAGGGTCCGGGACTGATCATCGTCATCCCCTTCATCCAGCAGATGGTGCGGGTCGATCTTCGCACCATCGTCATGGATGTGCCGACCCAGGACGTGATTTCATTCGACAACGTCTCGGTCAAGGTCAATGCGGTCATCTACTACAAGGTGGTCGACCCGCAAAAGGCCATCATCAATGTCGAGCGGTTCATGGATGCCACCAGCCAGCTTGCCCAGACCACCTTGCGCTCGGTGCTCGGCAAGCACGAGCTGGATGAAATGCTGGCCGAACGAGACAAGCTCAACGAGGACATCCAGAAGATTCTCGATCGGCAGACCGATGGTTGGGGCGTGAAGGTCTCCAACGTGGAAATCAAGCACGTTGACCTGGATGAGTCCATGATCCGGGCGATCGCCAAGCAGGCCGAGGCCGAGCGTCAGCGGCGCGCCAAGGTCATTCACGCCAAAGGCGAACAGGAAGCGGCCAAGAAGCTGGTCGAAGCCGCCGAGGAACTGGCCCAGCAGCCCGGCGCCATGCAGCTTCGTTACATGCAGACCCTGACCGAAATCGGTGGCGAGCAGAATTCCACCATCGTCTTCCCGATGCCGGTCGACCTGTTGACCAGCCTCAAGAGCGCCCTGGAGAAGTAAGGCCCACTAATCATCCCACTCCGGAGACAGGTCTTCAGGCGCGCAGATGCGGTGATGCTTGTCGAGCTTGCCGATGCGTGCGCGGTCCTCGTCGCTGAGACTGAAATTGAAGATGTCGATGTTGGCGCGCGCATGATGCGGATTCGAGGTGGCCGGAATGGCGGCCACCCGGTCCTGCTCGGTCAGCCAGCGCAATGCCACCTGGGCGGCGGTCTTGCCGTACTGGGAGCCGATTTCCCATAACACCGGATCGTTGACGCAGCGGGCCTTGGCCAGCGGCATGTAAGCGGTCAGCACCAGGTTGTGACGGCCCAGCACCCGGCGCAGGCGCTGCTGGCCGAGATAGACGTGGTACTCGACCTGGTTGGTCGCAAGCACCCCTTCGCCGCAAAAGCTGACTGCCTGCTGGGTCTGGTCGATATTGAAATTGCTGATGCCGACATGACGCGTCAGCCCGTCGGCACAGGCCCGCATCAGACTCTCCAGGGTCGGATTCATGCCATTGCGACCGAAGACCGGCCAGTGCAGCAGCAGCAGATCGACGTAATCGGTCTGCAGGCGTTCAAGGCTCTCGCGGACCGAATTCAGCAGGTCTTCGGGATCGTAGCGGTCAATCCACACCTTGGTGGTCAGAAACACGTCCTTGCGCGCCAGTCCGGATGTGGCCAGCGCATGTCCCACGGCCGACTCGTTTCCGTAGACCTGGGCGGTATCGACATGTCGGTAGCCGGCCTCGAAAGCCTCCGGCAGAATCGCCTTGACGGTCTCCTCGTCCAGTTGAAAGGTGCCGAAGCCCAGGGCGGGCATGTCGAGATCATTGGCGGCCAGCAGCGGCACTTCATTCATCGATGGTTTCTCACGGTAGAATGTTGGCGTTCAAAAAAGGACACCAGTGTAGCCAATCATGGAACAACAGGAAACCGCAGTTCGAGAACTGCTCGATGAATGGGTCGGTCGAGTCGGCAAGCGTGACCCGCAAAGGGTCGCCGCACTGTACCATCCCACGGCCCAGTTCTGGGGCACCCTGGCCTCGCATGTGCGCGACGAACCGGTCGAGGTGCTTGATTATTTCGAGCGCTTTCTGGATCGAGAAGAGATCAGCGCATCCATCGGCAACCTGCGCCTGCGCCATCACGGCGATCTGGTGCTGGCCGCCGGCCACTACATCTTTAAGTGGCGCGACAAGCCCGAAGACGATGAAATCAAGGCCCGCACCCGCTTCACATTCGTATTCGGCCAGCCCGACGGCGAATGGACTATCCTCCAGCACCACTCGTCGGCCTGGGTGCTGAGTGGGTTTTGAGGCGGTGGAAGGTGATAGGAAGACGGGAGACGGAGGTCGGAAGTCCGAGGTCCGAGGTCTGAGGTCTGAGGTCGGTTGTCAGTAGTCGGTGGTCGGTAGTCGGTAGTCGGTTGTCAGTAGCCGGAAACCGGAAACCGAATCCCCTTGTCCCCTTAACCCCTTAACCCATTAGCCCATTAGCCCATTAGCCGTTTCCACCACCCAAATACCGATCCTTCAACTTGACATAGTGCGCCGCGGAGTACCTGAGCATCTCCAGCTCCTTGTCCGTCAGCTCGCGCACCGGCTCGGCGGGGCGGCCGCGGTACAGCCAGCCGGCTTTCAGGTGTTTGCCCGGGCTGACCAGGCTGCCGGCGGCGAGCATGACGTCGGCCTCGACCACCGCGCCGTCCATGACCACCGCACCCATGCCGATCAGGCAACGGTCGCCGATGGTGCACGCGTGCAGGATGGCGGCGTGGCCGACGGTGATGTCCTCCCCCAGCACGAGTGGGAATCCGCCCGGGCTGTACGGGCCATCATGGGTGACATGGCAGATGGTGCCGTCCTGAATATTGGTGCGTGCCCCGACCGTGATGGTGTTGACATCCCCGCGCAACACGGTGCGCGGCCAGATTGATACATCATCGGCCAGCTCGACTTCGCCGATCACGGTTGCATCCGGGTCGATCCACACGCGTTGGCCAAGTCGCGGTGCGGGTCCGAGATCATTTCTTGTATGCGTCATGTTCGATACGTCCCATCGGATTTATACACATTCTCCGCCGCCGGTCGACTAAACAACTCCTTAGAGTGCAATGTCTGCCGGGCATTTTAGAAAATCAAGCTAAACCGTTGAAAAACAAGCAGTAAAATAATTGTCAAAAAATCGACCAATTCGTAGTGCAGGTCATCAGCTACTCGGGTCGCGGGCTTTCTTCACGAACTTTCCCACACGCTTATCCACAAGGGCTGTGGATAAGCTAAAAACCATAACCGACACCGGACCGGTACAATACCGCTTGACTCAAGTGATTGCCATACCATGCGCGCGCACATCGAAGAATTGATCATCCAGGCGATCGGCTATCTCAAGCGCGAGGGGGAGCTGGATAGCGAACTCGAAGTCGAGGTGCGCGCCGAACGCACGCGCGATCGCGAGCATGGTGATTACGCCTGCAATATCGCCATGGTGCTGGCCCGCCCGACCGGTCGCAAGCCGCGCGACCTGGCCGAGCGCATACGCGACCGACTGCCACCTTCGAAACGGGTCGAGAAGGTCGAAATTGCCGGTCCGGGCTTTCTCAATTTTCACGCCAGTCCGCATTACCTGCGCGTGGTGGTGCGCGAAATCCTGGCGGACGGGGATGACTATGGACGTGCCCCGAAAGGCAGTCGCGGTGAGATTCTGGCCGAGTTCGTCAGCGCCAATCCCACTGGCCCGTTGCATGTCGGCCATGGCCGTGGCGCGGCGTACGGGGCCAGTCTGTCGGCCATACTCGAGGCGGCCGGGCACCGGGTGCACCGCGAGTACTACGTCAATGACCACGGCCGGCAGATGGATATCCTGGCGGTTTCGGTGTGGTTGCGCTACCTGGAGCTGGCCGGAGAAGCGCTCAGCTTCCCGACCAATGGCTATCGGGGTGACTACATATTCGATATTGCTCGTGAGGTTCGTGCGCGCCATGGCGATCAGCTACGCCATCCGATGACCACCGTCATGGACGACCTGCCCCCGGATGGTGAAGAGGGCGATCCCGAGCAACACATCGACGCACTGATCGGTCGTGCCCGGGAATTGCTCGGTGAATCCGGTTACGAAGCCTGTTTCAGCGCCGCCCTGGAAACCATGGTGACCGATATTCGCGATGACCTCAAGGACTTCGGCGTGGAGTTCGATCGCTGGTTTTCCGAGCGTGAACTGGAATCTTCCGGCGCATTGAAGCGCGCTATCGAACGGCTCGAGTCCAGCGGCTGGCTGTATACCAAGGATGGTGCGGTCTGGTTCAAGGCATCTGAATTCGGTGACAGCAAGGACCGGGTGGTCATCCGCGAAAACGGCCGGACCACCTACTTCGCTTCGGATGTCGCCTATCTGCTCGACAAGCTCGAGCGGTGTCCGGGTACGTCGCTTTACATATTCGGGGCAGACCATCATGGTTATGTGCCGCGCCTGAAAGCCGCCGCCCAGGGGCTGGGTGAAGATCCGGAGCAACTGGACTTCCAACTTGTCCAGTTCGCGGTCCTGTTTCGAGCCGGCAAGAAGGTCCAGATGTCTACCCGTTCCGGCAGCTTCGTCACCCTGCGCGAGTTGCGCGAGGAAGTCGGCAAGGACGCTGCACGCTATTTCTATATCATGCGATCTCACGAGCAGCACCTGGATTTCGATCTCGATCTGGCCAAGTCCAGCGCCAACGAAAACCCGGTCTACTACATCCAGTATGCTCACGCGCGCATCGCCAGCGTATTTCGCGAGCTCGACCGGCGCGCCCAGCGTCACAACCAGGCCATCGGCGAGGCGGCGATCGACCGGCTGGATTCCGAGCATGAGCAGGCACTGCTGCGCGCGCTGGGTCGCTACCCCGAAGTGATCGAGAATGCCGCCGAGCGGCGCAGTCCCCATGTGCTCGCTCATTACCTTCATGATCTGGCCAGCGGATTTCATTCCTGGTACAACAATAGTCCGTTCCTGGTCGAGGATGATGACTTGCGCAATGCACGCCTGAACCTGGTCGCGGCCATCGGGCAGGTCCTGCGCAATGGCTTGTCGCTGATCGGCGTCAGCGCCCCGGAGAAGATGTAATGGCCAGACGTCAGGCACGCCGCGGTGGCAATCGTTCGGGTCATGGTCTGCTGACCTTTGGAGCCGGCGTGGTATGCGGCCTGGTGCTTGCGACCGCGGCCTGGATGGGTGGCTACATGCCGCAACAGGATGATGCCGGCGCCCAACTACCGTCCGGTCGCGATGAGCCGCCCATTGCCGAGGACCCGGATCCCGGTCGCTCGCGACAGTACGACTTCTTCACCGTCCTGCCCGAAATCGAGGTGGTCGTGCCGCAGCGCGAGATCGAGGAACGCGCCCGCGAGCCGGCCGAAGAGGTCACCGAGGGCCCCTACCTGATTCAGGTCGGGTCGTTTCGTTCCCAGAGCGATGCCGACGGCCTGCGCGCCCAGTTGACTCTGTTGGGCCTGGAGGCCGATGTTCAGACCGTGACCGTCAATGAAACCACCTGGCACCGGGTTCGGGTCGGTCCCTACGACAGTGCCCGCGAGGCCGATTCCGCCCGTCGCAGATTGCAGGAAAACGGTCACGAAGCCATGGTTCTCAGTGGCGGATAAAGCCGCGCTGGTCCTTCCGGGGGGTGGGGCGCGGGGCGCCTATCAAGTGGGTGTACTCAAGGCGATCGGTGAAATCATTCCCGGGCGCGCCAATCCTTTTCCGATCGTCACCGGCATTTCGGCCGGCGCCATCAATGCCGGTGTCGTCGCCAGCAACGCAGATGACTTTGGTCGTGGCATCGAACGGCTCGAAAAGCTGTGGAGTGGCTTGCGCTGTAACCAGGTGTATCGAACCGGATGGTTGCATAACCTGACCACCGGCTTGCACTGGCTGGCCGCCATGACCCTGGGTGGGCTGGGCGTGGCCAACCCGAAATCGCTGTTCGACAATCGACCCCTGGCTGAATTGCTGGAACGTGAATTTCATCCGCAGCGCGTGTCCGAGGCGATCGACGCCAATCACCTGCACGCCCTCACGGTCACCGCATCGGGCTACTCGACCAATCGCGCCGTGACCTTTTTCCAGGCCGGACAAGGTGCGAGCGAATGGCAGGCCTTGCGTCGTATCGGCCGCCGGACCCGCATTGACCATCGCCACCTGCTGGCCAGCTCGGCGTTGCCGTTGATCTTTCCGGCCCAGCGCCTCGAGCATGAATTCTACGGCGATGGCGGCATGCGCCAGACCGCACCGCTCAAGCCGGCGATCCATCTGGGCGCGGACCGCCTTCTGGTCATCGGTACCCGCGATGAATTGCCCGATCCCGAGCCGGCAACCGATACCGCCTATCCGACCCTTGGCGACATCGGCGGCTCACTGCTGGATGTGATCTTCATGGATCATGTCAGCGCCGACCTGGAACGGGTCGAGCGGATCAACCAGTTGCTCGAGCGCCTGCCGGAGGACCATGATTCGGCGCGCAAGCGTCCGGTCAAGACCCTGCTGCTGCGGCCCTCCGAAGACCTGAGAGCCATCGCCGAACGCCATGCCCACCGTATCCCGGCCAGCGTCAAGGCCCTGCTTCGCGGCATTGGCGCCTGGGGCAGCGGTCGCATGGCCGGTTTTCTGCTGTTCGAGGGTGAGTATTGCCGGGAACTGATCGAGCTGGGCTATCGGGACGGCCTGGCGGCAGCCGAATCCATTCAGGAACTTTTCGGGCAGACAGCGGCCGGTCATTTGAGATAGGCTAATTGCTTCAATCAAGAGGGACCAAGCATGATTGACATCATTACCGCCGCCAATTCCTGGCTCAACGGCATCGTCTGGGGCCCGCCGTTCATGATCCTGCTGGTCGGAACCGGACTGTACCTGACCATTCGGCTGGGCTTTTTCCAGTTTCGCCACCTGGGCCATGCCTGGAAGCACAGCTTCGGGCGCATGTTCAAACCCGGCGCTCGTGGCGAACAGGGCGCCATCTCACCCTTTCAGGCGGTCACCTCGGCCATGGCGGCGACCATCGGGGTCGGCAACATCGCCGGCGTGGCCACCGCCATCGTGCTTGGCGGTCCCGGCGCCATCTTCTGGATGTGGATGGTTGCGCTGGTCGGCATGGCCACCAAGATGGCCGAGGCCACTCTCGGACTGAAATACCGCCACATCGAACCCGATGGCCATGTTTCGGGCGGGGTCTTCTACTACATCGAGAAAGGCCTCGGTGAGCGCTGGAAATGGCTGGCCGTGCTGTATGCCTTCCTGGCCGGCCTGGCCGCGTTCGGCATCGGCAACATGGTCCAGTCCAACACCCTGGCCGAATCGGTCGCCAGTGGGTTTGGTGTGCCCAACTGGGTCACCGGCCTGGTTGCGGTGGTACTGGTTGGCCTGGTCACCCTGGGTGGCATCAGCCGCATTGCCGTGACCGCCGAAAAGATCGTGCCGATCATGGCGGTCGCCTATCTGGCCGGATCGCTGGGTATTCTGGCCATTCATGTCACCGACATTCCGGCCGCCTTCGCGATGATATTCCAGCATGCCTTCCAGCCGATGTCGGCAGTCGGTGGCTTCGCCGGCGCCTCGGTGGCCATGGCCATCCGCTTCGGCATCGCGCGCGGCATCTTCTCCAACGAGGCTGGCCTGGGCTCGGCCTCCATCGTCCACGCCCAGGCGCGCAACCAGCCGTTCCGCCAGGGTTTCTGGGGGGTCTGGGAAGTGTTCATCGACACCCTGGTGGTGTGCACCATGACCGCCTTGGTCATCCTTGTCACCGGCGTGCTCGGCACCGTCGATGCCGAGGGCAACGTGGTCACCGGGGCTGTCTTGACCAGCACCGCCTTTTCCACCGGACTGCCCGGGCTGGGCGGCTACATCGTGCTGATCGCGATCATCTTCTTTGCCTACACCACCATGCTGACCTGGAATTTCTACGGCGAGAAAAGCTGGGAATACCTGTTCGGTCGACGGGTGGTGGTGCCTTACCGGGTTGTTTTCCTGGTGTTCGTCTTTCTCGGCGCGGTCGGTGCGCTTGAGTTGATCTGGGACATCGCCGATACCTTCAACGGGCTGATGGCCGCACCCAACCTGGTCGCCCTGATCCTGCTGGCCGGAGTCATGGCGCGCGAAAAACTCGACTACTTCAACCAGCTCCGCGACCGCGCCAAGCAACCACCGGACAGGGAGTAGGTCGGCCTGACACGGCCGACGGACGAGGTCGACCTTACCCCCATCGGTTGGTTTGCGTGTCAGAAACCGAACCGCGCATCGACGCGTATCTCACGGGAGTCGCTTTCGGACACCTCGACCGTCGGGGATGTCACCCCGACCTACAAAACCACGCCACCCCGAATGTAGGTCGGCCTGACACGGCCGACGGACGAGGTCGACCTTACCCCCATCGGTTGGTTTGCGTGTCAGAACCCGAACCGCGCATCGATACGCATCAACGATCGCGAAAGCGCGGCGCGCGCTTTTCGAACTTGGCCCGCATCGCCTCGCGCTGGTTGGCGCCCATCAGCAAGCGGGCCTGCAGCCTGCGTTCGCGATGCAGTGCGCGCCGCTCCGATATATGCCGCGTATCGCGCAGCAAGGCCTTGGCCGCGGCCACGGCATGGGGTGAGCGCGAGGCAATGGTCTCGGCCAGTTCCATCGCCCTGGCCATGGGATCATCATCGATGGCGGTGAGCAGGTTGAGCTCGAGCGCTTCGGAAGCATCGAACTGACGCCCGGTCAGCGTCAGCTCCATGGCCACATCCACAGGAACCAGATCGCGCAGGGTCACCGATGCCCCCATGTCGGGAATCAGCCCCCATTCGATCTCCATGATCGAGAACCGGCAATCCGGCGTGCTCAGGCGAAAATCGCAGCCCAGCGCCAGTTGCATACCGCCGCCGAAACAGTAACCGTGGGTGATCGCGATGACCGGCACGGGCAGGTCGCGCCAGGCCAGGCACATGCGCTGAAACAGGTTGTCCTTGCGCCACCAGGGCAGGAAGCCGGCCAGAATTCTTCTTGGCTGGCGGGTCACGCTGGCAAAATCCAGCCCGGAGCAAAAGGCCTTGCCCTGACCATGCAGGATCACCGCACGCACCGCCCGCTCGCGCTTGAGTTGCCGGGCGGCGCGCACCAGCGCGTGCATCATGTCCAGGTCAAGTCCGTTGTACTTTTCCGCCCGCTCCAGGGCCACCCGGGCAATATGATCGTGATGTTCGATGGACACACGTTCCGAGATCAGGGTGGATTCAACACTCATTCGAGGCAACCTGTATTCAAGCCTGACAAGCATTCAGCATGCCATGATCGGGCCCTTCGTGGACGGAAAACTGTCCCGGCATTGACCACCGAATGACCCGCGGGCACACTGAGTCGAACTCCAGGGCTTAGTACGGAATGGCAATCACCCGAACCCCCGCCCATCTGGGCTCCGTGTTGATGATGGGGCTGGTCTCGCAGATCGCGCAGGTCGTGATGTTGCGCGAGCTCCTGATGCTGTTTCACGGCAATGAGCTGTCGATCGGCATCATCCTGGCCGCCTGGATGGCCTGGGTGGGCATGGGTAGCGCCATCGGCGCCTGGCTGGCCGGGCGCCACGAGCGGGTGCTGGGGGTGATGGCCATCAATGCCGGACTGTTGCTGCCGGTGCTGATTGTGAGCGTGCTGGCCACCCGTGGTCTGCGAGGCTGGTTCGATGTGGTGCCCGGGGCCTACCTGTCGCTGACCGATATCATGTTGTCCAGTGTGCTGGTGCTGGCGCCGGTGTGTTTGCTGGTCGGCATGCAGTTCGTGCTGCTGGCCAAGTTGTGGCGTCAGCACGATCAGAGCGAAACCACCTCCGGCGCCGGCAAGACCTATATCGGCGAAGCGGTCGGCAACATTGCCGGCGGCGTGGTCTTCTCCCTGGTGCTGGTGCACTGGCTCAATGCCTTTCAGATCGTGGTGATGGTCGGCGCCCTGGTGATCCTGGCCGTGCTGTGGGCGGCACGCTCGAGCACCGAGTTCGGTGACCAGGTGGGCCGATTCGGAAAACGCGCCCTGCTGGCCCTGTTGCTGGTGACCGGCGTGGGCTTTGTCTGGCTGGGGCCACTGGATGAATTCGGTCACCGGCTGCAATGGTCGCAACTGGCCCCCGGCCATGAACTGATCGAGGTGCGTCAGTCCAAGCACGGCAATATCTCGGTGGCCCGCATCGATGATCAGCTCAGTTTCTACCGCAGCGGGCATTTGATGTTTGCCGCCGCCGGCCCCGAAACCCTGCATCGGCACATGGAAGAACAGGATGCGGCGGTGTTCGCCCATTTCGGACTCACCCAGCACCCCGACCCGCGCCGGGTGCTGCTGATCGGCGGCGGCCTGCGCGGCACGCTGGGTGAGATCCTTCAGCACCCGGTCGAGCGGGTCGACTATGTGGAACTCGATGAAGTGTTGACCCGGGCCGCGCGTGATCATCTATCACCGGCCACCCTGGCCGCGCTGGACTCTCCGCGCGTCAACCTGATCCATGGCGATGGTCGTTTGTTCGTCAAGAGCGCTCGCCAGTCCTGGGATGTCATCCTGGTCGATGTGCCCGACCCGGCCACCGCGGTGCTCAATCGCTACTACACCCGCGAGTTCTTTGCCGAGGCCCGCGAACGCCTGGAGCCCGACGGATTGCTGGCCATCGGCGCGGTCTCCACGCCGGGACTCAGGGGCCAGGGCGTGGCCAACCGTAACGCCACCCTGATGCACAGCCTGGAGCGGGAATTCGACCATGTCCTGCCGGTCGGGGATCGCATGCTGGTCTATCTGGCCGGCAAGGCCGGGCGTGCGTTGTCCACCGATCCGCTTGAACTGCAGCAGCGATTTCAGCAGCGCGATGTCCACAGTGATGCGTTCAGGGCCGCCCAGTTCCACCTGTTGCTCGAACCCGGCCAGTTGCAGCGTATCAACTGGGTTTTGCGTCATCATGGCCGCAGTCCCGCGGCACACCTGGAACCACCGCCATCGGCTCCCCTGCGTCCACCACCGGTGGACGAACAGCGCCGGATCCAGGCTGACTGGCCGGCCGTCAACGAGGCGCGCTTCATCAATTCCGACTTCAGACCGATTGCCTATTTCTATTCCCTGCTGTTGTGGGGCGATCTGACCCGCAGCGAGCAGGCCGAGCAACTGGCCGGGCTGATGCGCGTTGAGCCGCATTGGATCGCCTGGCCGGTGGTCGGGGTGCTGTTGCTGATGGTTGTGCTGCGCTTGTTCAGTCGGCAGGCTTTGGCCGCGCCCGAACGCCGCCTGGCTGTCGGCCTGGCGGTGTTCAGCACCGGCATGGCGACCATGGCCATGCAGATTGCCCTGCTGTTTGCCTTCCAGAGCCAGTACGGTTTCGTCTACGAAATGATCGGCCTGATCGTGGCCCTGTTCATGGCCGGGCTGGCCACCGGCACCGCCATTGCCCAGCGCTGGATCACCGATCGCGCCAACCTGACCATCCTGGCCCGGGTGCAGGGTCTGATTACCCTGTTCGCCCTTTCGATTGCACTGCTTTTGCCATTGAGCAGCCAGATGCCCGGGGGTGCAAGCATCTTCGTGTTCTTTGCCTGTCTGACTTTTGTCAGTGGCTTGCTCAACGGTGTGGATTTTCCTTTGGCGACCGAGGCGTTTCGGGCCATCAACCAACGCGCCGAACGATCGGCCGGCCTGGTCTACGGCATCGAACTGGCCGGCGCCTGCATGGGTGCTGCCTTGGCAAGCGCCCTGGTTGCCCCTATCATGGGAATAGTAGCCTGCTGTGTGTTGGCCGCGATGGCCAACGGCACCGCGTGGGCTGCCCTGATGATCGCGCGGAGGTCACATGCAACCTGATCCTGCCCATGTCACTGAGTCCAGTGAGTCCGAATCTCGCCGCCGCCTGCTCAAGGCCGGCGCCTGCGGCATCTGCGCGCTATGCCTGGCCCGGACCGGAGTGTCCCTGGCCCAACCGGTAATGGCCGAAAGCGGTCTCGGACTGGTTCGACCGCGTCCGGCTGCCTGGTTCGAAGACACCGGTACGGGTCAGCTGCGCTGCCAGCTGTGTCCCTGGCAGTGTGAGCTGTCCGATGGCCAGACCGGTCGTTGCAAGGTGCGCCGCAACCATGAGGGGCAGGGCCAGACCCTGGTCCATTCCAACCCGGTACTGGTCCAGGAAGAACCGCTGGAGCGCCTGCCTTTCTTCCATGTCCGGCCGGGCAGCCGAACCCTGGCGGTGTCGACGGCCGGCTGCAACATGCATTGCAAATTCTGCGAGGTCTGGGACATGGCCCTGGTCGACCCGCATGAAGTGCATGCCTATGACATGCCGCCCGAACAGATCATCGAGCAGGCCCGCATGGCCGGGCTGACATCGATCAGCTATGCCTTCGGCGAGCCGGTGGTGTTCTATGAGTACATGGTCGAGGTGGCCCGCAAGGCCAAGGCCGAAGGCATGCTCAATCTGCTGCATACCGCGGCCTTTATCCAGCCCGAGCCGCTGGAGGAACTGGCCGGGCTGATGGATGCGGTCAATGTGGATCTGAAGTCCTTCGATCCGGCTTTCTACCGCGATGTGGTCAGTGGCGACATGCAGCCGGTGCTTGATGCGCTGCTGCGGTTTCGCAAGGCCGGCGTGCATATCGAGATCACCAACGTGTTGATCCCGGGCATGAACGATGATCCGGCTATGATCGAAAAAATGTGTCGCTGGATCCGCGACGAGATTGGCGCGGACACACCGGTGCACTTTGCGCGCTTCTATCCGCTCTACAGGCTCACCAACCTGCCGCAGACCCCGGTTTCGGTGCTTGATCGCGCCCGCCAGATTGCCCGGGATTCAGGCCTCAATCATGTCTACGTGGCCAAGGTCACCGGGCATGAGGGTGAAAACACCTTTTGCCCGGGTTGCGGTCACAAGGCGATTTCACGGCTGGGCTTCATCGTCGACCAGGTTGATATGGTCGACGGCCATTGCAAACACTGTGACCACCACATTCCAGGTCGCTGGAACTAAGGAGCCTCTCGTCTGAGGCTACACACCTAACCGGCCAGTCGACGCCGGTAAAGCTTTTCGGCCGCCAGCGAGCGCTCATCGAGATTGCTCAGGCCTGCCTCGTGCGCCCAGTCCATGGCTTCCAGGAACTCGCCAATCTGCAGACCGCGCGAGATGGCTTCGTGCTCGAAGGCGCGATGTTCGACCCGCCACTGCGGCATGATGTTGACGTAGGTATCCAGGGGCAGATGCTCAGCCACCCAATGCACGAATTCGCGCGTGCCCGCGACACGGTTGGGCATGACCAGGTGGCGCACCATCAAGCCGCGCCGGGCCACGCCGGCTGAATCGGTGACCAGCTTGCCGACCTGGCGGTGCATCTCGATGATGGTTGCCTTGGCTCTTTCGGGGTAGTCCTCGGCGCCTTCCATGAGGTACAGGGCGGACTTCTCGCCGTCCATGAATTTCAGGTCGGGCAGGTAGATATCGACGATGCCGTCAAGCAGCCGGATCATTTCAACCCGCTCATAGCCGCTGGTGTTGTAGCACAGTGGAATGCGCAGACCGCGCCGTGTCGCGATGCGCACGGCACTGACAATATTGGGCAGCACGTGGGTCGGCGTGACCAGGTTGATGTTGTGACAGCCACGCCGCTGCAGGTCGAGCATCATGTCGGCCAGGTCGCGATCGCTGACCTGACGGCCGCGCCCGGCGTGCGCGACCGGCCAGTTCTGACAGAACACACAGCGCAGGTTGCAGTGGGAGAAAAAAATGGTCCCGGAACCGCGTCTGCCCACCAGGGGCAACTCCTCGCCGAAATGCGGGGTGTGGCTGTAGATGCGTACCCGGCTGGAGGCCTCGCACAGTCCCAGCTCGTTGCGATTGCGATTGACCCCGCAACGATGTGGACACAGTGCGCACTGGTGGTACTGCTCGGCAATCTGATCGACCCGCTCGCGCAACAACCCGCTTTCCTCCAGCTTGCGGTAAGCGGGCTCGAAATCATCCGTGCTTGCAGAGGCCTGACCGGAGCGTGCAAGAGCCATCCCGGTACCGGCCAGGGTCGCACCCTTCAGAAACCCCCTTCGATTGACGCTCATGAGCACTACTCCCGGGTGACTTGCCTGTTTGGACATGATCATCCACACCCGGGTTCAGTATGCGCGGGGTTTTGACTGGGCGTCAAGCCGATACAGTGGCCGGGAACGAGGGGTGACCGACCGGGAGGGATGAAATCCCATCGTGCAAGCTCAGGGGCTCTTGATGCGGATCAGCGCCGAGATGTCGCGACCGTTATCACCGGAATCAATCAGTTGTTTGTAGTCGGACAGGGCCTGATCGACCACCGCTGATTCGAATCCGGCCTCCTTGCAAAGCGCCTTGCAGATCTTGAGGTCCTTGAACAGCAGCTTCGGATGAAAGCCGATATCGAACTCGTCGGCCAGCATGCTGCGCCCGCGCTTGTCCAGGAACCAGTTTCCGGCCGCACCCCCGGCCAGCAATTCCAGCATGGGCTCGCGCGGCAGGTCGAGTTTGTCCATCAATGCCAGTGACTCGCAGACCGCCTCGGCGATGCCGGCGACCATCAACTGGTTGACCGCCTTGGCGGCCTGGCCGGCCCCGCTCGGACCGAGGTGATGATGAACACGACAATAGGCATCGAACAATGGTTCGAGGGCATGGAAGTCCTCCCATTCTCCCCCGCCCATGATGGCCAGTGTTCCCTTGACCGCACCCTCGACACCGCCGGTGACCGGTGCATCGACAAAGCCAACCTGTTTATTGCGCAGGCGCCCGGCCAGTTCGCGGGCGGTGGTCGGGCTGACCGTGGAATGGTCGACAATGCGCTGACCGGCTTGCAGGCCGGGCTCGATGGCATCGATGACCGCAAGCAGGTCATGGTCGGCCGACACGCAGATGGCGATGACATCGACAGCTTCGGCAAGCTCGGCCAGCCCGGTTTTGACCCTCACGCCCGAGTGCTGTTCGGCAAACGCGCTCGCCTTTTCAGGGCTGCGATTGTAGACGGCATCCAGGCGCCCGGCGCCGTGCAGGTGTCCGGCCATGGGCCAGCCCATGGCGCCCAGTCCGATCCAGCCGATCTTCATGTCTTGAACTCCGTGGTATCCAGGTAAGTGTAGGCCGACAGGCCTTCGGCCAGCAGCCGTTCGAGGTGGGCAGCTTCGTCCGACTCCAGCCCGGCCGCCGAGACCTTGGCCCGGCAGGCGGTCATCAGCGCGCGCGCATCGTAGCCGACCAGCTCCAGCAGCATGTCGGCGGCATCGCCGGCCCGGGCATTGTCCAGCCGGACCCCCGATTCGTCCAGTTCGATATCGACACTGTCGGTATCGCCAAACAGGTTGTGAATATCGCCCAGTGTTTCCTGGTAGGCGCCGGTCATGAAGATTCCCAACAGGTAGTTTTCCCCCGGCGCGATCGCATGGACCGGCAGGGTCGGCTCGAGCAAGCCGCGCTCGACGTAGTGATCAATGCGCCCGTCCGAATCGCAGGTCAGGTCCTCGAGAACCGCACGTTCGGTTGGCGTTTCATCCAGACGTTTCAGCGGCACGATGGGAAAGACCTGGTCGATCGCCCAGATATCGGGCAGCGACTGGAAAATCGACAGGTTGATGAAGTACTTGGCCGAGAGCTGGTAGCGGATGCGCTCGCTGAGCTCGCGGTGGCGGCGGTGTTCCGGATCCAGGTGAGCCGACAGGCGCTCGAGAATGGCGTGATACATCGGCTCCAGGCGGGCCCGGTCAGCCAGTGAAAGATCACCGTAGAGAAACAGGTTGCGGCCTTCCTCGAGCAAGTGCTCGGCTTCCAGAAACGATTCCTCCGGCTCGCGGTTTTCAGCCAGTTCCAGCACCTCGGCCAGGCCGCGAATGATTGAATGGTCCTGGTCGGACACGCTGCCCTCGTCACGGGCCAGTCGCTCGGTGGCGGTGACATTGGTGACCAGCACGGCATGGTGCGCGGTCAGGGCACGCCCCGATTCGGAGATCAGGTCGGGCATGGGAATGTCATGTTCGCGGCACAACTCGGCAATGCCGCTGACGATGGCGTGGGCGTATTGGCCCAGGGAGTAGTTCATGGAGCAGAAACTGCGCGTGCCGCCGCCCTCATAGTCGACGCCCAGGCCACCGCCAATGTCCAGGTGGCGGATCGAGACCCCCAGCTTGGCCAGCTCGCTCAGGTAGCGCCCGGCTTCACGCACCCCGTGCTGAATATCGCGCAGATTGGATAGCTGCGAGCCCATGTGAAAGTGCAGCAGATCCAGCCAGTCCAGGCAGCCGGCCTGGCGCATGTTGTCGATCAGTTCGAGCATCTGGCTGGCCGCCAGCCCGAATTTGGCGCGCTCGCCGCCGGTGTTCTGCCAGTTGCCCTTGCCCAGCGAGGACAGGCGCATGCGCACGCCAACCAGTGGCTGGATGCCCATCCGTTCGGCCTCGCGTCGAATCAGATCCCATTCACTGGCTTTCTCGATCACGATGATCGGCTTCAGGCCAAGACGAACGCCACTCAGCGCCAGGCGGATGTAGGCGCCATCCTTGTAGCCGTTGCAGATGATGGTCGCCCCGGGCGCGCTGATCGCCAGGGCGGTGATCAGCTCGGGCTTGCTGCCGACTTCCAGTCCCAGACCGTCAACGGCAGAGAGGCTGCGAACCACGCTGGCCTGCTGATTGACCTTGATCGGGTACACCGCGGTATAGCGGCCCTGGTAGTCGAGCTGCTCGATGGCATCACTGAAAGCATCGACGAGTTGCTCGGCTCGCGTCCTGAGAATCTGCGGAAAACGAATCAGCAGCGGCAGCCGCAATCCCTCGCGCCGCGCCTGGTTGACGATCTCGGTCAGGGCGATCTGCTCGCCTTCGCGACGCCGCGGTCGAGCGCACAACTGTCCTTGATCATCGATGTCGAAGTAACCCTCGGACCAGCGATCAATTGCATATCGTCGCCTTGCCTTGGCGATCATCCTGTCGGCCATTTGAATTGCCCGGGTCAAAGAGCCTGATTGTAACGCCCCGGGCTGGTCCAGGCCCATAAGGCGCCATAGTGGGCCAGGTAATGCGGTACCATCCGATCAACTCTAACCAGGGTTCAAACATGTTGCCAAGCGAAGCGCGATGGTTTTCCGAAGTGGCACGGGAAGCGGGAATGGCCGTGTCCTGGTCGATCGAGAGCCACCTCGAACACGCCGAAACCGATTATCAGACCATTGATGTCTACCAGACCACCCACTGGGGCAATTTGATGGTCATCGACGGTTTCGTGATGCTGACTACGCGCGACAATTTTCTCTACCATGAGATGCTGACCCATCCGGCGCTGTTCAGCCATCCGGACCCGAAGCGAGTGCTTATCATCGGCGGCGGGGATTGCGGCACCCTGTCGGAGGTCCTCAAGCACCAATCCGTCGAGCAATGCACCCAGGTCGAAATCGACGAAGAAGTCACCCGCCTTGCCGAAAAGCACTTTCCCGAGCTGTGCCAGCGCAACGACGACCCGCGCGCCGATCTGCGCTTCGATGACGGTCTGGCCTGGATCAAGAATCAGGACCCGCAGAGCCTGGACCTGATCATCGTCGACTCCACCGATCCGATCGGACCGGCCGAGGGCCTGTTCGGACCCGATTTCGTCGCCGACTGTTATCGCGCCCTGGCCGACGGCGGCATCATGGTCCAGCAAAGCGAATCCCCGTTGATTCACCAGCACCTGATTCGCGGCATTCGCGACAACATGGAAAAGGCCGGATTTTCAGACATTCGCACGCTGGGCTTTCCCCAGCCCTGCTATCCCTCGGGCTGGTGGTCGGCCACCCAGGCCTGCCGCAACGGCAAGCTGCACCCGGCCGACCCGGCGCGCTTCGAGGCCAGTGGTTTGGAGACGCGCTACTACAACCCCGAGGTACACCGCGGCGCGCTGGCTACCACCTTGCCTTGACCGGATCCGACAATACCTCACCCAAAAAGCCTACCAATCTCAGCATCAGAGAACATCTGCTGACAGAGGCTCGCAGTCTGAAAATCAACCTCTCGGCCACGCTTGAACAGGCACTGACTGAAAGGATTCTCCAGGAACGACGCAGGCAGTGGTTGCAGGACAACCGCAAAGCCATGGAGACCTGCAATGATCTGGCAGAGGAGCACGGCCTGTTTTCGGACAAGCACAGAATCTTATGAGTCGTGATTACGCTGACTCCGCCTATCCGGCATTCTCCTTGTGGCATACGGCTTCCAGGTTATGACCATCCGGACCGATCACGAAAGCGGCGTAGTAGTTGGCGTGATAGTGAGGTCGCAGACCGGGCGCACCATTGTCCGTGCCACCGGCCTCCAATGCGGCGCGATAAAACGCATCGACCTGCTCGCGTGTTTCAGCAACAAAGGCGATATGCAAAGGTGTCGGAGTCTCCGTAGCCTGAAACAGGCACAGCGAAGCTTCGTTCCTGCCGCATAGCTCGATGCCGTAAGATGGCTCACCCTCGGCACCGGCCTCGACTCCCAGCGGTGCAAGCGTTGTTATGAAAAACGCCTTGGCTGCTGAATAGTCGCTGACGCCAATCTTGACATGATCAAACATTCTCCCTCCCGTCTTGCATGGGTGTGATTACTGGTGTCCTCATTGGTAATATTCGGAGTCCTGATCAACCATCAGTCGGGACGGTATCAGGGCGCCAGCTTGCGCTTCAAGGCCCGCGCCATCGGTTTGGGCATTTTCGGCAGGGATCGGAGCAGCCATGGGAGGATGCGGCGCTTGGTGCGGTTCAGGGATTCGGGGATGACCGCGTCGATCAGATGCGGACCGGGGTGGGACAGGGCGTATTCGAGTGCCTTGCAGAAGTCTTCGGCGGTGTCGGCACGCACGGCATGTACCCCCATACCCTGGGCCAGGCGGGCAAAGTCCAGGTCGGGGCCGGAGATGTCGAGCTGGGAGCGGGCCTTGTCTCCGATCTTGTCGGCGCCGACGCGTTCGAGTTCGATGTTGAGTACCGAGTAGGAGGCGTTGCTGAAGATGATGCTGGTGACATCGAGATTTTCGCGCGCCATGGTCCACAGCGCCTGGATGGTGTACATGGCCGTGCCGTCGCCGATCAGGGCGATCACCGGCCGGTCGGGGCAGGCGATGGCCGCGCCCACGGCATTGGGCAGTCCCTGACCGATCGCGCCACCGGTCAGGGTAATCAAATCGTGTTGCGGCGCGCCGGCGGTCATGACCGGCAGCATCAGCCCTGAAGTAATCGCTTCATCGACGATGATGGCCTCCTCCGGCAGCAGATGGCCGACCGCCTTGCAGACTTTCTCGGCGGTCAGCTTGCCGCGCGGCCGGCCGGGGCGTTCGGCGGCCTGCAGTTCGGGTTCGGCCTGGTCTGCATCCAGGGCCTTGGCCAGTTTTTCCAGACTGGCGCGCGCGTCCTGCGAAGGCGTGCTCAAGGTGTGGACCTGACAACCTTCGGGCACCAGTTCGCTGGCCTTTCCGGGGTAGGCGAAAAACGATACCGGCGGCTTGGCATCGACCAGCACCAGGTGATCCAGGTCGCTCAGTTGCAGGGTGGCCAGTTCGGCAAGATAGGCCAGGCGCTCGACCGGTGGGCGGCCGGCACCGCGTTCCAGCCGGGTGGGAAAGACTTCGGTCAAGACCTTGATGCCGGCTTTTGCCGCGATCCGGGCCGCGGCCAGCAGGGCCGGTTCACGCAGGGCGTGTCCGCCCAGAAACAGGGCGGTCTTTCCATCGGACTTGATGGCTTTGGCAATCGCGGCCACGGTTTCGTCATCGGCCGCTTCGGGTTGCGGCGCGGGTGGGGGAGACGCGGGTTCAGCGCCCTCGCCCCAGGACACATCGGCCGGCAGGATCAGTGTAGACACTCGTCCGGGCAGCCCACGGGCGGCGGCAATGGCATCGACCGCATCGCGACACAGGTCAGCGGTGCTTTCGGAACTGCGCACGAATTCCGGGGAAACATTGCGCGCCACGGTTTCGATATCCGACTGCAGTTGCGCGTCCAGCGGCTGGTGATAGGTCGCATGATCGCCGACGATATTGACGATCGGCACCTTGCCCTTGCGCGCGTTATGCAGATTGGCCAGCCCGTTGCCCAGCCCGCAACCGAGGTGCAAAAGCACCGCGGCCGGCTTGTCGGCCAAGCGTGCATAGCCGTCGGCCGCACCCGTGGCCACGCCCTCGAACAGACCGAGTACGGCGCGCATGCGCGGCTCGTCATCGAGTGCAGCGACAAAGTGCATTTCGCTGGTGCCGGGATTGGTAAAGCAGACCTCGATGCCGGAATCGGCCAGGGTCTTCATCAGGGCTTGGGCGCCATTGGGCATGAACTTGTCCTCTATCTGTGTTCCGGGTTCGGGTCCAGGCAATGCGGACCGATGTCGGCGATGCGGGTCACCCCGGTCAGGGCCATGGCCAGGCGCAATTCATCGCGGTAGCCGGCCAGCAACGCCTGCACGCCTGCCTGCCCTCCGGCGGCCAGTGCCCAGATCCAGGCCCGACCGATCATCGCGCCATTGGCGCCAAGCGCCAGGGCGCGGAAAACATCAATGCCGCCGTTGATGCCGCCATCGACCAGCACTTCGATGCGCTGATCCACGGCATCAACAATGTCCGGCAACTTGGCAGCGGTCGAGGAAACGCCATCGAGCTGGCGGCCACCGTGGTTGGAAACCACAATCCCATCGGCCCCGGCTTCGACCGCGCGTTCGGCATCTTCCCGGTCGAGTATCCCCTTGAGCAACAGTCGGCCCTGCCACTTGTTGCGCAGCCACTCCATATCGGACCAGGTGACGGTTGGGTCGAACTGGGTATCGATCCACTCGCGGAACGAGTCGGGATCGCTGGCGGCCGGAACATGCGGGTTCATGGTGCCCAGGCTCATCGGCCCTCCGCGCAGGGCCACGTTCCAGACCCAGCCCGGGCGGACCAGCACCTGGCCGACCTTCAACAACTTGGCGCGCAACCCTGGAACCGCCATGCCGTTGCGGGTATCACGATGGCGCGGGCCGGGCATGGGTAGATCAATGGTGGAAATCAGGGTCCGACAGCCCGCCGCCCAAGCCTCATCGATGACCGCCTCGACCACGCCACGATCACGAATCATGTAGAGCTGGAACCAGAATGGCTTATCAGTGGCTTGATTGACTTCATCGAGCCCACACAGGCCGACCGTCGACAAGGTAAACGGCACCCCGGCGGCATTGGCTGCCCGCACCGCCTGCACTTCCCCACGACGTTCAGCCATGCCGGCCAGCCCAACCGGTGACAACGCCAGCGGCATGCCGCAATCCTCTCCGACGATGCTGGAAGAGGTATCGATCTGATCGACATCGACCAGCACACGCTGTCGAAGCTTGACCGCATCCCAATCGCCGGCATTTGCCGCCATGGTTCGCTCCCGACCCGAGCCGCCATCGTAGTAGTCGAAAAGAAAACGCGGCAGGCGACGACGCGCCAGGTCGCGGTAATCCTCAATGGTGGCCGGTACTCGTCGAATCATTTTTTAGGGGCCTCCTGCCGATGAACTACGTTGACAGATTATTCGGAAGAACCAATACGGAAACAATGTGCCGGGTACCGATTACGGACACGTGAATCCGGTCGTGTCGATGGATTCATTATCGACCGTCGGGGATGTAACCCCGACCTACAAGTGTTGCGAGCGCGAACGAATCGTAGGTCGGGGTTACATCCCCGACGGACGACGTTGAAAATGTCTCCGTCGTCTTGTTCATGTGGCTTACCTAACCTCCAGAGCGGATCGATCGTGCTGCAGCACGCGCGTTGAGAATACACCCAGGCAGAAAGGTACCCTCCAGCGAGCGCTTGCCGTTGCAACCGCCGCCGCCGAATCCTGCCGCCTCGCCCACGCAATACAGGCCGGGAACGGGCTGATCAGAACCATCCAGCACGCGGCTTTGAAGATCGGTGCGCAAGCCGCCCAGGCTCTTGCGGGTGATCAGTTGCATGCGAATGGCGATGAACGGGCCGGCGCCTTTTTTCTTCAAGGGGGCTGGTTTGCAGGTGCGCAGCCGGTCGGGGCGCCACTGGCGGGCATGGTTGATCATGCGGATCTGGGCATCGTTGTTCAGTGCGTTCTTGTTGTGGAAGTTGGCATCGAAATCATTGACCGTGGCTTCGAGTACGGCCGGGTCGATATGGTGCGAGCGAGTCAATGCGTTCATTTGCGCCGCCAGGCCGGTGAGCGTGTCATCGACCAGGAAATCATCGCTTTCTGACTGCATCTGCCTGACCAGGCGATGATTGCCCAGAAGCGTTTCCTTCAGAAAGGTCAAAAACTGCTTGTCGCGGATGCGCGGATTGTGCTCGGATCCGGATATGGCGAATTCCTTTGCGGCAATGCGCCAATTGAGCAAATGCCAGGTCCAGGGTTGTTCCTGTTCGGCCACGCGTTGACACAACCAGTGGGTATCGAAACCGGTGACCAGCGGCTCGGGCCCGATGCGCCGGCCGGTATGGTCCAGCCACAGCGCAGACTTGCATGGAATGGTCGACAGGCCATGGCCCTGAAAATGCGGGAAGGGATGGGGAAAGCCGGCAGCGTAGTTCCACATCTCTCCGGCATTGACGATGATCCCGCCCAGCTTTTCAGCCGTGAAGTGATGGAGCTTGCCGTCGGCATAGGGGTGGGCGCCGTTGAGCATGGTTTTCGGCAAGGGACGGTCCGCCGGCCAGTTGGCTCGACATTGTTCATGAGCGCCGTTGATGCCGCCGGTGGCCAGCACCACTACCGGGGCTTCCAAACGAATCTCTGCCCCGCTGTCTTCGTCGATGGCCATGGCGCCGGACAGCGCTCCGCCTTCCTGTTCCAGTTCGACCACCCGGTGACGATGCAGCAGCTTCAGCCTGTCGCCCTGGCCGGCCTCGCGCATGGCGCCGCCGAGTTGTCGCACCAGCTCCTGCGCTGTGCCCCAGACGATGTGATAGCGCGGGACGGAATTGCCGTCCCCGAAACGACCGCGCTCGACCCAGTTGACCGCCGGCATGAACTTCAGGCCTTCGCCGACCAGCCAGTCGTGCACTTCGGCGCGCGAGCGTTCCACGTAGTATTCGGCCCAGGCCAGGGAATGATGATCGGCCGGGTCCAGTTGTCCGAAACGCAGCCAGTCCTTGAGCGCCCGTTCGGGCGTGTCGGGAATCTTCATGCGCGCCTGCAAGGGCGTGCCGATCAGCGCCATGCCGCCGAATGCCCACAAGGCCAGCCCGCCGAATCGTTCCGGCGTGTCACGATCGACCAGGGTCACCGACTGGCCGTTACGCAGCACCTCCAGCGCGGTGACGATGCCGGCCAGGCCACCGCCAATGACCAGGACATCGGAGGCGATTGGATTTCGGGCAACCGTGGCATTCATTAGCGTGGATGTTGCGGCATTGGCCGAAAGTGTACAACGGCCGGCGCTTTACTCGCCGAAGTCCTGAAAGCGATCCTGGAATATCAAATCCGGCCGGGGTATGCCGGTGCCGGACATTGGCAGGTCGGCCGAGGCATTCTGGGTGCTGCCGACTGCAAGCGTGGCCCCGGCCGGGCCGGTCGAGGATGGCATGAAGGTAACGACCACTTCACAGCTTCCACCGACCGGAATACCGCCGGAGCAATCATCGGAATCGACCTCGAAATCAACGTCTGACAAGGCGAATGCCAAACCGCTGAGATCGGCTTCTCCGGTGTTGTTCAGGTTCACTGTCAACGGCGGGCTGCTGTCCCCAACCTCGACTTCTCCAAAATCCAGGCTGACCGGGTCAAAGTCCATGGCCACATCGACGATCTCATCGCTTTGTATCTCCACCGCGCCGATGTCACAGGCCGCAGTGCCATCCTCGTTGCCGTCGACCGGGCGAGACTCGCCCCGTTGGTCGGTGTCCGGGCAGAAAAGATCCAGCGCGGCATCGATCGCCGGGCTGCCGGGTTCGGGCATGTGGGTTGGCGTCGGGCCGCCATTGTCGGCCAATGGTCCAAGCAATGCAGGTATCGGATCTGTCGATGTGCCGATCTGGTCACTTGAATGGCTGGAGTAGAACACCAGGCCGGCATCGTTGCCGATCAGGTTCCCGCCCTGAAATACGGTGTCGGTACCCAGGCTGGTCTGCTGAATTTCGTCGGCGGCGACCGAGGCCGTGTTGCCGGCGACAATCGTATTGCGATATCGATAAAGGCTGCCGGAAATCGTGGAACTCAGGCCACCCCCGCTGCGGCTGGCCGAATTGCCATGGACGGTACTGTTGATCAGTGTCAGTTGATTGATCCCATTCCCGGTCAGCACATC
>SL_3KL_010_SEDDRAFT_10000446_pt1 | contig 33899 bp, 30 predicted proteins | sample SodLakKL_010_SED_2_FD_10381 | JGI IMG/M metagenome (IMG submission 10381) | reverse complement strand
AGTCTGCCACCGCAAAAGCAAAGCTTTTGCATTCCTGTTCAAATTGGTACTCAAACAATATTCTGATAACAAGTGATTATGTTTATTTCTATCTGCGGTGTGGAAGGTTCTGGAAAAACGACCCAACTTAAGTTTATTGCCCGATTTCTTGAAAGTTTTGGCAAAAAATTTGTGATAACCAGGGAACCGGGCGGCACTCCGATCGGGATGAAAATCCGTCGTATTTTGCTTGACCCTGAAAACCTTGACATGACTGCGAAAGCTGAGCTTTTTTTATATGCGGCAGACCGTATTCAACATATTGAACAACTTATTTTACCGGCTTTACATGAGGGCAAAATAGTGATAACCGATCGTTTTGCAGACAGCACAACCGTTTATCAGGGATACGCTCGCGGTATCGATCTGGAATTGGTTGAAAAAATCAACGATCTGGTTTTGGACGGTTTAAAGCCCGACCTTACTATTTTGTTGGATATTGCACCCGTTATTGGACTTTCCAGGGTTCAAAATCAACTTAAATTTGGCCAAAGGTCAGAATCTGAATCCCGCTTTGAGCATGAGAAACTTGAATTTCATGAGAAAATCCGACAGGGATTTCTAATGCTTGCCCGGAAGGAACCCAATCGTTTCCGGATCGTTGACGCTGAGCAGCAACAGGATAAAGTTACCCAAAATATTTTACAGATTTTGAAAACGGCATTGAACCTTTAATCCTGAAAATGCTTTTGGCAGAAAATAAAGGAGCAGATCGTAATTTTTTGTATGTCTTCGGCCGATAATGCCGCCGGAAACATTTTCTGGAAAGCTTTAGAATGGAATTTAAATGGGAAAATCTATACTGGATATCATTGGTAATACACCCCTGATAGAAATAAAAAGACTGAACCCGAATCCCCGTGTTCGCATTATGGCCAAGCTGGAATATTTCAACCCGGGCGGTTCCATTAAAGATCGTGCCGCCCTTGCCATGATTGAAGCCGGAGAGAACTCCGGTGAATTAACTCCGGATAAAACCGTCATTGAAGCTACCAGCGGCAACACGGGTATAGGTCTGGCTTTGGTGTGTTCCGTGAAAGGCTATCGTCTCCTGCTGGCCATGTCAGAGGCCGCCAGTATTGAAAGGCGGAAGATATTGAAGGCCCGGGGCGCAGAGATACTTCTTACACCCGGACATCTGGGCACCGATGGTGCTATTGAAGAAGTTTACCGCCTGGTGCGGGAAAATCCGGATACCTATTTTATGACCGATCAATACAATAATGAGGCCAACTGGATGGCCCATTACAAAGGGACTTCACAGGAAATCTGGGAACAAACCAGTGGAAAAATAAGCGTGCTGGTTGCCACCATTGGCACCAGCGGAACCGTTATGGGCATGTCACGGCGACTAAAGGAGCTCAACCCCAATATTCGAATTGTGGGGGTTGAGCCCTACCTGGGACATAAGCTTCAGGGCCTGAAAAACATGAAAGAAGCCTATCGTCCTGAAATATTCGACAAAAGCTTACTGGATGAAAAAGTCAATATCGACGATGAAGAAGCTTTTGAGATGACCAGAAGGCTGGCGAGAGAAGAGGGTCTGTTTGTCGGAATGAGCAGTGGTGCAGCAATGGCTGTTGCCTGCAAGGAAGCAGAGGCTTTGCAGGAAGGCACAATCGTAACAATTTTTCCGGACAGCGGTGAGCGCTATCTTAGCACCACACTCTTTACGGTGCGGGAAAAAGTTGAACTAAAGCTTTTCAACACCCTGAGCCGCAGCAAGGAACCTTTTGTACCATTAGTCCCTGGAAAGGTTTCAGTGTATACCTGCGGTCCCACTGCGCATGCCCGAATGAATCTGAGTGAGTGCCGAAGGTTTATTTTTTCGGATCTGCTCACACGTTACCTGGAGTTGAGGAATTACGAAGTAACCCATATCATGAATATTACGGATCTTGATGACAAGACCATAAACGGTTCTGAGGCTGCCGGAATGGAATTATCGGCGTTCACCGAAGGTCATATCCAAAATTTTATGAAAGATTTGGAATTTTTGAAAATCAAGCCTGCTACCCGATATCCGAGAGCAAGCGAACATGTGGATGATATGACCGCATTGGCCGAAAAACTTGCCAGGAAAGGCTTTGCATATGAAAAGCTTCGGTCGCTTTATTTTAACATCGGCCGGTTTTCAGAATACGGCAGGTTGTCCGGAATCGACCTTGACAAAATCAGGCTGGGAGCAACAGTGGATCTGGACGAATACGAAAAGGACAATCCAAGAGATTTTACTCTCATGAAACGGGCCAGACTTTCAGAACTTAAAAGGGGTATTTACATAAAAACAGAGTGGGGAAATGTACGCCCTTCCTGGCACATTCAATGCACGGCCATTGCCATGAAATATCTCGGGGATAGTTTCGACATTCACACCGCTGGCCGGGAATTGATGTTTCCGCATCATGAAAATGAAATTGCCATTGCATCGGCCATCACCGGTAAACCCTTGGCAAAATACTGGATTCACAGCGACCGGGTTATGCTTGATGAAACTTTTTCCGGAAAAAACGCCAAAATGCTCACCCTTGACCATCTTTCCGAGGAAGGTTTTTCCGGACGGGAAATTCGATATTGGCTTATTTCCAATCATTACCGAAAAGCGATTACATATTCCGTCGACAGACTCATGGATGCCCGGAATGCTCTGATGCGTATTGACAGCTGTATACATGCCTTGACACAAATTAAGCAAGGAAGTCCTTTTCCCGAACTGGACCAGCTTTTGTATGATATCAAAAACGGCTTTATTGATGCCATGGATGATGATTTGAACATCTCGGCGGCCATGGCCTCCATTTTCAGTAATATCAAACAAATCAATATTTTAATTAAGGAAGGCAATATTGACCCTGATGGGGCCCAAAAAATTCTGAAAGCTTTCAAAAATATCGATTCGGTACTCAATATCTTTGATTTCCAGGAAAATTTCTATGATCCGGAAGTACAGCGCTTAATCCGGAAAAGAGAAAAAGCGAGGGCCGACAAAAACTGGGAGCTTTCAGACCGGCTCAGAGATGCCCTCAAAACCAGAGGCATTACCATCAGAGACCCAAAAGTCCCATAAAATATTATATTTATAAAAGAGGTAACATGAAACCCATCTATTTTCCTTTTACATTTCTTTCTGAAAATGTTTTTAAAAAAATCAGAACCTTTTTTCCACAGACCATATTATTTCAGCCCACCACAGATCGAATGGCTGAACACATAGAAAAAGCCGCCAATGAGGGACTTTTGGAAATTCGCACCCCTGTTACCGGTGACGAGAAAAAACTCGAGAGAGCGCTCCGGGAATACGGGGTGTGGATTGAACAGCATAAAGGAAGCAAAAGCGCTTTTTTTGAAACAGGACTTTTTCACGGTGGCGTTGCAGAATCAATTCCCATGTACAGCGATGTTTCCACATCTCAAATCAAGTCGGATATTAAAAGGGGAGGCCGCCCACACCAGCCCCAAAAACCCGATCCTTTATTTGCCGCTCGTCTTTTTCTCCTGCTTGCCCAAAACTTCGATATTCAAAACGAGCAACTCAAAGAAGATATGCAAAATCTGCAACGTCTGGAAAATAACCTTTTTTCAAATATGCGGGGAGAAGACGAATTTGCGGAAAGCCACGCCAAAGAACCGGATGCATTTATATTGGAAGATGCCGGGCTTCATAAAACGGTGCAAAGACTGGCCGCGTGGCTGAAAATATTTGAGCATGACCCTGTGGCTCCCGATAAAAACGGGTCAGGACTTTTTATAACATGCAGCCGTGCAGTTTTGGAGCATATCATGGAAATATGTCCCGATTACCAACTTGTTTTATCCACGGGAAACATATCTGCGCAAAACCAAACTTTTGAAAAAATCCTTGAATTCCAAAACATTTTAAAAGAAAACTTGACCCGCTTATCCCGGGAACAAACCGAAAATAACCTTATACCTTTTCCCAAAATGGATAATACCGGCAATGGGTTTTCAACTCTAAAAATATTTTGTTTTACCCAAAAATCTCCATTTGCTCTTTTCAAAGAAAGCCTAAAAAAATCGGATGACATCTTTAAAAATGCAAATTTTTCAAAGTTTCGAAAAACCTTTATCGGGCTTGTCGATGATGTATGAAAAAAATTTATAAAGGCTTGACTGAATATTTCAATTGGTATAAGGCCTTTGTTTGCAGTAATTTTCCCTGGTAAATTTTTACCAGGTTTTATTTGGTTGTTTGTTTGTATGATAAATATTGTATGAAAGGAGACTTGTTCATGGCTTTTATCCCAACAGTCGATGAAGACAAATGTGAAGGTTGCGAAGAGTGCGTTGACGTATGTCCAACTGAGGTGTTCGAACTTGAAGACGAGAAAGCTGTCCCGGTTAATGCGGAAGAGTGTCTCGGATGCGAAAGCTGTATCGAAGTTTGTGAACCCGGTGCGATTACTGTCGAAGAAACTTAAACGCCATATTATTTCGATAAACAAAGGCCCGGCATGCTCCTTTTGGGGAGCCCCGGGCATTTTTTTTGAGCGTATTTGCTGATTACGGCACAGAAGGGGGGCCATCAGGAAGAGCCGTTTCTTATCATGCCCCTTAATATATATGGCTTGCAAGCATCAATAAATTATGGTAGCTAAAAACTATTATGAAACAATATGTAATTGATCAACTCAGCAGTCAAGACTATTTCCTTGTAAAAGACTATCTTGACAAACATCTTAAAAATGCCGGGATGGAAGGCATTTACTGGATACCTATCGATGAAAATTTGCTCACGGAGGTTCAAAAATCCCATACTCAGTGTCAACCTTTTTGTTTTGCCGTTGAGATTGTTCCCAACAAGGTCACTTGGGAACTTCTAGTGAGAACCAACAATCGTATGCGTTGTAATTGCATGGGATATGCAAATGAGTTGCAAAGAAACTGGCTTGTTGGGTTTGCTGATTCTATTTTGGAAAGGTTAAAAATTAAGATTTAAAGAAACGGGAGTTTTTGAAAAAAGCATGTTTCGAACCACCATTGTTTTGACATGGACAGTTTTGTCCACGGTCTTTTTCGGTATTATTTCCATTTTCGCTTCTTTTTTGGATAAAACAGGCAATCTTCCACACAGGATCGCCCGTATCTGGGCATCAGCCATATTATGTGTCAGTGGCATCAACGTTAAAGTCAAAGGACTGAAAAATATCGATCCATCCAAGCCTTATATCTACATGGCCAACCACCAGAGCAACTTCGACATTCCCGTGCTTCTTGCGTATATGCCGCTGCAGTTTCGCTGGCTGGCCAAGACCGAGCTTTTTAAAATTCCCCTCTTTGGACTGGCCATGAAACGGGGAGGATACATTCCTATTGATCGTTCCGATTTCAGAGCTGCCATTTTAAGCCTGAAAAAAGCTGCTGAAACCATTCGAAAGGGCACATCGGTGGTTATTTTCCCTGAAGGTACCCGAAGCACGGATGGGCAAATCCGGGATTTCAAAAAGGGCGGTTTTATCATGGCAATTGATTCTCAGGTGCCTATTGTCCCGGTGACAATACACGGAACCCGGCAAATCATGCCAAGAACAACCCTTCGCATCCGGCCCAACGATGTTCTGGTTGAAATCAAAAAACCAATTCCCACCGCAAATTTCACCCGAAGACAAAAGGACAAACTTATGGCTCTAGTAAGAAAAGCTATTTGCGAATCCTTTGATAAACATAAAGCAGGACCATGATGTTAAAAATAATCCCCTTAGGTGGTTTAGGTGAAATCGGGCTGAACATGATGGCCTTTGAATATGGGGATACGATGTTGGTGGTTGATGCAGGGCTGATGTTTCCCGAGGATTACATGCTGGGAATCGATTATGTTATTCCCGACATGGGGTATATCAAGAAAAACAGATCGAAACTGGCGGGTATCGTATTAACCCATGCCCATGAAGACCATATCGGGGCAATCCCGTATCTTTTGCGGGAAATTAAAGTACCCGTTTACGGTACCCCGTTTACTTTGGGTATGGTGCGCCACAAGCTGGAAGAACATGACCTACTATCCAGTACCGTCCTCAATGAAATTTACCCCGGCTGTAAACTTACAATAGGGGAATTTGAACTTGATTTTATGCGGGTGGCACATAGTGTGGTTGATGGCGTGGGCATTGCGTTTAGAACCCCTGTTGGCCTTATCGTGCATACAGGCGATTTTAAGATCAGCCACACCAACATAAAAAATATGGAAACGGATTTAGGCCGCTTTGCTCAACTTGGGCAAGAAGGAGTATTGGCACTATTATCCGATTCCACGAATGTGGAAAAAGAAGGTTATACCATCTCGGACCAACGGGTAGGAGAAACCTTGAGTAATATTGCCTCTCAAAGCCCGGGTCGCATTATCATTGCGCTTTTTGCCTCGAGCATTTCACGTATTCAGCAAATTATCAATATAGCCTTTAAAACCGGCAGGAAAGTGGTTATAAACGGGAAAAGCATTGAAGTAAGCACACAACTTGCTAAACAACTGGGTTATCTTAATTTTCCTGAAGACATAGAAATCGATATCAGCGAAATTGATGCGTATGCGGAAGAAGAGATAATGATTATCACCACCGGCAGCCAGGGTGAGCCTATGTCGGCGCTTTCCAGAATGTCGGGAGGAAGTCATAAATACATAAAAGTCCAAGCCGGGGACACAGTCGTATTGTCTTCCAAGTTCATACCCGGAAATGAAAAAGCCATTGCCAATATCATTAATAACCTTTACCGACGCGGGGCCAATGTCATTTATGAAAAGATATCCGCAATTCACGTTTCAGGGCATGCTTTTCAAGAAGAACTCAAGATGATGATTCAACTGACAAAGCCCCGCTATTTTATACCTATCCATGGGGAATATCGACATCTTGTTCTCCATGCCCGATTGGCCAAATTGGTGGGGATTCCAGAGGAAAGAATTCTTCTGTCGGAAAACGGACAGATTATTCAATTTGATAAAACGGGGGGCAAAATAAATCAAAATACCACCACGGGCAGGGTACTTGTGGATGGAAAAGGCATTGGTGATGTCGGAAGAAGCGTACTCAAAGAACGGCGTACTCTCTCCGAAGAAGGACTGGTAATGGTCAGCCTGGTTTTTGACGAAGAAACCGGCATTGTGATATATGGTCCTGAGATTGTATCCAAAGGATTCGTTTTTGAAACAGAAACTGGTCATTTACTGGAAGATGCCATATGCGTTGTGCTCGAAATTGTTGAAGAAATCACTCCGGATGTCTCCAACCGTATCCCCCGGATCCGAGCAATGGTCCAAAACGCTCTAAAGAAGTATTTTTATTTTACCATCGGCCGTCGTCCAGTCATTCTGGCCTTTATCCAGGAAATTTAAAGTTAATATTGCCCCATGCGTAAAGAGATTGCCGGCATACTCCTTTTCTTTCTGGTGGTTTTGATATTGGTCAGCCTGTTGTCTTATACTCCCAATGATCCATCTATCCATCACGCCACCGCAACCGAAGAAATTCAAAATAAGTTCGGCCTGTTGGGGGCGCATCTTTCCGGATTTTTCATCGGCCTGTTTGGTTTAGGTGCCTTTTGGATACCGTTGCTGTTGCTTTTGGGAAGCATCCGGCTATTTGTCAGGCAAAAACTCAAAAAAACTCAAATAATTGTCACTTTAATCGGAAGTCTTATTCTTATTATCACTTCGGGCGCTTTACTTTCAATCCGTCATGATCACTATTTACTTTTTGAAAGCCAGTTTTCTTCCGGCGGAATCATCGGGACCCCATTCAAATCTTTACTTCTTAAATATGCCAATACTGTCGGAGGAACCCTGATTCTTAGTGTTTTTTGGATCATCGGGCTCATCATGGCCACGGGATTATCTTTGCTTTCCTCCTTGAAAGCCCTTTTGAACGCTGTTTTAATTGTGAAGTCACGCTTAAAAAAAATGGTAATGCGCTTAATTGAGCATTTTAAAAAAGCCCAAGAAAAGAAATATCGTCATAAAAACGCCAAGCAAAAAGCATTGCCGAAAAAAGATGACATCAAAATTATAACACCCGTCCGTGAACCGATTGCAACCTTAGTAAAACCCAAACAGAAAATCTTCGATTTTGTTAAATCCGATGAAGATTTTACACTTCCACCACTTCAATTTCTTGAGGACCCGGAACCTCCCATGGCAACTGCGGATGACGAAAATTTGCGGATGCAGTCCCAGCTTTTGGAAAAAAAGCTGGAAGATTTCGGAGTCAAGGGCAAGATCGTAGCAATCACGCCAGGCCCTGTGATAACTACATTTGAATATGCTCCTGCCCCCGGAATAAAAATCAACAGAGTGGTTAACCTGTCCGATGACCTGGCACTTGCCCTTCGGGCCTTGAGTGTTCGAATAGTGGCGCCCATTCCGGGAAAGGCTGTTATTGGAATTGAAATACCTAACGCGGTAAGAGAAATTGTGCGTTTAAAAGATGTCATTATTTCAAGCAATTTCGATAAGTCAAAATCCAAACTTACCCTTTGCCTGGGAAAAGATATCGTGGGAAGCCCTGTTATGACCGATTTGTCCAGGATGCCCCATTTGCTGATTGCCGGAGCCACAGGAACAGGAAAGAGTGTCGGATTAAACGCCATGATATGCAGTATTCTGTATAAAGCAAAACCTGATGAAGTCAAATTTATCATGATCGATCCCAAACGAATAGAATTGACTTCTTATGACGATATTCCCCATATGATATCTCCAGTGGTCACCGATGTGAAAAAAGCTACAAACGCGCTTTTCTGGGCGGTTAAGGAGATGGAAAGACGTTATGAGCTTTTATCTGAAAAACGGGTACGAAATATTGCTCAATACAACCAGAAAATCAGAAAAGAGCCAAAAATCACAACAGATTTGCCAGACTCCGCCGATTCAAATGAAAATGATTTGTCTTCCAAAACTGAACCCCTTCCCTATATTGTCATTATCATCGATGAATTGGCTGATCTTATGATGGTAACATCAAAGGATGTGGAGTTTGCTCTGACAAGACTTGCTCAAATGGCCCGGGCATCAGGCATTCACATGATTTTGGCCACGCAGCGGCCATCGGTGGATGTACTCACCGGCATTATAAAAGCCAATTTTCCTACGAGATTGACATTTCAAGTATCCTCCCGCACCGACTCGCGTACCATCATCGATTCAAACGGAGCGGAACAATTGTTGGGCAATGGCGACATGCTTTTTCTTCCTCCCGGCACCGCACGCCTGCAACGAATTCACGGTGCTTTTATTTCAGAAGAAGAAATCAACCAAATAACTGAATTTTTAAAAACTCAAAAAACACCCGAATATGATAAATCGGTCACCGAAACTCCCTCTGAGAACAAAGAAGAACTCAGTGATGACGATTACGATGAGCGTTACGATGATGCCGTAGCCCTTGTGACCCAAAACGGTCAGGCCTCCATATCCATGATTCAGCGCCACTTGCGCATCGGCTACAATCGAGCAGCCCGAATTATTGAAGTAATGGAAAAAGAAGGAATCGTGGGTCCCTCCGATGGTGCCAAACCCCGTGAAGTTTTGGTTCGCAATTATGAAGGTTTATGAAATATACAGTGCCTCTCTGACCCCATACTTGATAAAACACCAAAAAATAACTATATTACCTTATATGCCTAAAAAATTTTCAGGGTTATATTTTATCGTAGAATAATTGTAAAAAAGAGCTACCAAAATTTTAGCCACGGATTTTAAGTAAACCCTTGTATAAGGTGATTGGCAATAAAAAATTATCGTTTTGTTACAAGACAATTTACCGAAGAATTTATTATGAAAATATCGGACTTCATCCATATTGTAATCCTGATTTTAATCCTGCTCTTGTTTTTACCTTTCCTTGCATTTGCTTCAGACAATGCAGATAGAGGTAAAACAGCCCAGGTTATTCGTATAGAAGGACCTATCGGTCCGGCTACAACGAGTTTTGTTGAGTCCGGCATTGAAACTGCGCAGAAGCGTAATGCCGAAATACTCATTATGTCCTTGGATACACCCGGCGGCCTGGTTGAAAGTATGCGGGACATAATTGGGGCCATTTTGAATTCCCCTATCCCTGTGGCGGTCTATGTGTCGCCCCCGGGAGCAAGAGCTGCAAGCGCAGGTACTTACATTCTTTATGCCAGTCACATTGCCGCCATGGCACCCGGAACCAATCTGGGAGCCGCAACACCGGTTCAGATTGGCGGCAATATACCCTCTTTTTCCACGAAAACGGCAGTTAACGATGAAAATTCCCCCGGCGCAAATGACAGTCGCGAACCAGAGTCTCCCGAAGAAATCAAAGGGGCAATGGAGAAAAAAATGGTTCACGATGCTGTAGCCTATATCCGGAGCCTCGCCGAGCTGAGAGGCCGCAATGCTGATTGGGCGGAACAATCGGTTAGGGAAGGTGTAAGTTTGTCAGTTAGTGAAGCTCTGAAAATAAATGTTATCGATGTAGTAGCCAGCGATATCGGCGATTTACTCAGTAAAATCGACGGTTGGGAGGTCACATTGGACGACAGGCAGGTTGTCCTGAATACCGCCAATTTGAATGTTCAAACCATAGAACCAACGTGGCGAATCAAACTGCTTTCCATCATCACCAATCCCAACATTGCATTTATTCTAATGCTGGTGGGCATTTATGGCATAATCCTCGAATTTTCCAATCCCGGTTCCATCGGACCTGGAGTTATCGGGGTCATTTGCTTGTTGTTTGGTCTTTATGCTCTCAATGTGCTGCCCCTGAATTATGCCGGTCTGGGGTTGCTTATATTTGGTCTGGCGTTAATGGTGGCTGAGGCATTCGTACCCTCTTTCGGAGTATTGGGAATCAGCGGAATTGTGGCCTTTGTCCTCGCCTCAACAATGCTGTTTGACACGGATATGCCCGGTTTTACCCTCTCCTGGACGGTTATTGCCTTCACGGCTGCTGCAAGCGGCGGTATACTTATTTTTGTGCTGGGTTATGTGTGGCGCTCCCATCGGCGCCCGGTAATCACAGGAAGCCAAGGACTCATCGGCAAGGAAGGCAGGGTATTATCATGGTCGGAAGGAAGCGGGTATGTTATGCTCGGAGGAGAGCGATGGAGAGCTTACGGTGATAAAAATCTTGCTCCGGAAGATCGTGTCCGGGTAGCAAAAAGAAATGGTCTTGAAGTGATGGTGGAAAAAACACAACACAATCCATAAGTAACTCAGAAAGGATACCCTCATGATAGCTGATTTATCTATTTACATCATTATTGGTACTCTTATTATCGCATTTCTTTCCTCCGCCATACGGATTATGCGGGAATATGAGAGAGCAACCATATTTACCCTGGGTCGATTCAGCGGTATCAAGGGCCCCGGTTTTTTTATACTTATTCCGCTGATTCAGCAGATGGTTCGTGTCGATTTGCGAACCGTTGTGGAAGACGTTCCCAGTCAGGATGTCATTTCACGTGACAATGTATCAGTTAAAGTAAACGCCGTTTTGTATTACCGGGTAATAGATGCTGAAAAAGCCGTCATTGAAGTGGAAAAATACCAGATAGCCACCAGCCAACTGGCGCAAACAACGCTTCGTTCAGTTCTGGGAAAACACGATTTGGATGAAATGCTGGCGGAACGTGACAAGCTGAACAACGATATTCAGGCAATTTTGGATGAACAAACCGATGCGTGGGGAATCAAAGTCAGCAATGTTGAAATCAAACATGTTGATATCGATGAAAGCATGAGACGGGCCATTGCCCGACAGGCTGAAGCAGAACGGAACCGGCGTGCCAGAGTTATCAATGCAGAGGGTGAAGAACAGGCAGCCGAAAAACTGGTTATGGCAGCCGAAAAACTGTCTGCACAGCCCGAATCCATGCAGCTGCGTTACCTGTCGACAATCTTTGATGCCAGCAGCAATCCAGGATCAACAATCGTCTTTCCTTTACCCTTGGATTTGTTGAGTCCTAAAATGTTTAAGAAACCTGCTTCCGATAAAACCGAAAACCAATAAGCGGGTAATATAAATTGTTGTTAATACCCATTATCAACAAACTGAAGAAAATTTCTCCAGAGTTCGATGGCACTTTTTGCAGCCGGGCTGTTACTGTCATATTCAAGAAGGGTTTTAGCATGAACCATGGCATGGATAAACGCAGGATCAAAAGGAATTGCTCCCATAAAACCAATACTTTTTTTTTCTGCATACTCCCGAACTTTTTCCGAGATGGCAACATTTAAATCATATTTATTGATACAAAGTGCTGCTGGAACCCCGAAATGTGCGGCAAGATCCAAAACACGATCCATGTCATGGATGCCTGAAACAGTCGGCTCGGCAACCACCAGGACAGCAGAAGAACCACCAATGGATGCAATAACAGGGCATCCGATCCCAGGAGGGCCATCGGTGATAATCAATCCCATCCCCTTTTTTTCTGCAAGATCCCTCGCCGTTTTGCGAACCTGGGTGACCAATTTGCCTGAATTTTCCTCCGCGATTCCGAGTCTGGCATGAACCATAGGACATAGACGGGTTTCTGAAATGTAATATTCTCCACAGGTTTTAATGGGAAAATCTATTGCTTTTTCAGGACAAAAATATACACAAACACCACAACCTTCACACAGAATTGAATCCACGGTATATGATTCAGCAATGGCCTCCCACCGGCAATATTGCCTGCACAACCCACAGTCCGTGCATTTGTCATGGTCCACAATGGCTTGCCTGCCACCGGTAAAATCATACTGTTCTAAAATTTTCGGATTCATAATCAAATGCAAATCGGCAGCATCAACATCGGCATCGCAAAGAATATGGTTTTGGGCCAATGACGCAAAAGTTGCAACCAGACTTGTCTTTCCCGTTCCGCCTTTGCCACTGATAATCGTCACTTCTTTCATAAGCCTGACCCCGAATGGCTCTGAACCAGTTCCCGTATTTTATTGTAGAGATCTAAAAATTGACCTTTCATTCCGCCCATTTCATTTACCAAAAGCCCCCCTCTTGAATATATTTCGGCAATTTTACGGTCAAAAGGTATCTCCATGAGAATCGGAATTTGAGAATCCCCGGCAAATTCTTTGACCTTGTCATCACCTAAATCAGCGCGATTAATCACCAGTCCACACGGTATTCCTAATTTTTTCACAGCCCCATAAGCCAGTTTCAGGTCGTGGAGCCCAAAAGGGGTCGGTTCCGTTACCAGAATGACAATGTCCGCATCCTTTATAGCAGCAATGACGGGACATGAAGTCCCGGGCGGGGCATCAATTATGGTAACTTTGTCGACACTTTCATATCCTCTTACCCGTTTGATCAGCGGAGGAGACATGGCCTCTCCAATTCGAAGCTTTCCAAAAACCATTTCCAGCCCATCTTTTTGTCCCACTTTAATCACTCCAAGTTCCCGAGGCCTTTCATGGATGGCATCTTCAGGACAAACCAGAAAGCACCCTCCGCAACTGTGACAAAGCTCTGGAAAAGTCAAAACCGTCTCTGCCACTATCACAATGGATTTAAATTGACATATCTCCTCACATTTTCCACATAAATTGCATTTGTTCTCATCAATTTCGGGTACAGGTGTGGTTACAGGAACTGACAAACGCATTTCGGGCTCAATAAACAAGTGGGCATTAGGCTCTTCAACATCACAGTCAAGAAGAATCGCATTCTCACCCAGACAAGCAGCCAGGTTGACTGCCACGGTCGTTTTTCCGGTTCCACCTTTTCCACTGGCTATGCTGATAATCATTTAAAATACTCCAAACTGGATTGCGGCATACACCCATATACCTCGCTGAAAAATTCATTAAATCCCCCTTTTTTCAAGAGGGATTTAATGTTTTATCTTCGACCGCGCCCTTTAGGCCTTTGACCCCGTCCTTGCCCGGGTCCCTGAGAATCGCCTTTTCCACGCCTATTGCCTTTGCCGCTTCCACGACCTTTATCAGAACCGGTTTGGTTTTCATCCCGACCACATTGGCCTTTACCCTTTCCTGCATTGGGTCCCTTTCCATCAGGACCTGTTCCGTCGCCTCTTGGCATAATTATACCTCCTTTTAGAATTGTTATGAGCATTTGCTCATAACATAATTTGTTGAGGCTTTACTGTCAAGTTTTTTTTCAGATTCTCAGGTATGTATTTTTTAAGACCTTAGAGCTATAATTGTTACTATGAAAATAGGATATTTAATTCTTCTTCCTTTAGCAAAGGGGGTAAGGGGGCATAAACGCTAACCTAAGGGAGTTTGGAGCAAGTCCCCCTTTGGCAAACTGGTCTTTAGGGGGATTTAAAAATTCCATAAGTGAATGCCATTGCTACGCATACTACCGGGGTTCATTTTTTGCGCATATGGTTATACATGCGCCTCTGTGCGAATGAATTCGCACCTACAAGTAAGCCCACATCCGAATTAAAAAAAACCTGTGTGTGCGAAATCAATCGCTCTGCTTAGCTTGCCTTTTATCCTTTGATAACCGCCAAAGGATCCAGACGCGCCACTTTTGTGGCAATACCGGCTCCATGGACCACTTCGACAACACAATTGACATCTTTGTAAGCCTCCGGAGCTTCTTCCGCCAATCCGGCCATGCTTCCTGCCAAAACATGAATACCTTTTGCTTTTAGCTGCTCCAAAAGAGTGGTTCCGCGCACCTTCTTCTTTGCCTGGGACCGGCTCAGGATTCTTCCGGCGCCGTGGCAAGTGGAACCGAATGTCTGTTCCATGGCTGACTGGGTTCCAACAAGGACCCAGCTCGATGTCCCCATAGAACCTGGAACAAGAACGGGTTGACCGATATCCCTGTATGGAGCCGGAAGTTCCGGTCGCAAAGGACCAAATGCTCTGGTGGCACCTTTGCGGTGAACACAAAGCCGCATGAGCTTTCCATCGACCTGATGTTCCTCGATTTTGGCCATGTTGTGAGCAATATCGTAAATCTGATAGACTTTGCGGTTTGCAACCTTGCCGGCCAGTGCCTGGTCAAAACTGCGGCGGACATGATGGGTAAGCACCTGGCGATTGACATAAGCATAATTGGCAGCCGCTTTCATGGCTGAAAGATAATTTTGCCCCTCCGAACTGCTCAATGGTGCACAAACCAATTCGCGATCGGGAAGATTCAAGCCATATTTTTTGATGCATTTTTGAAACGCCTTGACATAATCCGTGCAAATTTGATGCCCCAATCCCCTTGAACCGCAATGAATCTGAAGCACAATCTGCCCCTGAAACAACCCCAGGCGTTGTGCTGTCTTTTCATCAAAGACATGATTCACCACATCAATTTCCAAAAAATGATTTCCGGCGCCCAGGGTGCCCACCTGTCCCAGACCTCTGTCAAATGCCCGCTGGCTGACCGTTTTGGCATCAGCACCTTCCAAACATCCCCTCTCTTCGGTCTTTTCAATATCTTCCTCGGTGGCATAACCATTTTTCAGTGCCCAATGACATCCCTGCTCTATTAAACGTTCCAGTTCCCCTTTTTTCAATTTAACATTGCCACCCTTGCCGACACCGCTTGGACAGTTGTTGTACAGGGCGCCTGTCAGCAACTCAATATGGGAAGAGAGTTCTTCGCGTTCAATTTTGGTGGCCAGCAATCTTACGCCACAATTGATATCATAACCGACACCGCCTGGTGAAATGACTCCGTCGGGAAGTTCGGTAGCCACAACACCACCGATGGGAAAACCATATCCCTGATGAATATCCGGCATTGCCAGTGCATGTTTGACCACACCGGGAAGTGTTGCGGTATTTACCAACTGCTCCAGACTGCGATCGCCCATAACAGCTTTGAGCAGTTTATCATCTGTGAAAAACCTTGCAGGAACTCTCATATCGGATCTGAAAGATTGAGGTATTTCGTATACATAATCATTTATTTTTACCAAATCATCGATAGCTACCATGTAAATCACCTCCTGCAAAATTTGACGAGAATCACCAAACGGATATCAGGTTTAAGATCTCAGGTATCAGGGTGTCATATATCAAAGACAACCGTGGCTTCAAGACCGTCTTTGGTTTCAATTATGTTCAGGTTATGGTAAGTAACAGCCTTGATATGAACTTTCAATTCTTCGGCAACCTTTCCGTATACCTTTGCCTTTAGATGGGTTTCAGATATATTTTCAATTTGAAATCCTTGAAATATAAAAGAATTGGTTTCGAGCAAAAATACCAACTCACTCAACCACTCCACCAGGAGCCCTTCCCTGTCATCGGCTTCCACCTCGACCAGCTGTTCCATGCGATCATCCGGCAAAAAACTGTCATCACAGACAATAGCCGCCATTCCCAGCGCCGCGTTTTCAATCAGCGCTTTCAGGTCTTTTCCCTGTACCCGAAGACCAACATCGGCTGTATGCTCAATTTCTTCAAAACGAAACCCGGAAGACCGGGACTTTTGTCTTTTTTCATCCATGGATTTTTATTTTTCCCTGTATATTTAACCTGATTTTTAATTAAGTGTAACCTTTTTTGTTGAGATTGGCAACTTTATGATCCCCTAGTTCCCACGCAAAGCATGGCAACGAGAAAAAAATGCAAAAGCACAGCTTTTGCACTCCTTCAACAAATCACCCCCAAATCCGTTATAACCAGGATAAATAAGGTATATTTTTCCGCCCTCGTTTTTGAGCGATTTTGGCGGCAATTTTTCGATATCATCAGGAACGGAATTGATCGGCCCTGATATTATAGCGCCTCATAATCTGTTGCAGTGCCTGCCTTTCGAGACCACACAGCTTTGCAGCCCGGGTAACATTTCCCTCGCACTTTTGCAAATAATGACCGATATATTCCGCATTGAATCGTTTTAGTGTTTTTTCCTTGGCGATTTTATAGGGAATTTCTTTGACAACAACCTGATATTTGCTTTCCTTAGACGGCTTTTTTTCAAAGCCGACGTCTCTGGGACGGATTTCATCTTTGGCGGAAAAAAGTATGCCCTGAAGAATCACATTTTCCAATTCGCGAATGTTGCCCTCCCAGGTTCTGTGCAAAAAAATATCCATAAGTTCCGCCGATATGATTTTCATGGGTTTTTTGAGTTCCCGGCAGTGTTTTTCCAGCAGGTAATTTGCAATCAAGGGTATATCTTCTTTTCGTCGCCGAAGCGGGGGCAGTTCAATGGGAAGGACATTAATGCGATAATAAAAATCTTCTCTGAATTGACCTGTTTTTATTTTTTCTTTTAAATCCTGATTCGTGGAAGAAATAATGCGTACATCAACATGGATGGTTTTGGTATCTCCTAAAGGCTTAATTTCCTTTTCCTGAAGCACTCTTAAAAGCTTGGTCTGGATAGCGGGACTCACGTCGCCGATTTCATCAAGAAAAATACTTCCTCCGTCCGCTTCCTGAAAAAGTCCCGTTTTATTGCCGGTAGCGTGTGTGAAGGCACCTTTTTTATACCCGAAAAGTTCACTTTCAAGGATATTTTCAGGAACCGTGGGACAATTGACAGCCACCCATGCCTTGTCGCTGCGAGGGCTTAACGCATGGATCGCTCTTGCAGTCAAGTCTTTTCCAGTCCCGGACTCTCCGGTAATCAGCACTGTAAGATCATTTTTGGCCACCATACGAATTGTATCGTATACCCGCTGCATCGCAACAGATTTGCCCACCATATTCTGAAATGCGCTTTCTCCCTGACAAGCTTTCTGCAACCGTTGATTTTCTCTGAGCAAAGCACTTCTTTCCAAAGCTTTTTCCATCCGAAGCACCAGCGTGTCGTGGTCAAAAGGCTTGGTAATAAAATCGTATGCCCCGCTTTTAAGAGCTTCCACAGCAATGTCGATACTTCCATAGGCTGTCATCATCAAAACGGTCTGATCCGGAGCTTTTTTCCTTATGATTTCAAGAAGTTCAAGGCCATCTGTGCCCGGCATTCTTATATCCAAAAGTACCAGATCAAAATATTGTTGGCTATATTTTTTCAGGGCCTCATCAGCTGAAGAAGCGGTGCTGACAATGCATTCGAGATCGGGTTCCAGACTCCTTTTCAACAACTGGAGCATGTCTTTTTCATCGTCTACAACCAATATGGTTCGGGTCATGCTCATTATCGCCGGTTTGAATTGGCAGGTAAAACGACTGTAAATGTTGTCCCTTTACCAGGTTCACTGTCTACAAAAATATCGCCACCGTGGTTTTTGATGATGCCGTAACTGACCGAAAGTCCCATTCCGGTGCCCTCCCCAATAGGTTTGGTTGTAAAAAATGGGTCGAATATGCGCAAAAGATTTTTCTCCTCGATACCACAACCTGTATCCGTGACCTGAACAACCACCTGCTGAGCTGATGGGTGATACCGGGTTGAAAGAAAAATAGTTCCCTTTGTTCCCACAGCATGCCTGGCATTCATTATCAAATTCATAAACACCTGTTTGATTTTTTTTTTATCCAAAATCAACGGCGGAAGACTTTGGTCATAATCTTTTATAATTTCAACCTGCTCAAGCTTGGAATGCTGATGGATAAACGATATCACCTCATCTATTGCAGTGTTTAACCAAAGCTTATCCTGCGAAGTTTTTGAACCCCTTGCAAAATTAAGCAAGTCTTCTACGATAAATTTACAGGTGCGCACATGTTTTTCAATGGTTTTCAGATCCTGATATTTTTCGGTTCCAGGTTTTTCTCCCCTGATCAGCAACTGAGTATAACCCAAAATTATACCCAAGGGATTGTTGATCTCATGGGCAATGCCTGCGGAAAATCGTCCGATGGAAGCCAGTTTTTCAGCCTGTGTCAACTGCTGCTCCATTATCCTGCACTGCTCTATGTCTTTAATCAAAAATTCTATGGTATTTTCCCCCTGATTTATCCCCTTGTCAAGTACACAGCTTATCAATACTCGCCTTATAGAGCCATCCCGACATTTCAATCTGATTTCATCACTTGCCGAAAACCCCTGTTCATCAATTTTTTGTTTCAGCCGTCTCCAATCCTCGGCATTATCAAAAAAATACTGAAATTTTTTTCCCTCAAAAGCGTCTGCGTTTTTTTCAAGCCCAAGCAGTTGTATACCAGCCGGATTGATATCGATAATGGTGCCGTCCATGCGTGAAACCAGAAGCATATCCGGGAAAACCTCAAAAATTCGTCGGTATTTCTTTGCTGAATTTTCAAGGGCTACGGTTCTTTCGGAGACAAGTTTTTCCAGTCGGCAGTTCATAAATATCAAATTGTTAAAGGCAGCCTGAAGGGCATTTTTGTCGGATAAAATTTGCTCATAAATTTTCCAGCTTCTTGAAAAATAGAAGATGACCAAACCCACAGCCATAAACATCAGGATATTAATTGAAAGATTTAAGGGTCGTGCCACCTCCCAAATATTTTGGTGATCAGTCAAAACCCTTATCTGCTTAAACAACTGACCGACTGATTGTGAAAGACTAAAGACCGCAACTGCAAAAAAAAACCAGAAAAGAAAAGACCACAAAATATTGCTGGAATCCCGCCTTCTAAGAATAACCACCTGCCACAGGCACAAAAATACCAGCACGATCACTGAAACAGAGCCTATAACATCCATGATAATATTCGGGATATTGGACAAAACCATCCTGACCCATCCGATTTTTCTTTATTTGTATAGCCAATACATCAGAAAATTCCCTTTTAAACTTACCGTGAAAGTGCAATATTTATACCTAATTTCTTTGGATTTATCTGTAGGTGCGAATTCATTCGCACTGCTGAGCTTCGCATACTCATGGGGTTCATTTTTTGCGAATGTGGCTGTATAAACGCCTCTGTGCGAATGAATTCGCACCTACAGATTTTTTCCATCGGATGTGGGTCTTACTTGTAGGTGCGAATTCATTCGCACAGAGGCGCACTTATAACCGGATTTGCAAAAATGAACCCCCATCAGTATCCATAGCTCAACAGTGCAAACCAACCTGCTATATTTTTTATGCAGTGCAATTATTTTGCTTCAGCGTGGGTATCCAAGCGGTCAATCGTTTTTTTTATTGTTATCATGAAATATTTTTATTGCACTTTTTCCAGATTCTGCCAGAAGTTATTTTAAAGAGGGGGAGTTCTGCAAAAAAAATTTTACTATTTATACCTTTGAACAATAGAGCGATTCAGCAACTTATCATTTACATTAAAATCTCTTTTAATGTAAATTCCATGGATGGCACATGATTTGCTCTGGTAGTATTTAAGTCATCAGCTTTGGTCTTTGGGGCAAAAATATCGATTTGTATAAGATGGACCATGAACGGGAAAGTTTCAATTCAATAGGTTCGTAAATACATTTTTGAGATGTGCAATTTTACTTTAATTTTACAATTTATTTCTGGGAGGCATTGTTATGATTAGAAAAAAAAGACCCGTATTTATTCTACTGTTGATGTCAGTGCTCATTGCCCTGCCATTGGTATTGACAGGTTATGCTTCTGCCGACCTGCTGAGCGAAGCCATAGCACAAGCGCCTGTGGGGACGGAAACCGGGGAAATTGACCCCACGGCAGAACCAGGCTATCTGGGCATTCCGGGAGCAATCCAGATCAACCTGCTCGTAGGTTTTTTATGGGCGGTCTGGGTCGGATGGATCTTTTCCACGGTGGGGGCTTTCGGCGGTATTATGGCGGGAGTCGGCCATATCACCATTTTCGGTATTGGCAGGTATGCCGGAGAATTTCGCCAGACCGCACCTATGCTCAATAGGGTCCTCACCGATTCCGTAAGGGTTTCCAACCAGTTTCTGGTGGGCATGAGCGCATTGATTTCATCGTTTAACTACTACCGCCTGGGGCGGCTGGTCCTGCCTTTGGGACTGGCTTTGGCTTTTGGCTCCATTTTTGGAAGCTATCTGATTCCATGGCTTACCGCAGGTAAAATCAGTTTCAGGGAATATCTTGGCTACTTTGGTATGTTTGTTTTGGCATTGGGTATTGTCATGTTGTATGAAACCACTCCCCGTGGAAGAGCAAAAAAGAAAGAAGCCAAAAAAGCCGCTGATGCTTTCGAAGCCACCATGAAACGTCAACGCAGTGGTGAGAAAATCGATACCAGCCAACTGGGTGTCAAAGTCACCAGCATTACCCTTAAACGCTTCACCTTTACATTTTACGGAGTTGAGTTTTCATTCAATCCTTTTTATCCGGTCATCGGTGGCTTTATAATCGCCGCCATTTCATCTTTTATAGGTGTCGGCGGCGGCTTTTTGCTGGTGCCTTTTTTAACCAGCATTTCAGGGCTTCCCATGTATCTGTCTGCGGGAACTTCCGCCTTTGCCGTTTTGGTGGGCATGATCATAAGTATTTTCAGCTACCTTCAACAAGGTGTCATTGTGCATTGGCCTCTGATTGGCATTGAGTTGGTGGGCATTGTAGTCGGATCCATTATTGGACCGCGCACCTCCCAGTATATTCCGGACCTCTGGCTTAAACGACTGTTTATCATTTTGGCCTTTTACGTCGGCATCGACTATGTATTACGCGGTTTTGTAGGTAAGGGAATTATTGCACTTCTTGGTTTCTAAAAAAATCCCGGTCCTGATGAAATTCATTTCTTCAGGACCGTAAGGATTTGCATTTATAATCAATGCGCATAAACTTGAATTTCATTTGCATCAATCAGCAAGCCGGATTATAGTATCTCTATAATTCTTTTTGTTTCTAGGCCAAAAGGGGAAATCAAACAATGAAAACATTAAATGCCGTTTATGCTTGGCTGGATCCTTTTTTGATCTATTTTTACCGGTTGCCGGAAAACTCTTTAACGGGTTTTTTTCTGGGAACGTTTTTTTTGTGTTTTTTGTGCGTGCTTCTCGGTGAAATAACCATCATTCTCGTGTATCGCATAAATAAAAATTATTATCGAAAACTCAAAAAAGAAACGGTCCGAATGCACAACCTTTCTGTCAAAGCCATTCTGGCCAAAGACAAAGAAAGTTATCGGGTCTGTAACCGCCAGGCAAATGAGGCTTTCGGGCGTTATTTTTTTGCTCAGTTTGGCCTGGGAGCATCCAGTCTTTGGCCACTTCCGTTCGCCCTAGGGTGGATGAGCCAACGTTTCCACAATGTTTCGATTGATATTCTTTTTACGTTTCCCGGAATTGGCAACACCATGAGCTATGTTCCCCTTTTTATCCTGAGCTACATTCTAACAAGAATAATTTTCGGAAAGTTAAAACCCCGGCTGCCCTGGGTGTATCGTTTTGATTTTCGCCGGGAAAAGGACAATGAAACAGGCGATGGGGATGAAAAAATGGTCAGTTGGACAGAGGTTGAACGTCATGGAGGCTTTCCCGATCGATAATGGCCATGGATATTTTTTTTTAAGACTATGGAGGATAGTAATGAATAAAGAAGTCTACAGCTTATGTTTCATGTGTTCAATCAGGTGCCCGATCCGGATATTGGCCAAAGATGGACAGGTGGAGTGGATCGAAGGAAATCCTCATGTACCCGGTATGGAAGGTAGTCTGTGCCCGAGGGGATCTGCCGGTATTTCATTGCTCTATGATCCGGAAAGGGTTAAAACTCCGATGATCAGAGTCGGCGAGCGCGGCTCCGGCAATTGGCGCAAGGCCACCTGGGATGAAGCTCTGGATTTTGTTGCCGATAAACTGAAAGACATAATGGCCAAAAACGGACCTGAAAGTATTGTCCTGGGAGAGCGCACACAGTTGGCCACCCACGTGAGCAAAACATTTTTAAAAGCACTTGGCTCGCCAAATCATTTTACTCATGATGCGCTTTGCAAAGGTTCGGTCAATACCGCATGCCGCTCATTGTTTGGCTACACTGATGCACAAATGGCCATGGATTATAAAAACACCAAACACATTGTGCTGTATGGAAGAAATATTTTTGAAGCCGTGTCGGTCAAAGAAGTCAACAATCTGATGTATGCGTTGGAACATGGCGCAAAACTAACTTATATTGACCCACGGGTGACCGTGACCGCCACGAAAGCTCACCGCTACTGGATGATTCGTCCGGGCACTGACCTGGCCCTGAATTATGCCCTGATCCATGTCATTTTAAAGGAACGTCTTTACGATGCCGATTTTGTAGACCGTTGGGTGCTCGGCCTTCCTGAACTTCGAGAATTTGTATCCTCCTACACCCCGGAATGGGCGGAGGAAGAAACCGGTATCGCTGCCGGCGATATTGTTGCTCTTGCCAGAGAAATGAGCAAAGACAAGCCATCGGTAATCTTTCATTTCGGGTATCGCGGTGCTAATCAGGTCAACGAAATATACATGCGAAGATCCATTTTTATCCTTAATTGTCTGATGGGATCTGTTGAGGCAAAAGGGGGACTGTTTTTCAAAAAGGGGCCCGGTGAAGTGGGGGGCAAACCTGCAAGAAAACTAACGGAACAGAAGTTTGACACAAAAATCGAAGCACCCCGCTTTGATAAGGTCGGCACCAAAGATTTTCCCCTGCCGGATCCCAACCACGGTATTCCGCAGATGCTTCCAAATGCAATTTTAAATGAAGATCCTTACCCCATAAAAGCACTCATTGTCTACCGCTTCGAACCGCTCATGTCCATTGCCGACACAAATATGACCCTTAAAGCTTTGCAGAAGCTTGATCTGATCGTCACCATCGATATCAACTACAGTGATATCGCCTGGTACTCTGATGTGATTCTTCCCGAAAATATCTACCTGGAGCGAACCGACTGCGTTCAGCAGGCCAACGGCCTAAAACCCCAGATGTTTTTAAGACGGCAGGCGGTCACTCCGCGGTATGATACCCGTGAAGGCGCTATGATTTTAAAACAGTTGGGGGAAAAATTGGGTATCGGTAAATATTTCCCTTATGAAAATATGGAAGATCTGGTGCAATGGCAACTGGAAGGTACCGGTTTTAAGTTGGAAGACTTTGACAGCAAAGGTTTTGTGGCTTATTGCAAAGATCCTATATTCTGGGACCGCAAACAGTTGAAACTCAAAACACCTTCAGGTAAAATTGAATTTCGCTCTTCTTTACTCGAAGATGCGGGATTCTCATCTTTTCCGGAATATGAACCCATCGCCAAACCGGATAAAGGCAAGTTTCGTCTGATAACAGGTCGATGCGCGCTGCATACCCATGTTTCCACCCAGAACAATCCGTATCTCAATGAGTTTCTCTCTGAAAACAGCCTTTGGATCAACTCACAAAAAGCTGCTGAGTTGGGCATTTCCAACAATGCTATGGTGGAAATTTCATCCAGCCGGGGCTCCGGAATTATCCGGGCTTATGTGTCCGATCTTATTCACCCGGAATCGGTCTTTATGCTCCACGGATTCGGTCACCAGTCCAAACGGGCCAGTCGTTCCTACAACAAAGGGGTCTCGGACAGCTTGCTGGAAGAAAACATATCGGATATGGTTGGCGGAAGTCCCGCATTTCATGAAACCTTTGTTAATGTAAAAGCTGCTTAGACGGGCCCGATAACACTTTTTCACCTGCTATCATGAAGCAGCCTTATTATCTGGAGGACCATAATGAGTAAATACTATTTATTTCAGGACACTAAAAAGTGCATCGGATGTCATTCTTGTGAAATCGCCTGCAAAAGCAATAAAGGGCTTCCGCCAGGCCCTAAAATATGTGAAATTGTCCAGGTCGGCCCAAGGTTTATTGGAGGCCTTCCCCGGGCATCTTATATTTTTATGCCCTGTTTTCACTGTGAAGAACCGTGGTGCGTGGCCGCATGTCCCACTGCAGCCATGCAAAAGCGGACCGAGGACGGAATCGTATCTGTTGACGCCGCTCTTTGTGTCGGTTGTAAATCCTGCATTTCCGCATGTCCCTGGGGCGCGCCCCAATGGAACCCGGAAACCGGAAAAGTTGTCAAGTGTGATTATTGTAAAGACCGGTTGGATCAGGGACTGAAACCGGCCTGTGTCACCATTTGTACCTCTCACTGTCTTCACTTTGGCAAAGTTGAGGATATGACCCAGATTCGACGTCAACGGCATGCCAATACCGTAGCCGCTCTGGAACATAGTCATTTTGGATGATTGTCAATTGGCTTATAAGGACACACATGAGGAGCAATTATGAACGGGTGCCCGGTAAACGACACCATCAGAGTACTTGAAGAATCTATCGAGTCAAGCGTATTTAAAGACCCCCGGATCCGTCGTATTGGTGAAGAAATTCTGGAGCTTATGAAAGATGTGGCATGGGGCCGCGCCGGTGAGGATCATATACCGGCCATAAAGGATCTGGCAAAAACCATCGTTGAAGATTCCACCGATGAAAATGCCGGACAGGCCGGTCAAAATGTGATCCATGCGCTTGAAAACCACGAAGAAGTGTTTACCAGCCATGTCCAAACCCATAATTGTACCACCGGAGACTGTGTTCGTCTGGCCCCGGCCCCGTGCCAAATGGCTTGTCCTTCCGGAATAGATGTTCCCACCTATGTTGCTCTGATCGGAATGGGCCGGGATGCTGAAGCCATCGAAGTGATTCGAAAAGATAACCCATTTCCCTGGATTTGCGGCCTTGTTTGTACCAGACCATGTGAATTTATGTGCGTTCGCGGAAGAATTGACACGCCGATTTCCATCAAGCATTTAAAAGCTTTTGCTGCGGAAAAAGCCCTTTCGGATCGTGAATACAAAAACCCGGAAAAAGCGCAGGACAAGAACAAAAAGGTTTGTGTTATCGGGGCGGGGCCTGGAGGTATGAGCGCTGCATATTTTCTGGCACTAAAAGGGTATCAGGTAACGGTTTTTGAAGCTCAGCCGGTGGCCGGGGGTATGATGATGCTGGGTATTCCCCGGTATCGCCTTCCCCGGGAAGTCATCGACCGGGAAGTGGCCATGATTGAAGAGTTGGGCGTGGAGTTTCGGTTCAATACCCGCTTTGGTAAAGATATCACCTTTGACCAGCTCAAATCCCAGGGCTTTGAAGCCTTCTTTTTGGGCATCGGCGCTCACAAAGCTTTCGACCTGAATATCCCCGGTGAAAAAAATTTTTCCCAGGTCCTGGAAGCCATCGACTTTTTAAGAAAGGTGGCCCTGGGAGAACGCAAGTTACCCGGAAAACGAGTGGTTGTCATCGGGGGCGGCAATGTCGCCATCGATGCCGCCAGAACCAGCCTTAGGCTTGGAAGCAAAGAAGTCATTATCGCTTACCGCCGTACCCGTCATGAAATGCCGGCCGACATTGAGGAGGTCGAGCAGGCAGAGGAGGAAGGTATCCGGTTTTCTTTCCTGACAATCCCTATTGAAATCGTGGGAGAAAATGATAATCTAAAGGGACTGAAATGCCTTCGTGCGGATCTTGTGGCCAAAGAAGGAAGTGATCGAAAAATTCCGGTGCCCATGCTTGGAAGCGATTTTATCATGGAAGCCGACGCCGTCATCTCTGCCATTGGTCAACGTGTAGACCATATGGAGCTGAAAAGTATCTCCGATCTTAAATGGTCACGCCGAACCACCGTCAATGTGGATATGGCCAGTATGCAAACCGCCAGGCCTGAAGTTTTCGCAGCAGGTGATGCGGTCACGGGTCCGGCTACGGTGGTGGAAGCCATCGGAGGCGGCAAAAGAGCCGCTGAGGCCATCGACCGGTACCTTTCAGGCATACCCCAGCCAGAAATGCCGCCTGTCCCGGTGCGTCGAAAACGTGTCGATTGGCTCGAAGTTCCCGCAGCCACCAAAATGGTTCTTAAAAGACCGGAAATGCCTCTGCTGAATATAGAACGCCGCAGAACCACATTTCAACAGGCGGAACTGGGATATTCGGAAAACCAGGTCAGGGAAGAAGCCCGACGCTGTCTCAGGTGCGACGTTTGTCTGAGATGCGGAAAGTGTGTAGAAATCTGTCGTGATAAAATGGGTATCGATGCCCTGGAATTAGGTTATCTTGATTTTGACCACCCGGTGAAAACCGATTTCAGGGTTACTGAAGAAAAATGTATCCTTTGCGGTGCCTGCGCCGCCAACTGCCCCAATGACGCTGTTTGTATCGAAGACAGAAAAGGAGAACGCATTCTTGACATGTGCGGTACGATTCTAAACCGCCAAAAACTGCTATATTGCGATTCCTGCGGGGCTGTCATAGGACCTGCCAGATACATGGATTATGTAAAGAACAGGCTTGACTCCCTCCCGCCCAGGACCGAAAAAGAAAAAATCTGTGCAGCCTGTGCTAGAAAAAAATCGGCCAAACTTTTGAGCATCTAAAAAAGGAGCTTAACCATGGTCATATTTCGAAAAGGTCAGCGCGTTGTCATTTTTCAAAAATCTGAAGATGAGAGCTGGGAAGATTATATGGATTCCTATATCGGCTCCCATGGAATCATCACCGATCCTGACACGACCAAAAATGACCCGGACGACCTTGTGGAAGTTTCTGTGGATGGAAAAGGCACCCACAGGTTTCCCCAGGATTGTTTAAAACTTTTGAATGATTGATAGGCAACCGATACGGACAAGGCAAACCCCATGAAAATAATCGCCATTTATGGAAGCCCCAGAAGAGACGGAAACACAGCAACGCTTCTAAATCATGCCGTAAAAGGGGCGGAGGAAAGCGGTGCGGAAGTCGAAAAAATCGTATTGAGAGACTACAAAATATCTCCGTGCCTGGAAATATATGGATGTAAAAAAACAGGGCGATGCGTAATCAATGATGATTTCCATCAGGTAGTCGACAAGCTGGCAGCCTGCCAGGCATTGATGTTAGCTTCCCCCATCTTTTTTTACACGGTAAGTGCTCATACCAAAATTCTCATGGACCGTTGCCAGTCGCTGTGGGTAAAAAAATATTGGGTTGATCAACACCCTCCTGAAAAAAACCGGCCCCTCAGAAAAGGCCTTTTTATCTCCGCCGGTGCCACAAAAGGTAAAAAACTTTTTGACGGCACCTTGCTTACCGTCAAATATTTTTTCGACGTGTTGGACATAAGCCTCTGGAAATCCCTTCTTTACCGGCAACTGGATTTTGAAAATGATGCGCTCAAACATCCCGAATATCTCGATGAAGCATACAAAACCGGAAAGGAATTTACAATGGCCGTCAAAAACAATCAATCAGAATAACCAACACCCCTGACAACTTCCACGCCGTTTTCAGCCATTTCCACAATGGCAGATTCCACCGAAGACATGCCTCCAAACATAGCCGATTGGCGGTAATTGCCAACTCTTGCACCGGACAGGCTCATGTCCACAATCACCTGAAGGTTTTTTTTCTTGAAAAATTTTTGAGTCTTCACAGCCGATACACGCACACAAGAATTTAACGTGCAGCCTCCCATCACCAGCATAGTTTTACCATTTTTTATAAACCGCTCTACCCAAGGTTTAAATCCGTTTGTCGGCGGAAACATGATGTTGTTTCCCGGTTTGATAAAATATGGCTGTGCCTTTTCAATGACTCCATGGAAATGTTCATCCCAATCATAGCTATCCGGCGGAAAGGGGCATCTTGAAAACATGATCTCAATGTCTCCCCTATACATACTGAGCATTTTCGCACAACGCTCAAAGCACAGTTCGATCATCCTGATATCTTTTTTCCCCCGATATCCGATTGACTTCATCCATGCACCTTTTGTAAAGGACCTTTGAGGATCGATAATCAGCCAGGCAGCATCTTCATAATGAATTTTTTTAAAATCAAGCGCATTCAAAAGCCGCTCATAGCTTTTTGCAGTCTTTATGCCCCCTGTTTCCGACAAAATTCTTATACTGTCTTTTACCGGGTCATCATTTAAAATCTTCAGGGAAGTCTTTGATAACATTTTTGATTCTTCCCTTTCCTTAGGAGTAACTTTTGCAGATCTGGCTTTGTTTCCAGATTCACCATATTTGGCATTCAACAAAACATCCCCATATGGACCAAGTGGGTCTGTCTCAATCTGATTCATGTAGTAACAAAAAGTTTTTCGGGATATGGAACCAAAAAGTGTGAGCAAATCAAAAACAGCAAAAAAAGGGGCTTCAGACCAATACCAACCCAAATTTTTCGCAGCCCAGTGAAGATCTTTCCTTGAAAGTTTTTCATCCCGATCAAAATCAAGGATGTTAAACAGTTTATTAAAATCCACTGGCAACCCAATTCGTATTGATTCTGTTAATAATTATGATAAGTTGACGAAAAATCATAAAATAATTAGCATGTTTCATTATTGATTAAAATGTTTATAGTTTATAATTAAGTTAATTATCGTTTAATTTTTTAAGGTGAATTTATGCCTGATGACCTTCACAACCCGAAAGAACCGCTGATACAGATATGTAGAAACATAATCCGCATTGCCGTGCGCTGCCTTGCGGCCTTGATGACGATGGTGATTATATGGGGCGTGGTTGATGTGGGCTATGTGATCTACGAAAAAATCATGTCCCCTCCTTATATGTTATTGAACATCAGCGATTTGCTGGCAACTTTTGGTGCATTTATGGCCGTTTTGATCGCCATAGAAATTTTTATCAATATCACCATTTATCTCAGAGATGATGTCATTCATGTAAAAATTGTCATGGCCACCGCCCTGATGGCCATCGCCCGAAAAGTGATCATCCTTGATTTCGAAACCATAACTCCCGATTATATGTGGGCTACCGCTGCCGTGGTTTTATCCATGAGCATCGGTTATTATCTTGTGGTAAAACAGACAGAAGCCGCAACAGTTTCATGTGATCAGTTCGAATGTGCCACGGATAATGCGGTTGAAAAAAGGCCTGAAACCACCAAAAAGAAATGGCTTCCCAAAAGAAAACCTCCGATAGAATAGTGGATTGGCGGATGTAAAAATTATCCCTGAATAAAAAAATGAAATCTTTTCTTGAAATTATTCTAAAAAAAATTTAAGGTGGGCGGATTTTAAATTTTATGACTCATTGATCATTTTAAATGTCTAAAAAATGGAGATAACAAAAATGGATGAAGATGGTGGAAGTTCTCACTTATTGATATCCAAAGCATTCATCAAAAATCGGTTTAAAGCAAGACCACCTGAAAGAGCAAGCGCAGGAGAGTTATGGCCTTTGATTAAAAAAGCATAACCTCCACCGGCTGGTTATCTCCGGCCGCCTGCACTCACGGCGGTCCCCGCAAGGAGATAAACCATGAAAATGCCCCCTGTTTCTGAATCTTTGCAAGAAGATCTTGCACAAGATAATATTCAGGAAATACAAAATATTTGCCATCAGATGCATCCGGCCGACCTGGCGGCCCAGTTCGCTGATTTTCCTATTGAACATTGCATAAAAATACTCTCCCATCTTGACCCGGAATGTTGTGCGCAAGTGCTGGGTCACATGGATTATGATGATCAACGGGAAATTGCGCTTCGCATGCCCGATCCCATGCTGGCCATGATAATCGCCCGCATGTCTTCCGATGACCGGGTCGATCTCTTACAATCCTTGCCGAAGGAACAGAGAGATATACTATTACACCTGGTGGCAAAAACCGAGCGTGAGGATATCCGAAAGCTTTGCTCATACCGTGAAGGAACCGCAGGTGCTATTATGACCTCTGAATATGCGGTTCTCACACCCGATTTAAATGCGCAGCAGGCCATTGATAAGCTTCGCCTGGAAGCACCTGACAAAGAAACCATATATTATGCCTATGTGATCGATTCCCAGAGAAGGCTTTTGGGCTCCGTATCTTTGCGGCAGTTGATTATGTCTAAACCGGACACAAAAATCGGAATTCTGATGCGGAGTGACCCCGTGATGGCTCGGGTCGATGAAGATCAGGAAGAAGTGGTGCGAAAAATGGCCAAATATGACCTTTTGGCAATCCCTGTAACCAACGGAAATGATTCACTGGTGGGCATTGTCACATTTGACGATGCCCATGATGTTACCGAGGCTGAAGCCACAGAGGATTTCCACCGGATGGGCTCAATTGCCAATGAAGTGGGCGCGGATTCATTGATGCATATCAGTCTGAAGGATGCCGGTATTTGGCTGATGATTCAAAAACGCCTTCCATGGCTCCTGGCGCTGGTATTCATGAACATCTTTTCGGGGGCAGGAATTGCCTTTTTCGAAGACACCATCCAGGCAGCAGTGGCCCTGGTTTTTTTTCTTCCCCTTTTAATCGGCAGCGGCGGCAATGCCGGAGCACAATCAGGAATGCTTATGGTAAGGGCCTTAGCTTTAGGAGATGTACGTATCAAAGATTGGTTTTATCTCTTGGGAAAAGAGGTGTTGATTGCCATAGGAATTGGAATTGCTATGGGATTGGCGGTTTCCCTAATCGGATTTTTCCGGGCCGGAATCAGTGTAACGGTTGTGGTAGCCCTGTCCATGGTTTCGATCGTGATTTTCGGCAGTTTGCTAGGCATGTCGCTTCCATTCTTGCTGACCCGCTTCCGAATGGACCCCGCCACAGCCAGTGCGCCTCTGATTACCTCTTTGGCGGATATCGGAGGTATATTGATTTATTTTGGAATCGCCAGTTGGTATCTCGGGTTATGATAAAAATATAAAATATTGCCTTCCCCCAAAAAAATCAGGCAGCATTGACATTTTTCCAGTGACAAAAAAAATAAAATATGTTAAAGGGGAAGAAAAAAAGATTTCAGGATTTGGGAAAATTATGATTTACCATATTAAAACCACCCATTTTGCATATGAAGCGCAAAGCGCCGCCGCGGCAGCAGCCGGGCGGCTCGTTGTCCTGGTGGGAGGAAAGCACAAACACCCATAAAACAAAAACAGGGCTGCGGGCGAAACTCCGCAGCCTTTATTTTTTTCAAGGGCTGTGAAAATAATCACAGCCCTTTTTATTTGAAAAGGGAAAGGTTGATTTATTATGCGAACCAATATTGTTCATATCGGTGCTGGAGAACTAACGTACGAAATTCGAAACATTGTTCGGATTGCCGAAAAAATCCGCGATCTCGGAATTCCCGTTAAAATGGAAAATATTGGCGACCCAGTGGCCAAAGGAGAAATTATTCCTGTCTGGATGAAAAAAATTGTATCGGAGCTGGTTCTTGAAAACAGCTCCTACGGCTACTGTCCGACTCAAGGGGTTCTGGAAACCCGAAAATATCTTGCCGATTTCAACAACCGGAAAGGGGGAGCTCAGATTTCCCCCGATGATATTATTTTTTTTAACGGCCTTGGAGATGCCATCACCAAGGTTTATACATTCCTGAACAGAACGGCACGTGTCATCACCCCCTCGCCTACATACACAACCCATTCTTCTTCTGAAGCCGCACATGCCGGACTTCCGCCGGTTTGCTACCCCCTCGACCCCTTTAATAACTGGTATCCGGATATCGACGAACTGCGAAAAAGGGTAAAATACAACCCGGCTGTTGCAGGTATCCTGTTGATTAACCCGGACAACCCCACGGGTGCTGTATTTCCCGCAAAGGTTTTATCGGATATCGTTTCCATTGCAAAAGATTTCAACCTGTTTATCATCGCCGATGAAATCTATCAAAATCTTATTTTTAATGGGGCACAAACCGTTTCATTGTCTGAGGTTATCGGCGATGTTCCGGCTATCAGTATGAAAGGTATTTCCAAAGAAATTCCCTGGCCGGGTTCCCGATGTGGATGGATCGAGGTTTACAATGCCGATAAGGATCCCCTTTTCGAAAAATATATTGGAACCATTCTCAATGCAAAAATGGTGGAAGTCTGCTCCACGACACTTCCCCAAATTGCTATTCCCAGATTGTTCGAGCACCCTGAATATCCTCTCTCTTTAAAAAAGAGACAGCAACGTTATGAAAGGTTTTCGAAAATCGCTTACGAACGGCTAAAACAAATTCCCGGTGTCATTTTAAACAAGCCTCAGGGTGCTTTCTATATGGGAGTGGTATTTGAAGAAGGGGTCTTAAACCATCGGCAGCATCTTCCTATTAAAAGCAAGGAAGTCAGGGAATTGGTGGAGCAGCTGACCGCTTCTTCGGCAGTAACCCTTGACAAGCGGTTTGTATATTACCTTCTGGCTTCCACCGGTATTTGTGTAGTGCCATTGACTTCCTTCAGCTCTGAATTAAACGGATTTAGAATGACACTGCTTGAGCCGGATGAAGCTAAATTCAGAGAAAACATTGACATTTTGGCCGAATCAATAAAAGACTATATTCATTCGTCAAAAGAAATCGACAATGCTGGCGAAAATACCTTTTTCACCAACCAGTTTCTTGAATGGGCCAAAAACTATAATTAGCTGTAGGTGCGAATTCATTCGCACTGCGGAGTCACGCAAACTCACAGGGCTCATTTTTTGCTCATCCGGTTATACATACGCCTCTGTGCGAATGAATTCGCACCTACATGTAAAACCACCTTCAGTGCAAACAACCTGTAGGTGCGAATTCATTCGCACTGCGAAGACTACATCAGACAGGAATAGTCAATATCGGCACCGTTGTGCACTTGACAACCTTTTCGGAAACGCTTCCAAAATCAAAATGGCTCTCACTTCCCCTGCTGGTCATAACCACTACATCGATTTTTTCCTTTTGAACTATTTTCAGAATTTCTTTGGCCGGATCCCCCACGGCAATGTGTCTAAAATAAAGGGGGCAGGCATTAAGAAATTTTTCACAGAGTTCGTCAAGGCGCTGTTCAGCCATCTGTCTTTCCCACTTTTTCATTTTTTCGAAATCATCAGGATCATATTCACCATATGAGGCGCCAAAAGCCGGATAATCTTTCATGACGTATAAAATATGAATTGCTGCCCCATATTTCTCAGCCAGAGATGTTACATACGGAAGTGCATTGGCGGCATTTTCGGAAAAATCTGTCGGCCATAAAATCTGTTCNANTTTCATTCAATCCTCCTTTTTTCTCANTAATAAGACATCATGTCTTCTGGTTATAACGGATTTGGGGGTGATTTGTTTATAGAATATCAACAGTGGAAACCTGTAGGGGCGGGTTCCAAACCCG
>SL_3KL_010_SEDDRAFT_10000445_pt1 | contig 33939 bp, 37 predicted proteins | sample SodLakKL_010_SED_2_FD_10381 | JGI IMG/M metagenome (IMG submission 10381) | reverse complement strand
CATCAGAGATCCTTACGCATAGTCAGGACTGAAATATCTCTTGAAATGATGAATGGTAACCCCGAGGAGAAACTGGAAAAAAACAGGGCCCGGATCAGGGATGCAATTATTAGTGTCCTCAGGGGGGCAGGGGAGGAAGCAATTGAAGATCCAGCTGCCTCAAATATTAAAGAAGAAATAATAGAAGAGGTTAATCATATCCTGGGTGAAGATTTGGTTCGCAATGTATTTTTTACCGAATTTGTGGTCCAGTAAGGGGGTGGGAAAATGTCAGAAGTTCTAAGCCAGAAGGAAATTGACCAGCTTTTAAATGAACTGTCTTCAGGGGAAAAGTCGCCAGAAGAGCTGGGCAAAGAGGAAGAAAAAGATAAGGTTAAAGCCTATAATTTTCGTCATCCCAAAAAACTGGCCCGGGATCAGATCCGGACCCTGCAGATGATTTATGAAAATTACGCCCGCTACGTATCCACTGCTTTATCTGCTCAACTGCGGACTTTTGTTGATATGAAAGTGGCTTCAGTGGAAGCTTTGAGCTATGAAGAATTCACCCGTTCTCTTCCCGCTCCCACGGTAATTGGCATTGGAGAACTAAAACCCCTCAAGGGACAGTGCTTATTGGAAATTAACCCCAACATTGCATTTTCCATAGTTGACCGTCTGTTTGGGGGATGGGGCTCAGCAAAACAATTAGAAAGCCGGGTTTTTACAGACATCGAAGGGATGGCCCTTCGCCAGGTGATGAACTGGATGTTAAGGGAATTACCCGAAGCCTGGCAAAATGTAGTCTCGGGAATGGAACCCGAGCTAAAAGAACTGGAATCGAACCCGCTATTTACCCAGATTGTCCACCACAATGACATGATCATCCTGGTTACCTTTGAGGTAATAGTTAATGAGGTAGAGGGTTTGATTAATTTCTGCATGCCTCACCTGATGCTGGAACCTGTAGTGGGAAGGTTGACTGCTCAGCACTGGTTTTCCAGCATGCAGGAAAAGAAAATTCAGTTCCAGGATGGAATTAAAAAACGCCTTTCTTCCAGTTTTTTAGAAGTTTCTGCGGAGTTTCCTCCGACTGAAATCAGCGTTGAGGAACTTTTAAACCTGCAGGAGGGGGATGTATTGCTCCTGGGATCTTCAGTGGAAAAAGACCTGCGGGTAAAGGTGGGAAGCAAGGTGAAATTTACCGGCAAACCGGGGAAAATCAAGGATCGACTGGCCATCCGGATTACCGGTGATGCGGAATTTTTAAAGGAGGAAGAGGAAGATGAGTAAGGAGATACTTTCCCAGGAAGAAATTGATGCCCTGCTGGAAACGGAAGCAAATGAAAAATCAGATCTGACCCCGGACGAAAAAGATGTAATCGGCGAAGTCGGTAATATTTCCATGGGGGCTGCTGCAACAGCTTTACACAATATCCTTGATCGACCGGTGCAGATTACAACCCCTCTGGTTTCCCTGACCAACCTGAGCAAGGTGATTAAAGACCATCAAAAACCCCTGGTCCTGGTTGAGGTTGCATATCTTTCCGGGCTTGAGGGAGTTAACCTGCTGGTAGTGGAGGAAAGGGATGCTGCTGTTATTGCTGACCTGATGCTGGGGGGAGAGGGGAAGGACCTGCCCGAGGAAATTGGCGAGATGCAGCTGAGTGCTCTTTCCGAAGCAATGAACCAGATGATCGGTTCTGCTTCAACTTCGATGTCCCAGATTTTCAACCGGGAGATTGAGATAACTCCCCCGACTACTGAATATATTACCCTTGAGGACAAGGTGGAGCGCTCGGAAAAATTTGAAAGCCAGGAGGAAATAGTCCAGATTTCCTTCCGAATTTCCATAGGAGACCTTGTGGACAGCACTATTGTGCAGCTTGCTCCCAGGGATTTCCTGAAGGATATGGTCCAAAAACTCGTTGCGGGGCAGTTGTCCCTGATTGAAGGTGCGGAACTTAAAGAAGGAAAAGAAAAGGCCCCTTCAAGAGAAAAGGAAGCCCAACCGGAAAAAAAGATGGAAATTTCTGAAATGGGGGAGCAAGAAGAAAAAAGTTCCGGAACTGTTAAAGCCCAAAAAATGGATTTCGAAGAATTAGAAACTGGGCAGGATACCGGGGATGAGAGGTCCATTGAATTAATCCGCGACATCCCCCTGCAGCTTACTGTCCGACTTGGCCGGGCCAGGAAGACCATTAAGGAAATTCTCGAGCTGGGGAAAGGGTCCATAATCGAGCTGGACCGGCTCGCTGGAGAGGACGTTGACCTTCTGGTAAATGGGAAACTGATAGCCAAGGGCGAGGTTGTTGTTATTGAAGAGAATTTTGCTTTCCGGATCAAAAAAATCATCAGTCCCCTGGAAAGAATTCAGGACATAGAACCCTAAGAAAGGCCGGAGTGGAGGGGAAAAACATGAATGGAGTGGAAACTGGCACCTATATCTGGGATTTGATTCGGGTTTTATTTGCCCTGGGAGCAGTAGTTGCTTTGATTTTTTTGGCCCGCAGGTACGGGGAAAAATTCCTGCTGGGCAAAAACAGCCTGACCGATAAAAGCCCTGGTGAACTGCAGATTAAGCAGAGGGTCCCCATGGGGATGAAAAAACAACTTGTTGTAGCCAGGATGCACGGTGAAGTGTTGCTTCTGGCTGTAAATGACGGGGATATAACCCTGTTAAAGACCTTTGCAGCGGGAAAAGGTGAGTTTTCCTCCTGGGCCGGGGAGGGGACTGATTATGAGGATTAAAAAAATGGTTTGGATATGGGTTTTCCTGTTGATCATTTTCATTTCCAGCGGGAATGCTATTGCTCAGCCCATGGAACTGCCCCCGATTGATATTTCCATAGGGGAAGAAGGGGCCAGCAACTGGGCCCTGGGAATTCAATTGATTTTATTACTTACCGTTCTCTCCCTTGCTCCTTCTATTGTCATAATGCTTACTTCTTTTACCCGGATTGTGGTTGTCCTTTCTCTGCTCAGAAACGCCCTGGCCACTCAGAGAATGCCTCCCAACCAGATTATAGTTGGCCTGGCTCTCTTCCTGACCTTATTTATTATGTCCCCTGTGTTTGGGCAGGTAAACGAAGCAGCTTTCCAGCCTTACCTGGCCGAGGAAATAGCGGAAGAGGAAGCCCTGCAGCTGGCTCTGGATCCTTTGCGGGAGTTCATGTTCGAGCAGGTATCCGAGAGAGACCTGGCCCTCTTTATTGAAATCGCCGGGGAAGAAAGGCCTTCCAGCCAGGAAGAGGTTCCCAATCTGGTCTTAATACCTGCTTTTATTATCAGCGAGCTGAAAACTGCTTTCCAGATTGGATTCCTTTTATATATTCCCTTTATTATCATCGATATGATTGTAGCAAGCACCCTGATGTCCATGGGAATGCTAATGCTACCTCCAGTAATGATCTCGCTTCCTTTCAAGATCCTGTTGTTTGTTCTTGTCGATGGCTGGTACCTTGTTATTCGGTCACTTGTTACAACTTTTTAAAGAGGAGAGAAAACCGTGAGCTATGAACTGGTAATATTTCTGGGAAGGGAAGCGCTACAAACAATACTCCTGGTCACAGCACCGGTACTGGGCCTGGGTTTATTGACCGGACTTTTGGTCAGTATTTTTCAGGCAACAACTCAGATCCAGGAGCAAACCCTGGCTTTTATCCCCAAGATAGTTGTTGTCCTGGTATCAATAGTTGTATTCGGTCCCTGGATTTTACGGGTTCTTGTAGATTTTGTAGAGACCCTTTATAACAATATTCCCTACTACCTGGCGGGGTGATGGCAAATGGACGATCAACTGATACTCCCTGTTCTGACTTTCGGTCTGATAATGACAAGGTTAATAGGTTTTTTCCTGGTTGTTCCCTTTTACGGCAGCGTCCAGATCCCAGCCCGGGTAAAAGCAGGTTTGCTCCTTTTTTTGACCCTTTTAATTTTTCCGGTAGTGAGTGAGGCCGGGCCCGCTAAACCACCTGTTCCCCTTGAATTCAGTCTGCTCCTTTTAAATGAAGTCCTTGCTGGATTTTTGCTTGGGTTTATAGTTTTCATTACCTTTTCCACGGTTCAGCTTGCAGGCCAGTTTATTGACCTGCGAATGGGTTTTGCCCTGGTCAATGTCCTGGATCCCCAGAGTGGGGAGCAAATCCCATTGGCAGGACAGCTAAAAACCATAATCGCTACTTTGCTGTTTTTAAGTCTGCAGGGTCACCATTTGCTTTTAAAGGGGATTTTTGAAAGCTTTGAAGTCCTCGCTCTTGGGCAGGCTTTCCCAATTTTAATGACTGGGGAATTTATAATGCGGGTGGTAGGGAATCTCTTTTATATAAGCTTTATGATGGCTCTTCCGGTAATTGCTGTCCTTTTTATTAGCGATATTGTGTTTGGATTTTTGGCCAGGACAATTCCCCAGATCAACATGTTCAGTGTTGGTATTCCAACCAAAATTCTCCTGGGGATAATGGTTTTCTTTCTTGCACTACCAACCTTCGGCAGTTATTTCAGGGAAATTTTTCAAACTATGTTTGGCCAGCTGCACCAACTGGTCCAGGGGATAGGGGGTTAAACCGTGTCCCAGGGAACACAGGAAAAAACGGAAAAGGCGACACCGAGACGAAGAAAAAAGGCCCGGGAAGAAGGGCAGGTTGCCAAGAGTCGGGAGTTAACCATGGCCCTGAGCCTGCTGCTGCTCTTAATTTTCTTCCTGGGAACCATCCCTATAGGGCTGGGTTATTTTCAACAGTTCCTCCATTATTCCCTGACGGCGGACGTCACCCTGGAGCTGACTGAAGCAAATCTCCACCGGCGGGCCATGGAAGCAGCCCGGGTAGCGGCCCTGATCATCATTCCCATGCTTTCAGCTTCAGCAATTTTTGGCCTGGCCGGAGAACTGACCCAGGTGGGTTTCCTCTTTACGACCAAGGTTCTTAAACCGAAACCCGAACGCCTGAACCCGATTAAAGGTTTGCAGAGAATTTTTTCCAAGCGAGCAGTTGTTGAACTATTAAAAGCGATTTTGAAAGCCGCAATGTTTATCGGGGTTGCTTACTCCATTCTGCGTGATTTCATACCGGTACTTCTGAAACTTCCCCATATGGCAATTACTGATGCTTTAGGTGAAGTAGGAATGGTAATTTTCCAGATCGGGATAACCATAGCAATTTTCCACCTGGTAATCAGCGTTCTCGATTATGCCTACCAGCGCTGGGAGCATGAAAAAAATATCAGGATGAGTAAAAAAGATGTCCGGGATGAACACAAGGATACAGAAGGCGACCCTCAGATCCAGAGCAAGATCAAGGAAAGACAGCGTTTTATGGCTCAGCAGAGAATGATGCAGGAAGTTCCAACAGCAAACGTTGTTATAACCAACCCCACCCACCTGGCGATTGCCCTTCGCTATGACGGGGAAGAAATGAATGCCCCTCGGGTTGTTGCCAAGGGAAGCGGGGAAGTTGCGCACAGGATTGTTGAAATAGCGAGGGCCAATAAAGTGGAAGTAATGGAAGAAAAAGCCCTGGCTCAGGCCCTTTATCATTCCACGGAAGTTGGGGAAGAAATTCCCCCCGAACTTTATCAGGCAGTAGCGGAAATTCTTGCTTTTGTTTTCCGCCTCCAGAAGTATTATTCCTAGGTAGGAGGTTTGAAGATGGCCCTTTCAGCAAGGGAGATGCCCATCCACTGGATACAAAGATATAGCGATATTCTTTTTGCCTTTATCCTGGTTACGGTAGTGGTTATGTTTATAATTCCCCTGCCCACAATTGTTCTCGACATTTTTATAACCTGTAATATTGCTTTTGCCCTGACGGTCCTTTTGGTGAGTATCTATACTGGAGAACCTCTGGAATTTTCAGTTTTTCCCAGTCTGTTACTTTTTGCAACCCTGTTTCGACTGGCTTTAAATGTGAGTACGACTCGACTGATCCTGGGGCAGGCTGATGCGGGGAGAATGATTTTTGCCTTCGGTGATTTTGTAGTTGGCGGGAATTACGTGGTCGGTTTTATTATCTTCTTAATTCTCGTGGTTATCCAGTTTATTGTAATTACCAAAGGGGCGGAAAGAGTTGCCGAAGTAGCTGCCCGGTTTACTCTTGATGCCATGCCGGGAAAGCAAATGAGTATAGACGCCGACCTGAACTCGGGGTTGATCAATGAGGAAGAAGCCCGCACGGAAAGGAAAAAAATCCGCCAGGAGGCTGATTTTTACGGAGCAATGGATGGGGCCAGCAAATTCGTTAAGGGTGACGCCATCGCGGGAATTGTAATAACCCTGATTAATATTGTTGCCGGACTGGTAATTGGAGTAATCCAGCAGGGCATGGCCCTGGAAGAGGCCCTGCAGACTTATGCTCTACTCACTGTTGGAGACGGACTTGTTTCCCAGATTCCTGCACTTTTAATTGCTACTTCTACGGGAATGGTTGTTACCAGGGCTGCTGGAGAAGCCAACCTGGGACAGGACCTTTCCCGGCAAATGCTCAGCCAGCCCAAGGCCCTTTTAGTGGTGGCCAGTATCCTGTTTTTACTGGGTTTAAGCCGGGGTTTGCCTACATTCCCTCTCTTCATTCTTTCTGCAGTAATAGGAGGCATGTACTTTATTTTCAAAGCTGAAAAAGACAAGGAAGAGGAGTTAGAAGAAGAAGCAGAGGAGGAACTTGAACCGCCATCCCGCCCCACACTGCAGAAGGAAGATTATAAAGAATTAATCCGGGTTGACCCCGTGGAGATGGAATTTGGATATAACCTGCTGCCCCTTGTTTTACCCGAACAGGGAGGGGATTTCCTGGAGAGGATAACGCTGATCAGGAAACAGGTTGCCACTGAACTGGGAATGATTATTCCTCCTGTTAGGGTCCTGGATAATATGCAGATAGACCCCAATACCTATAGTATAAAACTAAAGGGGATGGAGGTTGCAAGATTCCAGATAATGCCCAATCATTTCCTGGCCATGGATTCTGGAAATGTGGAGCAGGAAATGAAGGGTGTAAAAGTTGCAGAACCTGCCTTCGGATTACCCGCCCTCTGGATTCCAGAAGATAAACAGGAAGAAGCAGAAATTGCGGGTTATACCGTCGTAGATCCACCTTCAATAATGTCAACTCATTTAACTGAGGTATTGAAAGAGCACGCGGCTGAACTGTTGGGCCGGCGAGAAGTTAAAGAAATAATGGAAACCCTTAAAGAAGATTACAGTGCGGTAGTAAATGAATTAATTCCCGATCAAATGACCCTGGGAGAAATTCAAAAAGTCCTGCAATTTCTCCTTGAAGAAGAAGTTTCTATCCGGGACCAGGTAACAATTCTGGAAACCCTTGCTGACTGGGCGGGCCAGACCAAGGACCCGGTTGTTTTAACCGAATATGTGCGCCAGGCCTTGCAAAGGCATATTTCTAGCAAATATCAGGAGAATGAAGTAATGCAGGCCCTAACCCTTACGCCACAACTAGAAGCAGACCTGGGCGAAAGCCTGCAGCAGAGCGAAAATGGGTCTTTCCTCAACCTGGATCCGGGGAAAGCCCGCCAGATTCTGGATGCGGTAATTGGAAAGTTTAACGAAGCAAGAACTCAGGGCAAACAGCCGGTAATTCTGACCAACCCTATTTTACGGTTTCACTTAAAACGGCTTCTGGACCGGGGGCAGAGCAAAAACCAGGTACCCGTCCTATCTTATAACGAAATTGATCCGGGAATTGACGTCCGCTCTGTGGGGGTGATCAGAGTTGAAACAGGTTAAACGCTTTAAGGGAGCAAATATGCAGGAAGCCATTCAACAGGTCCGGGAAGAATTGGGCCCCGAAGCTATAATTTACCAGACCAGGCGGTATAAAAAACGGGGGTTCTGGTGGATGGAAAACCGGGGTGGTGTAGAGATAATGGCGGGGGTTGAAGAAAAGCCCCCCCAATTTGCCAGCTTAATTAAGGAAGCTTCGAAAAACCAAAGCTCTTTACCCGAAATCAAAGAGGAAATAAGCCGGGAATCTCCAGACCGGATTTCAAAATTGCCTCCCACCCTGGAAAAAAAGCTTCTCGAAAAGGGAGTTGAAGAAAGAATAATCAAGGAGATGGGAAGTGAACTTCACGGGCTGGAAAATCACACTCAAATCAGGGAAAAATTACTGGAAAGGATCCCCCCGGGGAGAGAAATTAGGACGGGAGAAGGCTTTCCCAGGGTAGTTGCCCTTGTGGGTCCAACTGGTTCCGGTAAAACAACTGCCCTGGCCAAACTGGCGGAAACATTTGTCAGGAAAAGGGGCAAGAGGGTGGTTTTGCTCAACCAGGATGCCAGGCGTTGGGGGGCCAAAGAACAGCTGGAAAAACTTGGATACAAACTGGGGATTGATGTAGAAGCAGTTTCTTCACCCGGTGATCTAACGAGGGCGATCGAGAAATTTTTTGCTGCAGATATCATTCTGCTGGATACAATGGGCTGCAACCCGATGCAAAAAGAAGAACTATTGCAGCTGAAAGGAATAATCCGCCACGAGTTTATTGATGAAAGACTTCTTGTTTTAAGTATTAACACCAGGAGTGAAGACCTGTTGATTTACCGGGACAGGTTTTCTGAAATTGGATTTTCGGGATTTGTTTTTACCAAGCTTGATGAAACCAGTGCCCTGGGGAACATTATAAACCTGATCTGGGAACGAGAAGAAAATCTGGGTTATGTCTCCCGCGGCAAGCATTTTACCGAATGTTTACAGTTTCTGGATCCCGGAAAACTGATTGACGAAATTTTTAAGTAACCTTTCCTGAAAATATTTTGAGGGAAAAGAAACCATCTCTCCGAGGGTGGAATTTAGAATTTTTCTCAGCAGGGGAGTTGAGGGTAGTGAAAAAAACGGGCTTGCAGGAAGATCAGGAAATTTTTGTGGAAATCAAAGGCTCTCAGGCAGGGGTCTATGCTACGAAAGTCCTCGATATCGAGGGGGGTAACTTTAAAATGGCTGCTCCCCAGATTCAGGGCGTTACAATCCCCTTAAATAGAGGTGATAAGGTTTCCATTTCCTACACCACCCCGCGAGGAAAATTTATTTTTATGTCCCGGGTCCAGGAACGCTTCCGGGATCCCCTGCCCCACTATATTCTCCAGAGGCCGGATAAAATTTACCGGGTCCAGAGACGGGAGTATGTCCGGGTTGAAGTTGAAGGAAGAATTTATTACCGCCTTCGCCCCATTGATGGAGAGGAGGGAAGTGATTTTTCAACCGGGAGAATTATTGATTTAAGCGGGGGCGGAGTTGGCATAAAAGGTCCTTTGAAGATAACCGAGGGAAATGAACTGGAAATGGAAATTCCTCTCCTGCCAATTGCCTTTCCCCTTTTGGGGGTTGTCCGGAGACTCCGTGAAGACAAAAAAGGAGAGGCCCATAAAATGGGTGTTGCTTTTGTTGATATGGAATCAAATCTTAGAGAAAAAATTATCAGTTGGCTTTTTGAATACCAGCGAAGCCTGCAGGGAGCGGGGGATGATTAATGCGGGGAGAAAACAGGGTCCAGATGTTATCCGTTTTATGCTTGGCCCTCGGTCCCCTGGCAGGTTTGCTCGCACTCCTTGCTAACATGATTTCAGGAGTGGAAGTTGTTCAGGCCCTGCGACAGCTCTTAAAATTTTTGTTATTTTTTACTCTCCTGACTGTATTATTAAACCGGATTTTGGCCGTAATGATTGGGGAATAAATTGGATTTTTAGGATGGGAGATCTGGCGGAAGGGCAGAAAAAGAGGTTTTAGGTTTTCTGGAAAAGGGATAAAAAGATTGATTTTAGCGGGGGGGGTGAGCCCATGGGAAAGGCCGAGATGCCTCAGGTGACTCAAAAAAGTGACGAAGAACTTCGGGAAATCTGGCAACTTTACCGGCGGGAAAAGGACCCAAAAGCCCGGCGTGAACTAATCTTAAATTATTCCTATCTGGTTAAATACGTGGCGGGGAGGGTAATGATCCATCTCCCTTCGTACGTGGAACTGGACGACCTCATTTCCTACGGAACAATTGGACTTATCGATGCAGTCCAGGGTTTTAATCCGGAGCAGGGAGTAAAATTCAGCACTTATGCTGTTGCAAGAATCAAGGGAGCAATTTATGACGCTCTAAGAGCGATGGACTGGGTCCCTCGTTCAGTCCGGGAAAAAGCCAAAATGGTAAGCAAGGCAATGGCTGAACTTGAGCAGAAAAATAAAAAGACCCCAACTGACGAAGAACTTGCTGCTCACCTGGGAATTTCCCAGGAAAAACTGGAAAAAATATTAAATCAGGTAACAATTCCCCAGGTTATGTCCCTGGATGGCCTGGGAGGAACTGATGACGAGGAAGAGGGAACCTCTATTGATATTCCAGGCCCCAGTGCAGACAATCCCCTGAATATAGTGCAGGATAAGGATATGAAAGAGCTTTTGGGTAAGGCAATTGAAAGACTACCGGAGAAAGAGAAGCTTGTTGTTGCTTTATACTACCATGAGGGGTTGACCTTGCGAGAGATTGGAGAGGTCCTCGACCTGTCTGCAGCAAGAATATCTCAACTGCACAGCAAGGCTATACTTCGTCTGCGAGGAATGCTGGGCCGGGAAAAAGATAGCTTTCTTTGATTTAAAGGGGTGAAAACAATGATGGAAAAATGGGTTACAATTAAAAGCCAGGGAGAAAAGGAAGCCCGGGAAAAAGCAGTGAAGAAGTTTAAAAGTTCTCTGGGTACAGGGGTTGAGCCCGAAGAATTAATAATCCGGGAAGAAAAAACAAAATTGATTGATCGAATAAAGGGTTTAAAAGTTTTTAGGGTTGGGATCCCGGGAGAAACACAAGGTGATATCGAGTTGAACCTGGACGGGTATTTCAGGTTTGCATTTGCGAGTGATGGGGTTTTTTTAAAAGTATTTCCCTCTAAGGGAAAAGGGAAGTCGGTTAAAATCCAGGAGATCAAAGAAGAAGCTGAAAAGCTCCAATTACAGGATGTGGATTGGGAAAAAGTAGAAGAAGATCTGCAGAGAATAATTCAAGAAAATACCGAAAACAGGTTATTTATCGCCGAAAGAAAGCCAGAACTGGATCGAGATGCAGAGGTTGAAATTAATGTGGCCAAAGATGGTCTGAAAGCCCAACTTGACTACTCTCCCCCTATTGGTGGGGAATATTTAAGCGGGGAAAAACTCGAAGAAAAACTGGAAGCGGCCGGTATTGTTTTTGGTATTATTGAAGAAAAATTCGAAGAGATAATTAAATCGAAAGTACCCCTGAAGGGGGTTGTGATTGCCCAGGGGAGTCCATCCGTTCCTGGGGAAGACGGTTATTTAGAATTCCATTTTAAAAACAAAAATGATGGTTCCCGGGGCAAAGTAAGAGAAGATGGTAGTGTAGATTTTTTCAATCTCGACCTGATTCATAATGTAAAAAAAGGGGAGCCCCTTGTAACAGTTAAACCTCCTACCCCAGGGAAACCCGGGAAAAAAGTTACCGGAGAAGAAATCCGTCCCTCTGAACCAAAAGAAGCAAAAATTCCCGCGGGAAAGAATATTGAACCTGACGATGAGGGAAAAACTCTTCTGGCGGGGATTGATGGACAGGCTGTCCAGGATAGAAATGGAAAAGTTAGTGTACTTCCCGTTCACCATGTTCATGGTGATGTAGACCTCTCCACGGGAAACATTAATTTTCTTGGAACGGTAATTGTTGATGGAAACGTAACTGAGGGTTTCAGGGTAGAAGCCAAAGGAGACATTGAAGTTAACGGGAACGTTTCTGCGGCAACTTTAAAAAGTGGTGGCAGTGTTAAAATAAGTAAAGGNTACCTGGGGAAGAATAAAAACAGCATAGAATGTGAGGGCAACCTCGAAGTTAAATTTATTGAAAACGGAAAGGTTAAAGCTGGAGGTGACATTGCAGTGGAGGAGGCAATTCTCCACAGCGATATAACTGCTTCAGGAAAAGTTGTTGTAAAGGGGAAAGGTTTAATTGCCGGGGGGCAGGTCCAGGCTGGCCAGGAAGTTGAAGCAAATGTTCTGGGTTCATCTCTTGCCACAAAAACCGAGATCTCAGTTGGAGTGGCCCCCGAAATTCGGGAAAATCTCGAGGAAAAACTAAAAAAATTGGACGAACTAACCGATAAATTAAATAAGGTAGAGAAAGCCATTCGTCTACTTGAAAAGCAAAAAGAAAAGGGAGTTATTGGTGAAGAAAGGTTGGCCCAGTTAAAAAAGCTTGTCGAAACCTGGGAGCAGCTAAAGGACCAGGTTGAAAAACTTCAAGAAGAAATTGGGGAAATTCAGGAAACCATAAATTTTTCCGAGGATGGAGAAATAAAGGTCCACAAAGCTTTGTTTCCCGGTGTTTCAATCAGGATCGCGGGAGCACAGCATAAAGTTAAGGACAGAAGGAGTAGAACCAGGTTGGTCTGCAGCAGGAAAGAAATTGCCTATACAACCTTCTAAGAGGTGAAAGGATATGAGTGGGCCCGTTGACAACTGGAGTATTGTTCAGGCCTCTCTTGAGGCGAACCGAATTAAGGGTGTTCAGCATGCGGAATTTCAGAATATCCAGGGGTTTTTATGGATCCGGATGAATCGCGAACAGGACCGAAAAAGGGAAATGGTTGGGCAAACAGAAAAAACGGGAAAAAAAATGACCGCAGGAGATTCTACTGAGAAACCCGGAAAACGGAGAGGAAAAAAGAAGGTGAACCCAGATGATCCCCGGGGTGGAGTGTTGGACACAGAGGCGTAAGGAAAAAAAGTTTCCAGATAGTTCAGGCCTACCAATTTTATTTTTAAATGTCTTGTTATGTATGCTCTGGTTTTGAACATTGACACAGAAAAAATTTATTACCAGGAAAGGAGGTGTTTTAATGATCAGGGGATTATTTGCGTCTGCAAGCGGATTACTGGCGGCACAGGATATGCAGGATGTTGTAGCTAATAACCTCTCCAACCTGGAAACATCTGGTTTTAAAAGAGACCGGGTTTTGACAGAATCTTTTGCCAGTATGTATATGAATCGCCTTGAACAGGGAGGACGAGAACCGGTAGGTAACCTCGGTCCCGGAGTGAGAGCTCAATATACCTTCACCGATCACAGTACAGGACCGGTGCAGAATACTGAAAATCCCTTCGATTTTGCCATTGAAGGAGCGGGTTTTTTTGCCCTGGATACTCCTGAAGGAGTAAGATATTCTCGAGATGGGGCTTTTACCCTGGACCAAGCAGGTTTCCTGGTTAATCAATCGGGTTTTAGAGTTCTGGATACCCAGGGAGAACACATCTTTGCTGACGAAACCGTAAATCCTGATCGCCTGCTGGTTGTGAATTTTGAAAATCCCCAGGAACTGGCCAAACAGGGAAATAATCTCTTCCTAGCTCCCCCTGAAGCTGGAGAGCCTCAGGCGGGCGCAGGGTTAGTCCACGCTGGTTTTTTAGAAAGATCCAATGTTAATGCCGTCGGGGAAATGACCAGGATGATTAGTGCTGTGAGGTTGTTTGAGGCTGGACAGACTGCAATTCAAGCCCAGGATGAAACCCTGGAAAAAGCTGTTAATCAGGTAGGAAACACAAGGTAGAAGTATAGATGGGCCGGACCCAGAAAGGGAGGCCCAGCCTGCTGACTGACAGAAGCAGGCCAGAAAAAATTAAGAGGAGGCTTGCCCATGCTTAGAGGATTATGGACTGCTGCTTCGGGAATGGAAGCCCAGCAGCTGCATATTGATAATATTTCCAACAACCTGGCCAATGTTAATACGACGGGTTTTAAAAAGAGCAGGGTTAATTTCCAGGATCTAATGTACCAAACCCTTCGCCAGGCCGGGACACCAACTGCCCTCGGGTCAGAAGTTCCCACTGGAATAGAAGTAGGACATGGTGTTCGCCCTGCTGCCACACAAAAATTATTCACCCAGGGCAGCATGCAGAGTACTGATAACCCGCTGGATCTGGTTATTGAAGGAGACGGGTTTTTCCAGGTTTTAAGGCCTGATGGCTCGGTCGCCTATACCAGGGACGGTTCATTCAAAATCGACCGGGATGGCCGGCTGGTTACATCAGATGGATTACCCCTACTTCCGGAAATTTATGTTCCCCAGGATACCACCAGTATTGCCATATCAGGGGACGGAATTGTAGCAGTGCAGGAAGCAGGGGATACGGAAATGAGGGAAATTGGCCAGATTGAACTGGCCAGGTTTACCAACCCAGGTGGTTTACACAGTACCGGGCGTAACCTTTATGAACCTACTTTAGCTTCCGGGGATCCGATAATCAGCTATCCCGGCCTTGATGGGCTGGGCACAATTGGCCAGGGCTATCTGGAAATGTCCAACGTAAAAGTTGTAGAAGAAATGGTGGATATGATAAGTGCCCAGAGGGCTTACGAAGTTAATTCCAAGAGTATTCAGGCCGCTGATGAAATCCTGCGCCTGGCCGCTCAACTCAGGAGATAGATAAGATGAAAATCGCTGCTTTAATACTCCTGATTGCAGTTATTTTCTGCCAAGGGGTAAGTGCCGGGTATTCAGTTCAAGAAAACATTACAGTTGAAACTCCCCGCATTTCTTTTGCCGAACTGGTTGACTGGGTTCTGGAGGAAGAGATTATGGAAAAACTGGGGAAAATTGACCTCGGACCTGCTCCCGGGAAAGGAGAAAAAAGGCAGTTTTCCCGCCAGTACCTGGAATATTTATTGCGGAGAGAAAATATTGACTTTGCAGGCTGGGAAGTTCCCGGCCGAGTTAACGTCAAAACCGATTTGGTTGAGATTAGGGGAAAAGAGCTGGAAGAAAGAATTGCAGAACTATTGGGAGAAGAGATTAAAGGTGTAATAGTTGAATTTCCCCGGGGGATCGAAGGCGTTTTTCACCCCAGAGGAGAGGTTCTGGTTAAACTTGAATGGCGGGGAAATCTGAGAATCCCGGGAAGTAACACTATAACGGCGGTTTTATCTTCTGAAGGTCTGGAATGGGAAAAGTTCCGGGTGCCGGTTTTCCTGGACCGAGAGGTTCAGGTATATCGAGTAATAAATGATCTTCCTGGCAACCAGGAGCTAAACCCTGATTTTCTGAGAAAAGAATATTCCCGGGAAAGCGATCTCCCCAGGGATTTTATCGGCACTGAAAACAGCCTTGAAGGGTTTCGCGCCAGGAGAGAGCTGGAAACCGGAACAATTTTATGCAGCTTTCACCTGGAAGAAATTCCCCTGGTTGAAAGAGGAGAAGAAATAACTATCCTTTTTAATTCAACCGATTTTTCAATTTCTGTCCCGGGAAAAACGATGGAGGATGGAAAAAACGGGGAAATAATCAGGGTGCGCAATCTTTTTAACGGGGAAATAATTCAGGGAAAAATTAAGGGTGAAAAAATAATTGAAATTGATATTTAACTCCCAAAGGGGTTGATAATATGTCCAGAGTAATTGTTTTTTGCGGGTTAATTATATTAATGATAAGTTTTCCACTGCAGGGTTCTTCTCTCTGGCAGTCTGACAGTCAAAGCCTTTTCTCTGATCCTATTGCCCAGGGGGAGGGAGATTTGCTTACTGTGGTAATCAAAGAAAACACCGAGGCCTACCACGAAGCTGACACTCAAACCGGGCAGGGCCTTGGTTTTGAATTAAATCCCGGCGTATTCCTTTCTGATTTATTCGCCGGATTGGGACCCAGATATAGTGATCATGCTGAGTCGGGTGGGAGAACGGAAAGGTCCGGTTCTATTGTCGGTGAGATAACTGTTGAGATCGTGGAGGTCCTGGATAGCGGAAATTTCCGAATTGAGGGAATAAAAGGGATCACCGTTGACGGAGAACACCAGGAGATTAAGCTGACTGGAATAATAAGGCCTCAGGACATAGAAAAAGATAATACAATCGAATCTTCTCGCCTGGCCAATGTCGATATCAGTTATACCGGAAGCGGAGTAGTCGCAGATAAGCAGCGCCGGAGCATCCTGGAATGGCTCTTGAACTGGATATTCTAAAACAGGAGGGTCAAAAAATGAAGAAAATTATTTTTATTACGGTTTTTTTCCTCCTGTTTGCAGGATTTTCAGCTCTGGCCCAGCAGGAGGAAGCAACGGTTGAAATCGGTGATATTGCCAATCTTTCCGGAGAAAGAGATAACCACCTTATTGGCTACGGTCTGGTCGTGGGTTTGGATGGGACCGGGGATAGCACCCGTTCCCAGGGAACCATGCAGTCCATTGCCAATATGTTAAAGTCTTTTGGGGTTGAGGTTGCTTCTGAAAGGATAACTGCCCGAAATGCGGCGGCTGTGATGGTAACTGCAACTCTGCCTCCATTTACCTATCCCGGGGATACAATAGATGTTACCGTTTCTTCTCTAGGGGATGCGCGTTCTTTGGAAAGCGGGGTCCTTTTAATGACCCCTTTAAGGGCCGGAAATGAAGTAGTTTATGCAGTAGCCCAGGGCCCGGTATCTACAGGGGGCCGAGATGATAATTCCCTGAACCGTCGAACTGATCCAGAAAATGTAGGCCAGATTCCCAATGGTGCCCTGGTGGAAAGAGAAGTGGACTTTAAATGGCGAGAAGAGGATAGCTTTACTCTCCAGGTTCGAGGAGGTTCTTTTGCCAACGCCTCCCGTATTGCTGCGACAATTAATGAGCACATCCCCCCAGAAGACGATACGGATGTGGCAAGTGCTATGGACCCGGGAAGAGTGGAAGTGAGAATTCCCCTATATGCCAGTGATGATGTTGTGGATTTTGTGGCAACAATTAAATCACTCGAAGTTGAAGTTGAAATGCCCACAAGGGTTGTCATCAATGAAAGGACCGGAACGGTTGTTATAGGGCATAATGTTCGGATTTCCACTGTTGCCATTGCTCACCGCGGTTTAAAGGTCCAGGTTGGCCCGGATCCAGAGGTGGAGGTAGATACGGGGGAGGACAATGAGGTTTTTGCTTCCCTATTTGGAGATCATCCAGATGCAGTTGATGATGCCTATGAAGAGGAAGCCATGATGTTGATGGAGAGCGGGCCTACAATATTGGATCTGGTTGAGGCTCTAAACGCCATCGGAGCCGAAGCAGATGATATTATCGCCATTTTACAGGCCATGAAAAGAGCTGGGGCTCTCCATGCTATCCTGGAGATAATGTAAGGGGGTGGACGGGTTTTGGAAGTTTTTTTAAACACCCAGTTTCCGGAGTTAAATATTAAAAAAAATGAACAAAAATCCCCTGATTATGGAGAGCAGGGAGGGGATAAAAATGATCCCCTCCTTGAAGCCTGCCGGGAATTTGAAAGTATTTTCATTTTTTATATGTTTAAAGCAATGCGGGGAACTGTTCCCGAAGGAGGACTGATTCCCCGAGGGATGGGGGAAGAAATTTTTGAGAGTATGCTGGACGAAGAGGTGGCCAGAAAGGCTTCCCAGAATGAGGACTATGGGCTGGCCCGTCTTTTGCACGAACAATTGAACAGGATTAATATAAAACCCGGTGAATAAATCCCGGGTTTTTTTGACCCCCAAAAAACAAGGTGCCCGATTAACAGGATCTGGAGCAGGAAAAAGGGGATCAGGGAATCAGGGAAGAATAATCCCAGTGGAGGTGTTTAAGAATGCTGGATTTAATAGATGGATTTCCCGCCCAGTGGGAAGAGGGGTGGAAACTTGGAGAAAAGCAGTTGTTTTCTCTTCCGGAGAGATTGCATAATATCGTTGTTTTGGGGATGGGAGGGTCGGCAATCGGGGGAGATATATTACAGGCCCTGGCCGGGGAAAAAATAAATTGTCCCGTTATAGTAAACCGGGATTACTCCCTGCCCTCCTGGGTTGGAGAAAATACCCTGGTTATTGCTGTATCCTATTCAGGGAATACTGAAGAAACTTTGACTGCCCTGGAAAGGGCCAAAGAACAGGACGCTACCGTTTGGGGTATCTCTTCAGGTGGAGTTTTAAAAGAAAAGTTAGAAAAAAATTATCTGCAAATCCCAGCAGGTTTACCTCCCCGCGCAGCCCTTGGGTATACACTGGCCCCGGTTCTGGCTCTTTTTAACAATCTGGGGTTACTGGATATACCTGCTGAAGAAAGGGAAGAAACCAGGAAAATACTCGGGGAGATAAAAGAAGAAAACGGAGGAGATCAGGGCAAAGAAGGCCCTGCTGCCCTGTTTGCCGAAAAACTTGCAGGTTTTCTTCCTCTTATTTATGGGCCCGGTTCCCTGGGTGGGGTCGCAGCCCGCCGCTGGAAATGCCAGATAAATGAGAACAGTAAAGCACCATCTTTCTGGGCTGAATACCCTGAACTCAACCATAATGAACTTGTAGGCTGGGAAGAACCGGCAGATGTTCTGGATAAGATTAAGGTGATTCACCTTCTGGATTACGGCGCAAATCCCCGCAACAAAAAAAGAATGGAAATTACAGCCGATATCCTGCAAAAAAAAGGGATAGGCGTTCAGGTTGTTCCCTCGCGGGGAAAATATCCCCTGGGCCGGGTTTTATCCCTGATTTATTTTGGAGATTATGTGAGTTTTTACCTGGCTGGGGAATATCAAATTGACCCCCTTCCCGTCCATGCAATTGAAAAACTAAAGGGAGAATTGAAGAAAGCTGATTGACAGGTTGAGAACAAAAAAGATATAATTTAGTTTAGCGGCTGAAGCCGTCCAGCCTCCTATGAAAGGGGATAATCCTTTGGAGGTGATCTTTTGTCAACAAAAAATCTTACCAGGGGGGGACTCCTCCTGGCTCTGGCAGTTGTTCTTCCCCAGTTTTTGCACCTGACTGGAGGGCCTCAACTGGGAAGTATTGTTTTACCAATGCATTTTCCGGTTTATATAGCCGGCTTTTTATTGGGTCCTGCTATCGGTGGAATTATTGGTTTTCTGGCTCCACTGATCAGCCATATGTTGACGGGAATGCCCCCGGTCAGCCCACCCGTTCTTTTCCTGATGATTGTGGAACTTCCCCTGTTTGGTATTATTTCGGGCTACCTTTTTTTCCAGAGGGAGTGGAATATATTCACCGCGTTGCTGGTGGCAATGGTCGGGGGAAGAATTGGAATGGCCCTTGTGGCGCCAGTGGTTTTCTACATTCAGGAATTTCCGGTGGCGCCCCTGGTTTATTTGCAGGGCGCCCTGATTACTGGATTGCCGGGGATAATCCTCCAGTTAATAATTCTGCCACTTCTTTTCAAAACCAGGTTCATGGAAGGATTAATTCGTGAAAAAAATGTTGGTTGAAGCCAAAAATTTACTGGAAAAAGAGAGGGCCAGCCTTGTTTTAATCAGGGAGGGCCAGGAGCCCCATATTGATTTCCGTTCTGGATTAATACCCCTCTGGGAAGCTTATCGAGATGGGAACTGGTCCGGGGGAGTCCTTGCCGATAGGGTAATCGGAAGGGGGGCTGCATTCCTTGCAGTGGATATGGAGTTAATCTCTATATATTCCCCTCTGATGAGCCGGGGAGCAGTAGAAATTTTCAAAAAATGGGGAATTGAGTTCAAATATGAACTTCAGGTGGAGAGAATTAGGGATCGAAGCGGAAAGGGTTTATGCCCCATGGAAGCTCTCCTGGAGGGAATAGAAGAAAGTCATACAGCCATTCAGCGGCTGAACCAATTTTTCCTGGAGAGAAAGGGTGGTTGAAACCACCTTTTTCTCCTAAAATCCCAAAAAAACAGCAGGGAAGGGAACTTTTTTGGCGAACTGTTAAAAAGAAGCATGAAGGGAGGTTCTCCTTTTGAAAAAAGCAATTTTGCTCCTGGTACTTATTCTTTTGTTCAGCAGTGTAAACGCCCAGGCCTTTACGACAGCAAATATCCGACCGGGTTATAATGCTCTACTCTACAATGTTATGGTTGGCACTGTAGCAGGTGAATTTGGAATTAAAGCACTTCGTATAGGAGTTGATGCCGGGTTAACCCATACAGTGGGCCTGGAAGGAACGGTTTCTTACCGGGGAGAACTTGTAAATCTGGTCGACCTTGCAGCCAAATTCAGGGTTACCGAAAGAGGGCCTACTGACCTGGTCTTCAGGCTGGGTTTTCATGGAGCTCCAGTTGACAACTGGAGAGTAAGCCTTGGTTTTCAGATGGACCAGGAGTTAGCGTCTTTCCTAACGGGACATGCTGGAGGCAGTATCTCATTCGGCAGTGGCGGACTGTCCTGGAGATATTTAAGCTATTTCCTGGGACTGGATTATTCAATTACCACAAGCGCTGCAATTCAATTAGGTGTTTTTAAGAATATCAGAGATTCGAACCTGGGAAGCATTATGCTTGGATTGCGGACCAGGTTTTAGAGAAGGGGGCAGTCGCTCCCTTCTTGCTTAGAAGGAGGAGGAAATGGGACGGAAGAAAAAAGGGAAAAATCAGAGAAGTCAAAACCCTTCTCGGGACTGGGGAATAATTGAACACGGACTGTTCCTTATTTTTAATTTACTATTAATTTATATTCTCTATAAAATTATCAGGGGAGATCTGGATTGGCCCCTATTTTAAGTGTAAGGGAGAGGTGTGGAATAAAATGAGGAGGAACCTGGTTTTCATTTTTTTACTTATCCTTCTCTTTTCGGGGGTGGGAGCTGCCAGAACCGATTCAGTCATGGAAAAAACCTTGCTTCCTTTTTCCGACGAATTGTATCTTCCTCTGCGGCCAGTTACAGAATTTTTCGGCCTGCCCCTGCACTGGAACCCAATTGAACAAAAAGCCTATATCGGGAACCAGGGGATTGAGGGAGAACTTTTTGCCGGGACTTTTTATGTTTCTGTTGTGGAACTGGCAATTGCTATAAATGGAGACTTGAAATGGTCGGCGGAAAAGGGCGGTGGTTTTTTGCATTATAAGGACCGCTCAATTGACCTAAAGCTTCCCAGACCTCCGGAAAGGGAAAATCCACCTCTTGTTTATCTTACCTTTGATGACGGCCCGAACGAAGGAACGCCTTTCATTCTGGATGTTCTCCAGGCTTATAATATTAAAGGGACCTTTTTTTTAATCGGGGAGAATATTTTAACCAATCCAGAGATAGCAAAGAAAATTATCCAACACGGCCACCAGGTGGGAAATCATTCTTTTACACATTCCCTTATGCCCACTCTATCCCCAAGAGCCATGCGCCATGAACTGGAACTTACCCAGAAGGCCTTCTGGGTAATAATGGGTGTTGAACCGGTCCTTTTCAGGCCTCCCTATGGGGGATGGAGTCCTGAATTGCGTGATATTTATCACGAAATGGGCCTGAAGCTTGCCTGGTGGACGATTGATACAAAAGATTTTAATAAGCCTGGGGCCCGGGTAATGGTTGATCAGATCCTGCGAGAAATAGAACCGGGAGCTGTAATCCTTTTTCATTGCAAGCTTTCTACGGCCAATGCATTACCCGCGATAATTAATGCTATCTGGGAAAAAGGGTATGATTTCGGCGTTCTTCTGGAAAAATGAGTTTTGACCTTGCTTTTGGTTTGTGATATACTTATCTTATGAAAAAATAGAGGTGGGGGAATGTCTATGAGGGGAAGCTTTGCGGGGCTACCAGAAGATCAGGTAATCTTGATGGCTCAGCAAGGAAATGGTGAGGCAATGGAGTACCTACTTAAGAGGCACATTGACATTGTTTACTCCAAAGCCAAGGTTTTTTACATTAAAGGGTTGGACAAGGACGATGTTGTTCAGGAAGGGCTGGTTGGTCTCTATAAAGCCATTCGGGACTTCCAGTTTGACCGGGAAGCTTCTTTCAGGGGTTTTGCACATATTTGTGTTTACCGCCACTTAATATCGGCGGTAAAAACTGCCAACCGCCAGAAACATATTCCGCTCAACACTTTCACCTCAATTGACAAACAATTAAAATACGGCAGGGAAGAAAACAGTGGTCGAACTCTCCAGGAAGTGATTGCCGACGAGAGGATCGATCCGGAAAACGAAATAATTAACCAGGAATTAATAAAAGAAGTTTCAACCACCCTGAGAGAAATGCTAACCCCACTGGAATGGAAGGTATTTATTTCCTACCTTGATAACAAAACCTACCAGGAGATCTCCCGGGAATTAAACAGCAGTATAAAAACAGTAGATAATGCTCTGCAGCGTTCCCGGCGAAAAATCAACCAGATCCGGTACAAACTCAATGGTGAAGATGTTAGACAATTAATGCAGTGGTGATTTAATGTTCGATCTGTTTTTCCCGAAAACAAGCAAATGTTTGTTTTGCGGACGGCCTGATAATTATTATGAAATTATTCCTTTCTGCCCCTCCTGTCTGGAGGGGTTTTCCTTTTCGGGGCTTGGCCCCGGGATCCTCTTTATGGAAGGTATCCTTCCAGATCTTTTAAATAAGGCAGAACAGGGGGAAGAAGAATTGATAAAGCCCCTGGCAGGGTTACTGGCTTTGGATTGCCGTTTGCGTGGTTTAAGGGGAAAAGCTGTTAGCCCGGCTGGCCAGGATTTTCTGGACAAAATTCTGGCCCGAGAGACCGCTTTTTTCCTGAATTTGCCTCTTTTATCCAGCGGTCCCAAAACCCTGGTGGTAGGTCTTTCTTGGTCCGGATTTCTTAAAAATGATTATCCACCGGACCGGGTGCTTGCTCTGATCCGATAAAAAACATTTGACAGGTTTCCCTAAGTATGTTATAGTTACTTTTGATAAGCCTCCCGCTTATCGGAAACAATATTTAGGGGGAATGTATTAAAATGCTTTACAGAGGACAAGTAAAATGGTTTAACGCGGAGAAGGGTTTCGGCTTTATCGAGCGGGAGGACGGGGACGACGTCTTTGTCCATTTCTCCGCTATCCAGGAAGAAGGGTTCAAAACTCTTGACGATGGCCAGGAAGTAGAATTTGAAATCGTTGATGGTGACCGTGGTCCACAAGCGGCTAACGTAACCAAAGTATAAGTGGCCAATAAACCTCGCTTGAGAGAGCGAGGTTTTTAATTTCCGGAAGGAATTTTTTTCCGGCAGGAATTAAGAAAGAGAATGTTGAAGTAATTATAAAGAAGTAATGAAGGGAGATGGTGGGATGAAAATTTCTACCCGAGGTAAGAACATAGAGCTGACCAATGCTTTGAAGGATTACGTTGAGGAGAAAGTGGGCCGAATAGGCAAGTATTTTGAAAATGCTTCTATTGATGCCCAGGTCTCCTTGGGGGTGGAAAAGGAACGCCATCAGGTAGAGGTAACTGCTTTTGTTGACGGGCTAATTCTGCGGGGGGAAGAAGAAACAGGAGATATGTACGCCTCCATTGACGGAGTTGTTGAGAAAATCGAGCGGCAGATCAGGAAATACAAAACCAGGATTAACCGCAATCTCCGAGACAAAGAAGAATTTTCCCTTTCCTTTGAGGGCAGTGAAACCGAAGAAGATGATATTGAGAATAAGATTGTTAAGGTCAAGCGGTTTGCAGTAAAACCCATGAGCGTTGAAGAAGCTGTAATGCAGATGAATCTTCTGGGACATGACTTCTTTGTTTTTTCCAATGCTGAGACCGACGATTTTAACGTTGTTTATCGAAGGAAAGATGGAAACTATGGTTTGATTGACCCCTACGCCTGATTTTTGACTCAAAAGGCGGGGATGTGATATAATCATAAAAGATTCTCGACTTTTAAGCGAAGTATAGTAAAGGTTTCCTTTACCAATATTTCGCTATTTTTTTCGGAGGTGAAAAAAATGGCCGAGATAAATGAAAATAGAAAGAAGGCCTTAGATCGAAGCGAGGTTTTGAAAGAAAGGATAGAAAAATACCTGCAGAACAGATCCAGGATTCCCACCGGCCGGGAGAAAAGCCAGGTTATTAAAAAACAGAAAGAAAAAATCCTGGATATCCTGGGTGGAAGTGAAAAAGACTGGAATAACTGGGAATGGCAGATGCAAAACAGGATTAGTGATGCCAATACTCTGGCCCGGGTTTTGAAAATTGATGATAAAGCCCAGGAAAAAATTAAGGAAATAGGGAAGAAATATCGCTGGAGCATCTCTCCTTATTACCTGAGCTTAATTGATCCCTCGGAACAATGGGATCCGATTAAGCTCCAGTCAGTTCCGAGTGCAATGGAACTTTTGGGAGAGGGAACCCCGGACCCGATGGGGGAAGAGTTTACCTCACCTGCTTCTTCCATTACTCGCCGCTATCCGGACCGATTAATAATTAAGGTTACCAATCAGTGTGGAATGTATTGTCGCCACTGTCAGCGAAGAAGGGGTATTGGGGAAGTCGATAAGCCCACTCCTGTTGAAGAACTCGAAGAGGCAATTAAATATGTCCGGGATAATCCCGAGATTCGGGATGTCCTTTTGACCGGCGGGGATGCTTTCCTGCTCAGTAATGAACGAATTGAATGGATACTTAAAGAACTTCGCTCCATTGACCATGTTGAGGTCATTCGCCTTGGTTCAAGGACCCTTGTTACTCTACCCCAGCGGATTGACGATGAACTGGCTGAAATCCTTTCCCGCTACCACCCGGTATTTGTCAATACCCAGTTTAACCATCCCCAGGAAATAACTGAGGAAGCTGCAGAAGCCTGCAACAAACTGGCCAATGCAGGTGTTCCACTTGGGAACCAGATGGTTTTGTTGAGGAGAATTAATGACAAACCTGATGTAGTAAAAAGATTAAACCATGAACTTTTGAAGGTCAGGGTTTCTCCATATTATATTTTCCACGCCAAGGGAGTTGAGGGGACCACTCATTTCCGGACCAGGGTAGAAAAGGGAATGGAAATTATGGAAAACCTGCGTGGTTTTACTTCGGGACTCGCCATTCCAACCTTTATTATCAACGCTCCCCATGGATATGGGAAAACTCCGGTCCTTCCGGAATACGTAGTTTCCTGGGGTGGGGATCATATCCTGCTCAGAACATGGGAAGGTCGGGTTATGGAATATCCCAATGTTTTAGATGAATGGAGCGATGAAGAGGTATTTTAAGAATGAAGGAGGCTTTGAGCCTCCTTTCTTCTTTTTTGCGGCCTTGTTGTCATTGCCTATAATCAGTGGTATAATGATTTTGCGGTTATTTTGGAAAGACCCTTTGTTACCGGGGAGGAATATTGATGCTCGGTTTGTTTAAAAAGTTATTAAAAGACCCCAACGAGAAAGAACTGGAGAAAATCTGGCCCATTGTTGAAAAGGTAAATTCCCTGGAAGCCGAAGTTCAGGCTTTATCTGATGAAAAATTAAAGGGAAAAACCGATGAATTTCGCCAAAGGCTGGCGGGAGGAGAAACACTTGAAGATATTCTTCCGGAAGCCTTTGCTGTGGTTAGAGAAGCAGCCCAGCGTTCTACGGAAGAGAAATTCAGACACTTCGATGTCCAGATCCTGGGAGGGGTTGTCCTTCACCAGGGGAAAATTGCGGAAATGAAAACGGGGGAAGGAAAAACCCTTGTAGCCACATTGCCCGCCTATCTTAATTCCCTGACGGGCAAGAGCGTGCATATCATAACAGTAAATGAATACCTGGCCCGGCGGGACGCGGAATGGATGGGAAGTATTTATAAATTCCTTGGTCTAACGGTAGGCTTAACCCTGCACGGGATGGATTATAAAGAAAAGAAAGAAGCTTATTCCTGCGATATTGTTTACGGAACAAATAACGAGTTTGGATTTGATTACCTGCGTGATAACATGGCTCTTTCTCCCGAACAGGCGGTTCAGGGGGAATTGAGTTATGCGATCCTGGACGAGGTGGACAGTATTCTCATCGACGAAGCCCGAACTCCCCTGATTATTTCCGGCCCCAGCGAGGAATCCCCAGCTCTTTATTACCAGTTTGCCCGGCTTGTTCCCCAGTTGAAAAAGGAGGAGCACTATGTAGTTGACGAAAAGGCAAACTCGGTAACTTTAACTGAAGAAGGAGTTGCCCAAGCGGAAAAACTCTTAAATATTGAAAATCTCTATGACGATCAGAATGTGCGCATGACCCACCACTTAAACCAGGCTTTAAAAGCGTGGGCTTTGATGCGCAGGGACCGTGATTATGTGGTTAAGGATAATCAGGTTATGATCGTCGATGAATTTACCGGCCGAATCATGGAGGGAAGAAGGTATAGTGACGGCCTGCATCAGGCCATTGAAGCAAAAGAAGGGGTTAAAATCGAAAGAGAAAGCCAAACCCTTGCTTCAATAACCTATCAAAACCTTTTCCGGATGTATGATAAACTTTCAGGTATGACAGGAACTGCCGCAACTGAGGAAGAAGAATTTATCAAAATTTATGGAATGGAAGTTGTTGTAGTTCCCACTAACGAACCCATGATCAGAGAGGATTTGCCTGACCAGATTTACAAAACCCTTCCCGGGAAAAAACAGGCTATTATAAATGACATTGTTTCCCGGCACAAAGAGGGGCAGCCGGTGTTGGTGGGGACAATTTCTATAGAATCCAGTGAAGAATTGAGCAATATGTTAAAAAAGGAAGGTGTTCCCCATCAGGTTCTAAACGCCAAGCACCACGAGCGAGAAGCTGAAATTATCAAAGGTGCGGGCCAAAAGGGAGCGGTAACTATTGCCACCAATATGGCTGGTCGCGGAACTGATATTGTCCTGGGAGAGGGCGTAACCGACCTTGGTGGTTTGCACATTCTTGGCAGTGAAAGACACGAGAGTCGCCGCATTGATAACCAGTTGCGGGGCCGGTCGGGGCGCCAGGGAGATCCCGGTTCTTCTCAATTTTTCATTTCTCTGCAGGATGATTTAATGCGCCTATTTGGTTCGGAAAGGGTTTTTGCAGTAATGGACCGGCTGGGTATGGATGAAAATACCCCGGTGGAACACCCCCTGATCAATAGAGGCATTGAAAATGCCCAGAAGAAGGTGGAAGCCCGGAACTTTGAAATCCGGAAATATGTCCTTGAATATGATGATGTGCTCAATAAACAACGGGAAATAATTTACAACCAGCGCCGGGAAATCCTGAAATCAGAAAATGTCCGGGACCGGATAATGGATATGATGAAGCAGGTAATAGAGGACCAGATTGAACTTTACCTGCCCAAGGGTGTCCATCCCGAGGAGTGGGATCTGGATAGCCTTATTGCCGGTGCCGAGAGGATCTATTTGAGCAGCGGGATTTTATCTCCGGAAAAATTAAGAGAAATGTCCCGGGATAAAATCCAGGAATTGTTGCTGGAAAAAGCCCGGGAAACCTATAAAAAGAGGGAAACCCAGTGGGGCGAAGAAATTATGCGCCGCCGGGAAAAACTCCTGGCCCTGCAGATAATTGACCGCAAATGGATGGATCATCTTGACGCCATGGATGATTTGCGGCAGGGAATAAGCCTGCGTGCTTACGGTCAGCGGGATCCACTTGTCGAATACAAGTTTGAGTCTTTTGACCTTTTCAATAATATGACGGCCAGTATCCGCGAAGATCTGGTCCGGGTCCTATGTAAGTTTGTTCCCCGGCCAGAAGGGATCCGTCTCAAGGAAAGGCAGATGGAAATGGCTTCTTCGGGAGAACCCCATCTCAATAAATCCTTCCGGGAAATGCAAACCAATCAGGGCCCTGGAGGAGGGGAAAAACCCGTTAAAAAGCCTGTGGTCAAGGAAAAGGAAGTCGGGAGAAACGATCCCTGCCCCTGCGGCAGCGGGAAAAAATATAAGAAATGTTGTGGTCGATAAACAGGAGGTGTTTTGGAGATGCTAGGTGAACTGCAAAAAGCCTATACCGAACAGAGCAAATCTCTCCAGGATTTGAGGGAATCTCTTTGACATAGCTGGCCTGCAAGAAAGGAAAAACCAGCTTGAAAAAGAGATGACGGAAGAAGGTTTCTGGGATAAAGATCAGAACCGGGTTCAGAGAGTAAACCAGGAATTGACCAGGGTCAAAGAAAAACTTGCTAAGGTCAGGGAAATAGAGGATAACCTGGAAGAACAGGAATTAATCTGGGAACTATACGAAGAAGAAGGAGATGAGGGGCTTTTAAGGCAGGCTGAAAAACTACAAAAAAAAGCCGACAGGTTAATTAATAAGCTTCGGCGGGAAACCCTTTTCTCTTCCGAACATGATCTGGGTGACGCCATTTTAACCCTCCACCCGGGGGCCGGGGGAACTGAATCCCAGGACTGGGCAGAAATGTTGATGCGGATGTACGTCCGTTTTTGTGAAAAACAGGACTGGGAAGTAGAGGTCCTTGATCTTAACCCCGGGGATGAAGCAGGAATTAAAAGCGCTACTATGCTGGTAAAGGGAAATTATGTATATGGAAACCTTAAAGGTGAACAGGGGGTTCATCGGCTGGTAAGAATCTCTCCCTTTGATTCTTCGGGCCGGCGGCATACTTCCTTTGCCTCGGTGGAGGTCCTGCCGGATGTGGGAGAGGATGTTGAAGTCGAAATTGATACCAACGATCTAAGGATTGAAACCTACCGCGCCAGTGGGGCGGGAGGTCAGCATGTCAACAAAACAGATTCTGCCGTCAGAATTACCCACCAGCCCACTGGAACTGTGGTTCAGTGCCAGAATGAAAGATCCCAGCATAAAAATAAGGCGACTGCAATGCGGATTCTCAAGTCAAGGCTAAAAGAACTCGAGGAAAGAGACCAGCAGAAAAAAATGGATGAATTTCGGGGGGATCAGAAAGACATTGCCTGGGGTAGCCAGATCAGGACCTACGTTTTCCACCCCTATTCCCTGGTAAAAGATTTGAGAACCGGAAAGCAGGTGGGGAATATCCAGGGTGTAATGGATGGAGACCTGGACCCTTTTATCCAGGCTTACCTGCAGTGGCAGGCCGGGGGGAATGACAACAATGAATAAAAAAATTCTTTTTGTTTTCTTGATAATTCTAGTAATCCTTGCCGGGGTGTTTTTTTTAAGCCAGATTTTGCTTCCCGAGTATGCGGAAATGGAAATAAAGAATGCTTTAACCGATTATTTTGAGGATTATTCCACCCTTGAAGTTCAGGTAGAGGCCCGCCCTGCTTTTAAATTATTGCAGGAAAGGGCTGATTCGCTTGAAATAAGCGGAAGCAGAATAAAAACTGAGGGACTTTATTTCGATACCTTTTATGCTTTTTACACCGGTCTTCAAATTGAAGATGATCAGGTGACAGGTTATATGGAAATTTTGGAACTGGTCCTGCTTGCTCAGGATTTAAATGAATACCTTGAACCACACAATATTGAACTATTTTTTGAGCCTGGCTCCGTTCGGGCCAGGACGGCGGTGGAGGTTTTCGGTTCCCCGGTTGACGTTATGGTAAGGGGAGGCCTGAGTATCAGGGAGGAAAAATATCTGGTTTTTTCTCCAACGGGTGTTATTCTTGAAGGTCTGGAAATCCCCGGTGCCTGGGTTGAAAATATCCTGGAAAGGGTCAGGCTGGAAATAGATCTTGACCGTTTCCCCCTTCCCTTTCGAGTCCAGGAAGTTAACGTGGGGCAGGACAAACTAATATTAAAATCAGATTAAAGAAAAGCTGGTCTGGGGGTATACAGGTTGAGGAATTCCAAAATATTCTGGGGGATAATCTTTATTGCCTTTGCTATTGCTCTTTTTCCCTATGCTGCCCGCTGGGAAGTGGAACAGGAAAACCGCAGTATTAAGCTAATTTTTGATGACCACAGTATGTTTCGCCTGGCCAGAAAAACCGGGGCCAGTGTTGAGGAGGTTTACTCCCGCCTGGAAATCGCTGATCCTGCTGTTGCAATAAGTCCCTGGACTCCGCGGAAGATGACAGATAGAGGTTTTACTTTTTTGTGGCCTGTCCTTTTCCCGGATCGGCCAATACCGGTACCCTCTGACCTTGGAGATGGTCGGACAACCGGATTTACTGGTTATTATCTCCATTTCTTATCGGAAGAAAAGAAAGAATTCATGTTTTCCCGCCTCCCCGATTTTTTCAAGCCGGTTCCCCTGGGAGGGGACAACAATTATTCCGCACCCCCCCGGGAGGAAAACACACTTTTCCCTGGTATCCCCCTTGGGTTTAACGATGAAGATATTGAATTGATTTCCCAAACTGGTTGGCCAATGGTGGGCCGCCCCAATGTGGACCAGAATAAAGGAGACTATGACCCAGAGACATTGCTCGGGGAATTACCTCGACTGGAAGGGCTCCTTTTTGATGGTGGTGAAGTCTGGGGTTTTCCAGACAATTTAGAAGAAACCGCTGGTTTGCTTGAAGGAAAAGATATCTACCTTGGTTTTGTAGAACCTTTTCTGGCTCAGCAAAAAGGAATGAGAGACCTGGGTTTGCTTGAAGAAGACAGAGTTATTCGATTGCACAGTATTCAGCAGGGTGAAATGGACAGTCAGTCTTCAGAACGAATAATTTCTCGGTATATCCGTAGTGTCCGGGAAAGGAATATCCGCCTGCTTTATTTCCGACCCGTTCTTGCCGCGAACAGGGTGGACCTGCTTGCGCATAATGAAACTCTCTTAAATAATCTAAAGGAACGTCTGGAAGGGCTGGGGTATAGTTTCGGAGAAGGAGGATACTTCCAGCCTCTCGAAATCAAGGGGTGGATGGCCTTAATTGTCTGGGCAGGCCTGGTTTCAGCAGGATTACTGGTTCTGGAATTTTTTTACCAGCTTTCCCGGAAAAATCAGCTACTACTTTTTGTCCTGGGCTGGCTGGGAGGGGCGGGAATTTATTTAATTGGGTTTAGAACTCTTTTCCTGCAGGGAGCCCTGCTGGGAGGGGCCATTGTATTACCCCTTTTACCCCTGCTGCTGGTCCTGGAAAAAAGGAAGGGTCCTTTTTGGTTGGACTGGCTCATAATTTCCCTGGGGACTCTCCTGGGTACATTTTTTATTGGAGCCCTGGGGGCAAACAGATCATTTATCCTGGGGTTGGAGGTTTTTCGGGGAGTGAAGGTCGCCCTTTTACTTCCCCTTATAGTTTTAGCTTATTATCTTTACCGGGAAAGATTTGCCGGAAAGTGGAAGGAGATGCTTCCTTCATTACCAGTTATTCTCAGCCTGGGGTTTTTGGCCGTAGCCCTGTTTTTTTATATCAATCGTTCGGGAAATTTCCCTCTCATTCCTGTTCCCCAATGGGAAATTGCCCTGAGGGAATTTCTGGAGAGGGTCCTTGTAATCAGGCCGCGTTTTAAGGAATTTATGTGGGGGCACCCCTTTCTCCTGGCGGGTTTATACCTTTTCCGGCAGAAGAAGTGGCCCTGGATTGCAAGTTTTTCTATTCTCCTGGGCTGCATGGGTTTAATTACAATGATAAATTCATTTACCCATTTCCATACTCCGCTCTGGGTTAGCCTCTGGCGAAGTATCCTGAGTATTTTGTTGGGTGCGGGTTTGGGTCTGCTTATGGTTTTAATTGTTCGCTGGTTAGAAGGAGTCCTGGGGAGGGAAAAAATATGAAGAAATTAGTTATCTCTGGGTATTACGGTTTTAATAATCTGGGTGACGAAGCAATTCTTCACGCCTTTCTGGAAGGAATAAAAAGCTGGGATGAAGATTTAATTGTTACCGTCCTGTCTGGAAATGAAAATTTTACTTCTCAGACCCATAGCGTCTTCAGTGCACCCCGCTGGCCTCTTCCGGAGGTAAAGAAAACAGTTGAGGATTGTGATTTCTTCATAACCGGCGGGGGGAGTCTCCTGCAGGATAAAACCGGTGTGAAATCCATTCCCTATTATCTGGGACTGAATAAAATTGCCCGGAAAGAAGGGGCCATGACTGCTCTTTTTTCCTGCGGTGTTGGCCCCATTAATCGACCTTATTTAAGGTGGTTAAGCCGCCAAGAACTGGATAAATTTGATTTTTTATCAGTTCGGGACGAATATTCTCGTGAACTGCTCGAAGATATAGGGGTTAAAAAGGATATTGAGATAATTCCTGATCCGGTTTTTCTTCTTTCGGCGCCGGAGAAGGGACAGGGAGAGGATTTCCTGGAAAGGGAAGGAATATCAGGGCGGGGGCCCAGAGTAATAATTGCTCCCCGAACCAGCCCGGGGGAAAAGAACCATAAGCCTGAACCCTGGATTGAAGTTTGCAAGCGGCTCCAGTATGAACTCGGCGCCGCAATAATTATCTGGCCCATGCACTTTGAGCAGGATTTTGAATTGAGCAAGGCTATTAGCGAAGGGGTTTCAGGAGTTTCCGTTCTGGAAGGGACCTACTCTTTACCCCGGATTTTGGAAATACTTAAGGCAACAGACCTGGTAATTGGTGTTCGTTTCCACGCTCTTTTACTGGGAGCTGTAGGAGGTAGCAATCTACTTGGAATTTCCTATGACCCCAAGGTGAAAACCCTTCTGGGGCAGCTGGGGCTTCCTTCCGATTTTGAATTAGGCGATTTTTCTCCTTCAGCTGTGGCCTTGAGGGCGGAAAGGATTTTAGACGGGGGTTGTGTTGAACAAAAAGAACTGGGAGAGAAGGTTGAAAACCTTCGGGAAAAAGCTCGCAAGGGTATGAACATGCTCAGGGATTTTATTGGGGGGGAATTTTATGGGTGAGAAAGTTGACGTCCTAGGAGTTCCAGTTCACCCGGGAACCCTTTCCCAGGCCCGGGAAAGGGTTTTTTCATTGCTCTCGGAGAACCAAAGGGGCAATGCAATATTCAGCATAAACCCCGAGATAATAATGGCGGCGAAAAAAGACCCCTCTTTTGCAGAAATACTAAAAAAAGGGGCTTTAAATCTCCCGGATGGAATAGGAGTGGTCTGGGCTTCTCGCTTTCTCGGCAAAAAAATACCTGAAAGAGTTGCAGGTTTTGATCTGGTTAGAGCAATTCTGCCTGAATGTGCCCGCCGGGGTTACAAAGTTTTTCTGCTGGGAGGAAAACCAGGAGTTGCCCGGGAAGCGGGGCAGAGAATTAAAGACGAATATCCGGAGTTAAAGGTGGCTGGAACCAGCCACGGTTATTTTTCAGGGGAAGAAACCGAAAAAATAATCGAAGAACTGAAACAGGCAACCCCTGATGTCCTTTTGGTCGGTCTGGGCTTCCCCCGCCAGGAACGTTTCATCGCTGAATATGGGGAAACCCTGGAAATTCCCGTTAGCCTTGCTGTGGGAGGGACCCTGGATGGCCTGGCTGGAAGGAGCAGGAGGGCCCCAGTTTTTTTTCAGCGGATCGGCCTGGAATGGTTATACAGGATAATAAAAATGGGGCGCTGGGACAGGTTTCTTTCTCTGCCCCGATTTGGTTTACTGGTTCTTTCAGTTAAATTGAAGGGAGGGTCACGGAGTGAATAAATTCTGGGGGGTAATTTTCGACCTGCTTATGATAATTGCGGGTTGTTTGATTACTGCTGCGGCCCTCCTGATTTTTCTTATTCCCAATAAAATTGCTGCAGGGGGCGCCAGCGGACTGGCCACAATTATTTACCATATCTGGGGTTTACCTGTGGGGATAGTTATTTTACTGATCAATGTGCCCCTCTTTACCATAGGTTTATTTTTATGGGGCTGGCAGATGGGCTGGAGAACTCTTTTTGCTACATTGTTTTTAAGTCTTTCCCTGGATGTACTGGCTCCGTACCTGGAGCCCGTAACAAATGATCCCCTGCTGGCTTCCCTTTATGGAGGTATTGTTTCTGGACTGGGAATGGGTTTGGTTTTCCGGGCCCGGGGGACAACAGGTGGAACAGACCTTGCTGCGCGACTGTTCAATCATTTTTCAAGTATTTCCATCGGTCAGGGTCTTATCCTTGTTGATGGACTTATTGTTCTGGCAGCGGGAGTAGTTTTTAGTCCAGAGTTGGCCCTTTATGCCGCGATTTCAATTTTTGCCCTGGGCAAATCAATTGACCTGGTCCAGGAAGGTATTGGTTTTGCCAAAGCGGCATTAATTGTTACCGATCAGAAAAGGGAGGTTCAGGAGCAGATTATCGAGCGATTGGGTAGGGGGGTAACCAGTTTACGAGCCACCGGGGGTTATACAGGCCGGGAGAAGGATGTTCTGATCTGTGTTATTTCCAGGACGGAAATTTCCAAGCTGAAAAAAATTGTCAGCATGGTGGATCCCAGAGCTTTTGTTATTATTACAGCGGCAAATGAAGTTTTAGGTGAAGGATTTAAGGAGGACTGGAAGAATATCTAACCTTCCTTCTCCAG
>SL_3KL_010_SEDDRAFT_10000444_pt1 | contig 33957 bp, 29 predicted proteins | sample SodLakKL_010_SED_2_FD_10381 | JGI IMG/M metagenome (IMG submission 10381) | reverse complement strand
AGAAAATAGACAATCCTTCCCGTATGCCGGATTCGCAAGATGTGGAACGCATTGAGGAACCCTACGTCGATGCGACCATCATGTGTCCCAAAGAGTATGTCGGCAACATCATGGAGCTGTGCCAGAACAAACGGGGTCACTTCCGTAATATGGAGTATCTTGGTGAATATCGGGTACAGCTGACCTACGACCTGCCATTGCTTGAGATCGTCTATGATTTTTTCGATAAGCTGAAATCATCATCCAAGGGCTATGCCTCTTTGGATTATGAACTGAAGGGCTACAAACCGAGCAAGCTCGTGAAGATGGACATCCTTATCAATCACGAAACCGTCGATGCCCTATCGACGATTGTGCACCGTGATTTCGCCTTCCATCGCGGCAAGGCCATTACCGAGAAACTAAAGGACCTGATTCCACGACAAATGTTCGAAGTACCGGTGCAAGCGGCGATAAACGGAAAAATCATCGCCCGAAGCACCATCAAAGCCATGCGAAAAAACGTGTTGTCGAAATGTTATGGCGGCGATGTCTCTCGTAAGAAGAAACTGCTGGAAAAGCAAAAGGAAGGCAAGAAACGCATGAAAAGCGTCGGCAACGTCGATGTGCCGCAAGAAGCCTTTCTTTCAGTCCTGTCCATTGATGAATAACACGCGCCCGCGTGTTATTTTCACATAGTCGATGTTATAATAAGAGGTGATTTGATGGAATCCCTATACATCCACATTCCGTTTTGCCACAGGATTTGCACGTATTGCGATTTCGTCAAGGAAGTCGCTCACCCCGATAAACAAGCGGCTTACCTGGATGCTCTCGCAACGGAATTCGCTCTTTATAAAGATAGACTCGAGGGAATAAAGACCATTTTCATCGGGGGCGGCACACCCTCGAGCTTACCACTGGAACAGTTGCAAAAACTGTTTACACTTATACGGAGTCATGTCGATCTCGATAAGGTGATTGAATTCACCATCGAATGTAATCCCTCCGACATCACGCCTGCAAAAGCCCGCTGCTTCAAGGCCGGCGGCATCAACCGCATCTCGCTTGGTGTTCAGACTTTCAAGGCGAAGCAGTTGGCGTTTTTGAACCGGGACCACCGGGAAGAAGATGTTGTGGCGGCGATAGACATCCTGAAAGCCGAAGGTTTTGCAAACATCAGCGTCGATATGCTGTTTGCCTTGATCGACCAGACACTCGCGGATGTCAAAGAAGATTTGAAGAAAGTATTGACCTTGGACATAACCCACATTTCCTATTACAGTCTCATTCTGGAAAGCGGTACTAGATTATATACGCTTTATAAAAAGGGTGAAATCGCTTTGACCGAAGAAACACTCGAAACCGAAATGTATGAAACGGTCATCGAAACCCTGGTGCAACATGGCTTTGAACACTATGAGGTTTCGAACTTCGCTTTAGACGGCAATCACTGCCGGCACAACCTTCATATCTGGAAAGATGGCGATTATTTGGGCCTGGGACTCGGTGCACACGCCAAGTACGATGATAGGCGCAGTGAAAACACCGGTCGCGTGAAAACATACATCGAAAGCATAAATGAAACCGGAAAACCGGAACAAATCTTTTATCCCTACGAAGATAAGCGGGATTACCTGCTAAACGGACTTCGTCTGATCAAGGGCGTCGATCTAAGCGAGTATCAAGCCCGTTTCGGCACCGATCTTCTCCAGGACTATCCCGCTTTGAAAAAATACCTCGAAAATAACCTCTTGAAAATGCAAGCTGGCCGGTTGGCTTTTACCCGGCGTGGCCTGTTTTTGGGTAACGAAGTCTTTCAAATCTTCTAGGAGGCGCTTATGCTTTCACAACTGTTAAAAGAGTATGAATATGAACTCAAAGCTTCGGCGACCCTTGGAAAACAGTCCCAAAGCGCTTATTTAAGCGATCTCAAACAGTATATTGCCTATCTGGCCAATAAGGATATCACCCGCCCGGAAATGATCACGAAACATACCATCAAGCAATATCTGATGGTTTTACGCAAAAGACACGCCTCCCCGGCGACCGTCAGCCGTAAACTGAGTGCACTCAAGGGCTTCCATCAGTTCATGCTGGATGAAAAACTTGTCGAGGACAACGTTATCCTGAATGTGCCACGACCGAAAATGCACAAAAGATTGCCGGATGTTTTGTCAATCGAAGAGATGGAACGCTTGTTGGCAACAACGGGTAAAGCCGGCCCGCTCGACCAAAGGAATCTGGCTATGCTGGAGTTGCTTTATGGCAGCGGTCTGAGAATCAGTGAACTGATTGAGCTGAAAATCAATGATCTGCATATCAATCAAGGGCTTATCAATGTACACGGAAAAGGTGAAAAAGAACGTATCGTCCCCATCGGTTCGATGGCGGAAAAAGCCTTGAAGGCATACCTTGAATCCGGCAGACTCGCCCTTAAGAAAATGCCAACGCCTTATGTCTTTTTAAATCGACATGGATCACCGATCAGTCGTGTCGGCTTTTTCAAGGTTTTGAAAAAACTGGCAGCCACCGCCGGCATCACCAAACAGGTTTCACCCCATACATTGAGGCATTCGTTCGCTTCACATCTCTTGGAGGCGGGTGTCGATCTGCGATATGTACAGGAAATGCTCGGTCACGCCAGTATAGCGACCACAGAACTATACACCCATATCAATAAAAAACAACTCATTGCGGTTTATGATGCCTACCATCCGCATGCTAAAAGGAGAGATTAGATGTATAAAAGAATGTTTTTGATTGTTATCGACAGCGTCGGCATCGGTGCGATGCCCGACGCCGAAGCATATGGTGATGTCGGAACGAATACCATCGTCAACATCGCCAAGCACGAAGGTGGGATTTCACTGCCGAACATGGGCAGACTCGGTTACGGCAATCTTGCCGATATCCCCGGGGTAGCCCCGGAGAAATCGCCGATCGGAAATTACACCAAAATGGCGGAAATGAGTGTCGGTAAAGATACCATGACCGGCCATTGGGAATTGATGGGTTTGAAAATTGAAACCCCGTTTCAGACGTTCACCGAGACAGGTTTCCCCGATGCGTTGATCAAGACGTTGGAAGAAAAAACCGGACGTAAGATCGTCGGGAACAAATCCGCCAGCGGTACGGTGATTCTCGATGAACTCGGCGAACATCAGTTGAAGACGGGAGATTTGATTGTCTATACCTCGGCCGACAGTGTCCTGCAAATCGCGGCGCACGAAGAAAAAATCGGTCTGGATGAACTGTATAAGGCCTGTGAGATCGCCCGGGAACTGACCATGAAAGAAGAATACAAAGTCGGTCGTGTCATCGCCCGACCGTTTATCGGCGACAAAAAAGGCGCGTTCCAAAGAACGGCGAACCGCCATGATTATGCGCTTAAACCTTATGAGGAGACCACCCTCGATTTTCTGAAAGAAGTCGGATACGATGTGATCGCCTTCGGAAAAATCAATGACATCTACGATGGGGAAGGCATTACAAAAAGCATAAAACAAGCCGATAACGATGAAGGCATGCAGAACTACATCGCGTATGCCGAAAAAGATTTCACCGGTCTTGCGTTTTTGAATCTTGTGGATTTCGACGCCAAGTATGGCCATCGTCGCGATCCGAAAGGCTACAAGGACGCCCTGGAAGCTTTTGATACACAACTCGCGGAGTTGATGCGTCACATCAAGGATGATGATCTGTTGCTGATCACAGCCGATCACGGGAATGACCCCACGCACACGGGAACGGATCATACACGTGAATATGTGCCGCTTTTGGTCTATAACCCGAAACTCGCAGGAGGACATTTCCCGCAAAGGAAAACTTTCGCCGATGTCGGTGCAACGATTTCCGACAATTTCAAAGTGCGTTTTCCATCACATGGGACGAGTTTCCTAAAAGACATCAAGTAAAAAATCGCGTTCAGGTTCTTACCTGGACGCGATTTTACTTATATTTCAAGTTGACGTTTTTCAAATGTGAACGCATCTCGGCGCTCAGTGTCTTTTTCACGGAGGCTTCACGTTTCTTTTGACTGGTCGTCATTTTCTTCAAATACGCTTGATAGGCGTCTATGGCCGGTTTCAAGGCATCGTTCAAACTTGATTTGAGATGACTCAAAGCCTGGATGTGACCGGTGAGCTGTTCGGAAAGCAGTTTCGCCTGTTCGTCCCGCTCCTTGCGGTAGCGCTCCGCTTGTTTCTTGATCTGTTTTTTCATGCTTGTTTGAAGCATCTGGCTTGTGGTGTCATCGGTTTTCTTGTCGATGTTGTCGATTTGCTTGTTGTGGGTTTCGATGAAGTCCAATCTTTCGTTTTCGAGGTGATTGAGACCTTCAGCCAACGTTTTTTTGCGTTCAGTCATGCTGTTTTCGAAGGCTTGTTCGATGGTTTCCTTTTCAGCTTTGACTTTCTCGATCTTATCCTTGTTTTCACTACCCGTTTCGATGGCCTTACGTTTTTCTTCCAAAATCTTTAGTTGCGCTTTTGGTTCACGCACTTTTTCGGCGTATGTGCTTTTGGCTTCCTCGATGGATTCGTCCAACCGTTCCTTGGCGGTTGTCTTTGCTTCTGATTCGATATATGGCGCCAAGGTGGCGGCATCGGAGTTGCTTTGGAACTGGTTCAGTTTATCTTCACTGCTTTGCAGCATGTGTTCAAAGGTCTCGATGCTCTTGTTCATGATTTTTTCCGCGTCATTACGTGCGTTTTCGGCCCGTTTTTTTGCTTTCTCTATCTGGGTGCGGTAGCGTTGGACGTTGCGGTCGTTTTGCTCTTTATGCGTGATGGCGTCCAGTTTGTCTTTATATTGGTCTTCGATGAGCGTCTGTTGGGCATTGAGTTCGAGTTTATCCTTTTCTTCGGTGAACAGGGCCTGTTTATAGGAGAGATCCTCGAGTTTCCGGTCCCGTTCCCTTTCCAGTTCCAAGCGGTCGGTCTTGTAAGGTTGCAGATGTTCCAGCAATTTCTCTTCGGCGTATTCGAGTTCGCGTTTCAACGCTTGGTCGATGTTTTCCAGACGCAGTTCGAATTCGCTTTGGGCATACTTGATCTGTTGTTGGGCGAAATTGATCTGACTCTGCAAGGTGGTCGAAACCATGGTCTCATTGATGTCTTGACCCACATGAAGCCGTTCAGCCTGTGCTTTGGTCAAGGTGATCTCACTGTCGTACAATGAGTTAATCTTGAGTAACTGCAGCTCGTATTCCTTATCCGCCAGGTCGATGAGTGCGTTTTGATAGATCATCTCGTTTTGAATGTCTTCTTCAGCGGAGAGCTGGGAGATTTCACCCCGTTTGATGATATCGGTCATTTTCTTATCGAGCGCTGCTTGTTTCTGGTGGTAGGCGATTCTGGCCGCGTGCATGTCAATCTCGGCGATAAGCTTTTCTTTGAGCGAACGGTGGTTGAAATGCTTGAGTTTGAGAGCCTTGAGAATATCGAGCTGTGCTTTTTTGAATGTCCTTTTAAGCGGTTCGATCCGGTCGGCCATTTCTGTTTGCGCTTTCAGGAAAAACGCGTGTTTGTCGAGAATGAAGGTGTGGATGCTGTCGCTGAAGTCAAGAACACTTCGTATGAAAGTGTCATAGTCCTTCAAGGTTTTTTCCAGGGTCATTATGAAGTTTTCATTGAATGTTTTATCATGAAGCAGGGCCTGAGCGTCTTCCTTGAGCTTGAACAGTTCACTCGAATCGCTTTTGGCGATGTTTTCCTTTGCGATTTCGAACTTGAGCGCATAAAGCTTTTTGATGTAGTCTTTTTCGGTTTTGTGCTGTGCTTTCAGTATCTTGTTTTTCTCGCGTTTGACGAGATCTTCGGTCTTGCGATCGATTTTCTCGGCTTCGAGTTTCAAGTTGGCTTTTTCACGTCGTTCGTATGCTTTCAGAAGTTCTTTCAGTTTTTCGTGGTTTTGTGTTTTTTCCGCATAGATGATCTCAAGACGCAAATTCTTTAGGTCCTGTTGGGCGGTCTGATTGAGTTTTTCTTCCTTTTCAAGTTTCTGTTTGTTTTTTGTTTTGAGTGTTTCGTAGGTATCTTCGTAGACGTTTTTGAGTTTTTCATCGAGGCTTTCGAGTTTGGATGTGAAACTTTCCTTCAATGCCTGTTCCTCATCGATGAGGTTTTGAATTCTGGTCTTGATGGTTTCGTTGATGCGGTCTTCCAGACTGACTTCGTCTTCCTTGTTTTGGAGCATATGTTTGCGTTCCTGGTAGAGTGCCTCCAAACGGTCGAAGAAGGTTTTGAAGGTGTCGTTGAAAGCCTCGACGTCTGTATTGAAGACCTTGAGCTGATCCTCTAGTCCTTTGATATCGCTGTCATCGATGGAAAAACCGGGTAGGCTTTTTTCGATGAAGTCGGATAGGAAACGATGGGTTTCTTCATTTACTTTTCGATTGTAAGGGGAGAAGAAGTTCTCATGTGACATCGTTTCTTCCAGGATGCTTAGCAGTGATTGCTTGAGTGTTTCGGCTTTGCTGGAGCTGTCCTGGTTGAGGTAGGCGTTGATGTTTTCCTTGCGCATATCCCTCAAGGCACTGAAAATGCGGTTTTTCGATTCCAGCACGTAGTTAAGTTGCTCGATGGTCGTTTCATGGTCTTTTTGGTTGATTGCTGTTTTGAGACGTTTGATGTCCGCACTTAATATCTGGAGCTTCTCCTGGGTTTCCTCCAGGCGTTTTTGATGGGATGCTTTCAGTTTCTGGTTGGCGTCGACGACTTCACTGATGAGGTTCTGTAAAAGCTTGCTTTCCTTTTGCAGATCTTCATCGATCAACGCGCTGAGGTTCTTGTTCGGTGATGTGATGTCATATTTTTTTGCCATGGAGGCGGCTCCTTTCTATTCAGTGTCGGTGATGCTTTTGATTGTTTCTGAGATGTATTGGTCGAATTGATCGCGTTCCGGTTCGAAATAGGTTTCGAGATTTTCGCTGTGGTCCGGAATGTCGAAGATGTGGTCTTTTGCGTGGTGTCGCAAGGATTCCTTGAGAGTCTCGTGCATGTTGTCGAAGGCATCATAAAGCTGGTATTCTTTTTCGTTGATGGTATCGATCAAATGTTTCATCCGGGTTGATTTGATGCGGACTTCATCATCCAGCGATCGGATTGCCGTTTCAATCTGGCTTTCGAGCCGGGCTTTCGAGGTAAGAATCTGTTCCTCGTAATCTTCCAGTTTCTGTTTGAGATTGACGTTTTCCTTTTCCAGCGCTTTTTTTGTCTCCGCTTTCATCATTGAGATCTTTTCGTGTTGGGTCTGGTAGATGTAATCGTATTGTTCCTGGGCGCTGTCCATTTTTTCCTGGAAGATCTGTTCGATATCCATATCGGCTTTTTCGATGTTGGAAACGGCGTAATTGTAGATGCTTTGTGCGTCTTCGAGCCGTGCTTTGATTTTCTCTTCGCGTTCGGTATACCGTTTGAGCATGTTGCTACGTTTGTGGTCGTAGTTTTCTTCGATGGTATTGATCATCAGCTCAAGATCGTGCTGTAACTCCTCCTCGGCATCATTCAGTTTCTGGAGAATGGTTTCCAGCTGACCCTGCAAAGATTGAATGGATGTTTCGATGTCGCTGGCTTCGCTGCTGAGCTGTGAGAGTTGTTCGGCACGTTTTTCCGTGAAGGATTCTTCGAGATTTTCAAAATCATCCTGGTGTTTTTCATCCAGACCTTCGCGTTGGATCTCGAGTGGTTTCATGGCTTCCTTGTAGCGGTCGTTTTCTTTTTCAATCGCTTGTAGACGCGAATGTTTCGCTTTGTCGAGTAGGGTGGCGTCGGTATGGTATAGCGGTTCGAAAACAGTCTCTATCGTGGTTTTGGTGCTTTCGAAGTGAGCCTTTATTTCTGCGATGAGCAGCTTGGCTGTCTCCTGGACATGCCTTTGTAAGGTTGCCAGTTGCATGGAGTTTTTCTTCTTCAAGGTCTCAAGCGGTTTTTTCAGTGTTTCGTCGATGCGCTTGATGCGTGCTTCCAACGCGTTGTCCAACTGTTGTTTCTGCCGCCGGTATTTTTGTTCGAGTTTTTGTTTGGCGGTATTTTTCTTTTTCTGATTTTCCATTGAATCCAGTTCGGATAATTCGAGATCATAGGCGAATGTGTGACTTTCTTCCATGGTCTTCGTCGCATCTGTGAGGAAGTCCTTGACTTCGTTTTTGAATGGACGGGTTAGAATCGGCAACAGGTCTTTGAGTTCAAGGTCGACTTGCTTGGTCTGCTTAAGAAAGTTTCTCAGGTCGCCGAGCAGCGAACCATAAGCTGTTTTTACCGGGTTCAACCGGGCGTTGATCATGCTTTTGATTTCGTCGATGTTGGTTTTGGCTTTTTCGCTTTCGCGCTTGAAGGCTTGTTCGATGAATTCTATTTGTTTTTCATGCCGTTCCTTTTCATCGTCGATTTTCTGTTCCAGTCGTTTGACTTCCTTGTTGTGGTTGTTTTCCAAGAGTTCTTTTTGTCGCGTTTCTTGTTGGTTCAGGACCGCCTCGATCTTGTTGATGCGGACATTCAGTCTTTCCAGATTGCGCTTGCGTTCGGAAATCATGAGTTCCAGACGGGTGTTTTCCTGTTTTTCGCTTTCACGTTGTTCTTCTTGATTGAGTCTTAGACGCTTTTCGGTTTCAAGAATCTCGATTTTCTTTTCCAGTTCAAGGATTTTAAGATCGAGTTTCTTGCGCTCCGCTAGCTGGTTCTGGTCTGTTTCGACATGGTTTTTCCGTAAGGTATAGATGAGCTTGGCCATCTTTTTTTCTTCATCGAGCGCGTTACGCTCACGTACGGCTTCCATCTCGGATTTTATGTTCTTAAGTGCTTGTTTCTCTTTTTCCAGATCGATGGTGAAAAGACAGTTGCTTTCGTTTAGTGTCTGGTCGTACTCCAGTGTCGCCAAGGTCTTTTCATGGTTTTTTTGTCTCAAGGTCATCTCGTGACGTAAAGCGGCGTCTTTTTTCTCGACCTCGATTTTTTCCTTATGGACCTTGATTTCTTTGAGCGCTTCCTTGGTATCCAAAAAAGCCCGCAGGTCATCGGCCTCTTCATAGAGCGGTCGCAGTGCGGTGGTTGATGTATATAGGGTGCTCAGTCGTTTTTGCTCGAAAGCGAGCAAGGTTTTGAGCACGTCGTGAATCAGAGCCTTGATCTGTTCGAAGTGTTTGGTCGGGTTGCTGTCCTCGAGAAGTTTTTTAAGCAAATCTTCCCGGTTGGGATTTGCCTGCTGGAAAATGTCGAACCGTTTCTTGATGAGACTTTGGTGTAAAGTGACGTGTTTCTCGATGTCTTCAAAAGTATTTTTAAGCCCGCCAAGCGTGTGTTCGGCAACGGTTTTAAGTGCACTGGTTGCTTCGATCAAGCCTTTTTCAACGGTAACAGCATGATTTTTCAGCGCGGTTTGCCGGATTTTGTTGAGTTCGAGCTGTTTTTTCATGGACGTCTGGTAGGTTTCATCGCCTTCGTGCTCATTCATGAGTCTTTCCAAACGTGCGGATTCGGAGTCGACGTCCTGGTCTACGGCTTCTAAGAAGGTCTTGTGCTTGTGCCTGATGTTCTTCTCGATAAGCGAAAGTTCGCTTTTCAGCCGTTCAAACGGTTCGTTCAACCGACTACCGAGCTGATAGAGGTGTTTACTCAATGCTTTGGACGCGTCATTGATCGTTTTTCGCAAATTGTTGATTTGATGGTCGAGTCTGTTTCTTTCCTCTTTCAGTTTATGTTCTACGGACGCCTTGTCGGTTTTAAAACGGCTGATGAGCATGTCGAAATCATCATTCAATGCTTTTTCAAGGGTGTTCAACCGTTGTTTTTCACTTTCATGTCTATCCTGAACGGATTTCAAGAGCGCGTCCATGTCTTTTTTGATGGCTTCCTTGTTTTTCTGAAGCGTTTCTTCATGTAAATCGATCTTGTCTTGATAGGCTTTGGTGTTTTTACGGTGTTTCTCATCGATGTCGGTAAGGATTTTGTCCTTTTCCTTCGTTGCCTTTTTGATTGCGTTCGTCAGTTGTCTGATTTCGTTTTTGTGGTCACTTTTGAGTTGGGAAGTCTTTTCCTGATGGTGCTGTTTCAAGGTCTCGATGCGTTTTTCCTGTGTTCGGAGGCTCTCTTCGTATTGTTTTTGTGTGCTTCTTGTGGTTTTCAAGTGTTTTTTCTGTAATTCGTTCAAAGCCTTCTGGTGGGCTTGTTCGTTTTCTTCAAAAGCTTTTTGGGCACGAGAAAGGATATCATCGTAACGCTTCTTGAGCGCGATGATATTTTTCTGGTACGGCTCGATTTGCTTTTGCATGTCTTTTTCTATGGTATAAAGCGATTTTTCCAAGGTGGATGGCTTTGGCTTCTTACCGACCATTACGTACCCTCCTCGAGTCAATGTTGTAAGCGATTTACACTTATAATCATTTTATCATAAGCATGACCATAAAACAACGTAGATAAAATCTAAAATCGTGTTTTGTGGTTGTAAAAGAGTGGCGATTGTGTATAATTTTTATTGAAAGTGGGTGTCATCATGGATGAGAATATGTTGAGTGGTGAAAAACTAAGGGATGATGTCGAACAAATAGAGCTTCGACCGAAGTATCTCGATGAATATATCGGCCAGACGCACGTAAAAGAGATGATGCGTATTTTTATCACGGCCGCCAAAAACAGAAATGAAAGTCTCGACCATGTGCTTCTTTATGGTCCACCGGGTCTGGGGAAGACGACGTTGGCCAACATCGTGGCCAATGAGATCGGTGTTTCCATCAAGGTTGCCAGTGGTCCCTCGATCGAGAAAAGCGGCGATCTGGCTGTGTTGCTTACTTCCTTGGAACCCGGCGATATTCTTTTCATCGATGAAATCCACAGGTTGCCGCGGGTGGTGGAAGAAGTGCTTTATCCGGCCATGGAGGATTTTGCCATCGATCTGATTGTCGGAAAAGATGAGACATCGAAATCCATAAGAGTCGATTTACCACCGTTCACCTTGATCGGGGCGACCACACGTTACGGCGATCTGACCGCACCGCTTCGAGATCGTTTCGGTGTGGTGCACAAGTTGGAATACTATGATATCGATGCGCTCGAGCAGATCTGCCGGCGTACGGCAAAGATATACGAGGCCGACATCGAGGAACAAAGCGTGAAAGAACTGGCGAAAAGGAGCCGGGGAACACCGAGAATCGTCAACCGTCTGTTCAGACGTATCCGTGATTTTGCGGATGTCTTGAACGATGGCATCATCGATCTTGCCATCACGAAACTGGCGCTTGAAAAACTGCAGATCGATGAAATGGGTCTCGATCAGAAGGATCACGACTATTTGAACGGTTTGATCGACAATTACGGTGGTGGTCCGGTCGGGGTCGAATCGCTGGCTTCATCCATCAGTGAGGAAGTGACAACGATCGAGGACGTCTATGAACCGTATCTGATGAAGCTCGGTTTCGTCAAACGCACACCAAGGGGAAGACAAGCGACGGAAAAAGCCTATAAGCACTTGAAGAAATCCTATCAAAGCGGTTTGTTCAATGAAAACTAGAGATTTCGACTACTCGTTGCCGGAAAACCTGATTGCACAGACACCGCTTAAAAACCGTCTAGATTCCCGCCTTTTGGTCATGAACCGTTTTACCGGCGTCATCAGGCACGAGCAGTTCAGCCATTTACACCGGTATTTGAAACCCGACGATGTCCTCATCATCAACAACACCAAAGTGATTCCGGCACGTCTGGTGGGAACCAAGGTATCGACGGGTGCCGCCATTGAAGTGTTGCTGCTATCAGAGCTTGGGGAGGATACGTGGGAGTGTTTGGTGAAAAAAGCGAAAAAGATCAAAGTCGGAACCACGATCGCCTTCGGTCAAGGTCAGCTCAAGATGGTATGCGTCCAGGAAAAAGCAGAAGGTCTCCGGGACTTCAGGCTCATCTATGACGGTATCCTCTATGAGATCCTGGATGCTTTGGGGCAGATGCCACTCCCTCCCTATATCCATGAAAAACTGGAAGAACCGGACCGCTATCAGACAGTCTATAGTGAAGAAAAAGGAAGTGCCGCCGCACCGACGGCGGGCCTGCACTTCACAAGCAGTTACCTTGAGAAGTTGAAAGCACGCGGCATCACCATCGTACCGATTACATTGCATGTCGGTCTTGGCACTTTCAGACCGGTGAATGTCACCGATGTCGAAAAACACAAGATGCATGCCGAGCGGTACGCGATATCCAAAACAGCCGCGGATACGATCAACGCCGCGAAACAGGCCGGTAGAAGAATCGTCGCCGTCGGCACCACCAGCATGCGCACACTTGAGACCGCGCATGACAACGGCCATGTTCTGTCGGGAAGCGGTGTCAGTGAACTGTTCATCTATCCCGGATTCACCTTCAAAATCGTCGACGCGCTCATCACGAATTTCCATTTACCTCAGTCCACGTTGTTGATGCTTGTCAGCGCCTTTTCAAAAAAAACGCATATCATGCACGCCTATCAGACGGCCATCGAAGAGAAGTACCGGTTTTTCTCGTTTGGTGATGCCATGTTTTTAACAGATGACCCATTAAAAAAAGCGTGATCCCGCGAGATCACGCTTTCGTCTATTCGATATAGATCTGAACCGTATCGCCATCACCGGATTCGATGTCGACGATTTTGCCGTCTGTGCCCTGTTCGATCAAATCGAGAATCTGGTCGAAATCGATATCGACATCCATGTTGGCCATTTTCTTGTTCAGATTGGGAATGCCTTTCTTGCTTCTCAAGGCAACTTTGGCGAATTCAAGAGGTATTTGAACATTGACCTTATCGCCATCGCCACTCTGAATCCGGATTTTGAACATTTTGAAAGCTTCTTTTTTCGCCACTTTCGGTGCGGATTGCTTATCGGCGTCCACGGCTTTCAAAAGCTCGGCACCTTCTTGTGGTGAAATGACCTGGTTCTGGATCATTTCCAGAATTTTGAGTTTTTCCTGGCTCATACACTCACTCTCCCAACATCTTCAAGGCTTCTTCACTGCTGATTTCGCCTTTAGACAGTTTTTCGAGAATGGCATCGCGGTCTTTCTCATCCATGTGGTCCTCTTCATCCTCGACGCTGTAACCGAGACTTTGCGTTACTTCATTCAACAGTTTCTTAACCGTTGGATAGGATACATTCAGTTCTTTTTCCAGCTTCTTGATTGAACCCTTGTTTTTGATGAAAAGCTCGATGAAATAAAGATGGTCCTTTGACAGGTAATTGAATTTCGACAGCTGGAATTTCCCACTGATCTCCGTATGACAGTTGGTGCACTCCAGTTTTGTGACGAGCAAGTCGTGCTTGCAGATCGGGCATTCGCCAATGACGTGTTTTTGCATACATACAACCTCCTAATCGATTCTAATGCTGATGATGGCATCATCGCTGATGATGTTCACTTTCGTACCACGGGCGTATCTTAAAAGTTGCCGCAATTCCTCGAGTGATATCTCATCATCGACTTTTTCCGGTATTTTTATGAAACGGGTCGCGAAACCGATAAGGCCGACCGGTAAAGGAAACATGAACAGGATCCTTAAAAAGGTGTTCAATGCTTTTGACTCCTCGGGAAGATACATTCGTAGCCGCAGGTACCTAGCGCGTTTCAATTTGCTTGGTGGATGCATTTCTGCGGGCGGATACAATTTCTCGTAGGCTTCCTGGGCACTTAAGCGCCCTTCTTGAACGGCAGAAAGAATTTCTGATTCAGGCATTTTGCCACCTCGTTCCATGCTCGATGTGATGTTTTTAATTGTCTTGTGCTTTTATTATAGTAGATATTCGATAAAAAGTCAAACATATAATTGATATAATTAATTTGTTTATTAAAAAAGTTTAATAATTAAAAATTAAACATGAACGAAATCAATACAAAAGTATTTATAAATAAGATAAACGTTTCTAAATAGCGATATATGGTAGAAATCGGGGTGAAGATACGTTATAATTATTAAGAATAAGGGAGTAAGGTGAGAGCATGAAAACATACAGAGTGGGGATAGATATCGGCAGCACCACCATCAAGGTTGTCGTGCTGGACGAACAGGATACAATCGTTCATAAAAGCTATGAACGCCACATGAGCAGTATTTCAGAATCGCTTAAGCGCATGTTTGAAACCTTGCGTGATAAATTCGGCGATCAGAAGATGCATTTCAATTTCACCGGTAGCGCCGGACTATCCTTGGCCAAAAACATCGGCGCCCAGTTCACACAGGAGGTCATCAGTGCCACTTCGGCACTCAGGTTTCATGTCACGGACATCGATGTCTGCATTGAACTCGGCGGTGAAGATGCCAAAATCATCTTTTTCGACGGCGCCAATGTCGAACAGCGGATGAACGGTACCTGTGCCGGGGGCACAGGCGCTTTTATCGACCAGATGGCTTCGTTACTGGATACCGATGCCGCCGGCGTGAACGAACTGGCCAAAAATTATGAAAAGATACACGACATCGCTTCCCGATGTGGTGTTTTTGCTAAGACGGACATTCAGCCCCTGCTCAATCAAGGAGCCCGCAAAGAAGATATCGCGGCATCGATCTTCCAGGCGATTGTCAACCAGACGGTGGCCGGATTATCCCAAGGTAGAAAAATCAAAGGTCGGGTTGCTTTCCTGGGCGGACCGCTCACTTTTGCCAGCGAACTGCGTAAACGTTTTATCGAGTATTTGAAACTCGAAAATGTTTTCATGCCTGAAAACGGTGAGGTTTTTGTCGCGTTCGGGGCTGCTTTGGAGGCCAAGGAAGTACGGTTGTCCATCGCCGATGTCATCGAAAACATCAAGAATTACCGTAAAAGACACAAAGCAGGCATGCGCAAAACCATTGAACCGCTTTTCAAGGATGATGCCGATTATCAGACCTTTAAGGAACGCCATAATCTATCGCAAGTCAAAACAGGCGATCTCGCTTCCTATGAAGGCAATGCCTATCTGGGCATCGATGCCGGCAGCACCACGACGAAGATGGTTCTGATCAGTGAAGACAACGAACTGCTTTATTCTTTTTATGCCCATAACCGTGGCAATCCGGTGGCGCTTGTGAGAAAGGCCTTGTTGGCCTTTTACGAAAAACTGCCTGAGAAGGTCATCCTCAAGAAGGCTTTCTCGACCGGATACGGCGAAGAATTAATCAAACACGCCTTCCATCTGGATGGTAGCGAAGTCGAGACCATCTGTCATTATAACGCGGCGAAACATTTCAACGACCGGGTCAGTTTCGTCATCGACATCGGTGGTCAGGACATGAAATGTTTCAAAGTCGAAAACGGCGTCATCACCTCGATTGTCCTCAACGAGGCGTGCAGTAGCGGCTGCGGATCCTTCATCGAGACTTTCAGTGAGTCGTTGGGGTATGAGATCGCCGATTTCGCCGAGCTTGCCGTCAAGGCACGGGCCCCGGTCGATCTGGGTTCGCGCTGCACGGTTTTCATGAACTCGAGCGTCAAACAAGCGCAATCGGAAGCCGCAAAAACCGAGGACATCTCCGCAGGACTCGCAGTCAGCGTGGTGAAGAACGCACTTTACAAGGTGATTCGAGCCCATGATGTGACTGAGGAATACGGCGACCAGATTCTCGTCCAGGGCGGTACGTTTAATAACGATGCGGTCCTGCGGGCTTTTGAACGTGAGACCGGTGTCAACGTCACCAGACCCTCGATTGCCGGTCTGATGGGGGCATACGGAGCGGCGCTACTCGCCAAGGAGGCTGCACGCCCACATAATCACAGCACGATGTTGTCATCACATGCCCTGAATACCTTCACCTACAGTGCCAAGGGTGCGGTCTGCAACAAATGCGAAAACAAATGCCCCCTGACGGTCAACATCTTCGGAGACGGCAAGAAGTATATCAGCGGCAACCGCTGCGAAAAAGGCGCCGGCATCAAAATATCCTATGACGAACTGCCGAATCTCTACCTTTATAAATACGATAAACTGATGCAGTACCAGCCTGATCCCGAAAAGACCTATCAGAAGACCGTCGGGTTGCCGCTGGTTTTGAACATGTATGAAAACCTGCCTTTCTGGCAGCCGTTTTTCGACGCGCTCGGTCTGAAAACGATCTATTCGGAGCGTTCGACGAAAAAACTGTATGAAACGGGTCAGGATTCGATTCCAAGCGATACCATCTGTTATCCGGCGAAGCTGGTGCACGGACATATCGAATCGCTTGTCAAGCGAAATCCCGATTTCATCTTCTACCCCAACATGCCCTATAACATCCTCGAAAAAATCTATGCCGACAACCACTATAACTGTCCTGTGGTGGCCCACTATCCCGAGGTCATCGAAGCCAACATGACACACGTGGACCTAAGCGACTACAAACAACCCTATCTCACCTTCAACGATAAGAAGAAGTTCGTCGAGACAGTCTATCGGATGATCAAATCCTATTGCAAGACCAGCAAAAAAAACATCGCCCAAGCCTATGACATCGGCATGGAAAGTTTCAAGGCATTTAGAAAAGACGTGCAGCAAGAAGGCGAACGTGCCTTGCAGTACGCGCTTGATCACGATCTGAACACATTGGTCCTAGCCGGTAGGCCCTACCACATCGACCCCGAGGTCAACCATGGCATCCCGAAGTTGATACGGTCGCTCAATGTCGTCTTGATCAGTGAAGATGCCATCAGTCACTTAGCAGAACAGGAAACGGTCGCGGTGTTGAACCAATGGACCTACCACACGCGACTCTATGATACCGCCAAAGTGATTGCCGGATTGTCCCCACGGGTCAACCTCGTTCAGCTGGTCAGTTTCGGATGCGGCCTGGATGCGATCACCGCCGATGAGGTCAAAGACGTCCTCGAAGCCAACAACAAACTCTATACCCAGATAAAAATCGATGAGATTTCCAATCTCGGGGCGGTAAACATCCGACTAAGAAGTTTATTGTCTACCATGAACAAAGAGGCGAAAACATATGGCGAAGCTTGAATACGACGCTAATGGCCGTCTGCTTTTTACTGAGGAAATGCGTCAGGAATACACCATCCTGGTGCCACAGATGGCACCGTATCATTTCGAGTATCTTGTGACGGCGATGCAAACCGAAGGCTTGAATGCCGAGTTGCTGAGAACAACCGATTACGCCCTGATCAACGAGGGCATGAAATATTCGCACAACGATATCTGCATTCCCGCGATGCTGGTAATCGGTCAGTTCATCGATGCGATCAAGAAAAAAGGGATCGACAAGCACAAAGTCGCCCTTATCATCACCCAGACCGGCGGGGGGTGCCGTGCGAGCAATTATATCAAGCTCCTCAGAAAGGCACTTAGAAAAGCCAAACTGGAATTCGTGCCCGTCATCTCACTGAACGCCAACGGCCTGGAAAAAAATCCCGGGTTCAAACTCACCCCGCGTCTTTTGCATAAGCTCCATGATGCGATCGTGCTGGGTGATCTGATGATGAATCTCATCAATCAGACACGACCCTATGAAAAAAAACCTGGCGATGTCCAGACCCTTAAAGCCGCGATCGACATCAGGCTGCAATCCTATTTCAACCACAATAGCCTGTTTACCTGGGGACGTCTGAAAAAGGAAATTGCAGAGATACTCGCACGTTTCCAGGCGCTGGACCTCACAACTGAGTCAAAACCGAAAGTCGGTGTCGTCGGCGAAATCTACGTCAAATATTCACCCCTCGGCAACAACCATCTTGAACAGACCCTGGAAGACGAAGGGGTTGAAGTCGTCACCCCGCCCATTTATGATTTCTTTCTATACAGTTTCGATTCCCGGGCCCACGACATCAAACGCTATGGCGGTCCGAAAAAGGAATATTGGATTTTGAAACTGTTGGTCTGGTATGTTGAAATCCGCCGCGAGAAGATTCGTAAAGCGATGCGAGCCGCGGGTTTTCAAGCACCAATAGCGTATAAGAAACTCAAAAGTCTCATCAAAGGGGTAATCGACGTCGGGACCCATACGGGTGAGGGTTGGTTGTTGACAGCGGAGATGATCGATCTGATTCAGCATGGCGCACCAAACATCGTTTGTACACAACCCTTCGGATGCCTGCCGAATCACATCGCCGGGAAAGGCATGTTCAAAAAAATAAAATCACTCTATCCTGAAAGCAACATTGTCGCCATCGATTATGATACCAGCGCTTCGAGAATCAACCAGCTGAACCGTATCAATCTCATGGTATCCAATGCCTTCAGAAACATGAAAGAAAGGTCGTGAGGCTGTGTCCATCACGTTTGAAATCAAACACACATGCAAAAAAACCGGCGCCAGAAGTGGTGTGATCAAGTTGAAAAGCGGTGCGTATCGCACCCCGCTTTTTATGCCGGTAGGCACACAAGCGACCGTCAAGACACTCAGCGTCGATGAAATCGAGGCCGTGAGTGCCGGCATCATCCTCGGCAATACCTATCACTTGTGGCTTCAACCCGGAGATGAACTGATCAGGAACCATGGCGGCATCAAAGGGTTCATGAACTGGTCGGGCGGCTTATTGACCGACAGCGGCGGCTATCAGGTCTTTTCCTTGGCAAACAACCGTAAAATTACAGAGGAAGGCGTTCATTTCAAACACCATAAAAGCGGTGAAGCACTGTTTTTGTCACCCGAAAAAAGCATTGCCATCCAGGAGAACCTCGGTGCCGACATGATCATGAGCTTTGATGAGTGTCCCCCTTTCCATGCGGATTACGATTATATGAAACAAAGCGTCGAACGCACGACCCGTTGGGCCGCACGAGGCAAGACGGTTCACAAGCGTAGCGACCAGACCCTCTTCGGCATCATCCAGGGCGGTCCCCATGAAGACTTACGCATGCAATCGCTTCAAGCGCTCACAGATATCGGGTTCGATGCTTATGCCATTGGCGGTCTCAGTGTCGGCGAGACCAAAGATGAGATGTACCGGGTCCTTGATTTCCTGACACCAAAAATGCCGGCGGACAAACCCCGTTACCTGATGGGCGTGGGCACACCGGAAGATCTCGTGGAAGCCGTTTCGCGCGGCATCGACATGTTCGACTGCGTCAATCCGACGCGCCTAGCCAGACATGGTTCGGCCTACACGCAAAACGGTCGCATCCCGATCAAGGCTGCGGCGTACAAAGATGACATGGGATCGCTTGATCCCACGTGTGACTGCCATGTTTGTAAAACCTATACGAGAAGTTATCTAAGACATCTATTCAAGGCGGAAGAACTGCTTGGCCCGCGACTAATCAGTTATCACAATCTCTATTTTCTCAAACGATTGATGGATGATTTGCGCACAGCGATCGAGACGGATCGGTTGTCTGAGTTCAAAGAAGCCTTCTATAAGACGTATCGCCCTTAGCCTTCCCTCAGGTTTTAATTGTCAAAGTATTTTATTCTGAGGCATAATGCGTTATAATAACCCTAAAGATTTGATGGAGGTCATACTATGTTTGAAGACAACGAACAATTTCACCAAAAACCCTCGATAAAAGTCATCGGCATCGGTGGCGGCGGTGGCAACGCCGTCAACCGCATGATAGAAAACGAAGTCAAAGGCGTCGAGTTTGTCGCCATCAACACGGATGCGCAAGTCCTACGTCTTTCGAAAGCGGATATCAGACTCCAAATCGGTAAAATGCTTACACGCGGGCTTGGTGCGGGCGCCGATCCCGAGATCGGTCGTCGTGCAGCCCTGGAAAGCGAAGATGAAATCCGGGAACTGCTTTCGGATACCGACATGGTCTTCATCACTGCCGGTATGGGTGGTGGCACCGGAACCGGTGCGGCGCCCGTTATCGCCAAAATAGCCCGGGAATCGGGTTGTTTGACGATTGGTATCGTCACCAAACCGTTCAAATTCGAAGGCCGTCGTCGTGTCGCTACCGCTTTGGAAGGTCTGGACGCCTTGAAGCCGTATGTCGATACGATGATCATCATTCCCAACGACCGTCTTCTTTATGTGGTTGACCGCAACACCTCCATGCTGGAAGCTTTCCGTGAAGCTGATAATGTCTTAAGACAAGGGGTTCAGGGCATCGCGGAAATCATCACCGTGCCCGGACTGATCAACGTGGATTTCGCCGATGTCAAAACCGTCATGAAAGATAAGGGGACCGCCCTGATGGGTATCGGGATAGCCTCCGGGGAAGACCGGGCGACCGAAGCGGCGAAAAAAGCCATTGATTCACCGCTTCTTGACGCGAACATCGATGGGGCCACCGACGCGATCGTCAATGTCACCAGCGGTGTCGGCATCGCCTTATGGGAAGTTACCGAAGCCATCGAGTCGATTCAAGCGGCCTCTTCCACCGAAATCAACATCATCCACGGTGCGACCATCAACGAAGATCTGGACGATGAAGTGATTGTAACCGTCATCGCCGCCGGCTTCGATGAAAACCGCAACATCGAACTGGAAACCCTCGGTGATTCCGATTATGTCGAGGTTAAAGACGCACCGCAGGTCGATGATGATGTCGATGATGCGAACGTGAAGAAAAAGACGAAGAAAAAGGCCAAAAAAGACATGAAAGAGGATGTCGAGGAACCGAAATCGGATGAGGAACGTAAATCGACCATTCCATCATGGCTCAAAAGCCGTTTCAAATAAATCATGAACAAAACCTTGATTGAATACCTGAAAGCGAAATATCCCGATGTCACCATCGTCATGGCCAGCAAATATCTGGAAGCCGATGCGTTTCAACCCTTCATCGACGCGGGGATTCGTGATTTCGGCGAATCGCGTGTCGAAGCGTTCCTCGAAAAACTGGAAACCTTCAGACATCTCGGCATCACCAAGCATTTTCTCGGTCCGGTTCAAAGCAAGAAAATCAAGAAAATCGCCGATGATGTCGATGTGCTACACAGTCTTGACCGTGTGAAAATCGCCAGGGAGTTCGACAAAAAAAGAACAAGACCACTACCTTGTTTCATTCAGATCAACATTTCGGGTGAACCTCAGAAACACGGCCTCAAGCCCGAGGCATTGCCCGATTTTCTTGAAAACATCCGTGATTTGAAGTTCATCGAACCGATCGGGTTGATGGGCATGGCGGCCTTGACAGAAGACGAAACGGTTTTGAACCGTCAATTCGCATTATTGAACAGTCTACGGGAGAAACACAGAAAAGACCACCCGATGTTGAACAACCTGTCCATGGGCATGAGCAACGATTATGAAATCGCCCTCAAACACGGCGCAAGCCATCTCAGACTAGGACGGATCCTTTTGAAGGAGGAAAGCCATGGCTAAGAAAAAAGAGAAATCCGCATACGACCGCACCGATTTCATCAAGGTTGATGAAGACATCGATGTGTTTGAACTGGCGGATAAACTCATGATGCGCAAACCTTTGATTTTGAACTTTGAAGATTTCGACGCCATCGAAAGCAATCGATTCATCGTGTTTCTAAGCGGTGTCATCTATGCGCTTGACGGCGATGTCGAGGTCATCAAGGATAAGATCATGGCTTTTGCGACCAAAGAAGATTTCAAAGACAGTTCTTTAAGGAAATTCATTCGTAAATACAAGGAGTAATGCTTCATGTTGATAACCCTGCTAACGATTCTGCACCAGATACTGACGGTATACTTTTACCTCTTGATCGGTTATATTCTGCTTTCCTGGGTTCCTGAAATCCGTGAAAGCCGTTTCTATTATTACCTGCATGTGATTTGCAATCCCTACATGCGCATTTTCAGAGGTTTGCTCGTCTTCGGCGGCATGGACTTCACCCCGATACTCGGTTTCATGTTCTACCGCATCGGTCTGGAGGCCTTCGGTCAATTTATTCAAAGTCTTTAGACTTGCTTTTTAGCGATATTTCAATTATAATCTAATCGAATATCAATGAAGCGGACACGCTTTTGAACTGTGTTTATTGAAGAGACCAAGTGGGGCTGCGAACTTGGATAAACCGTTTGAAGGTATCACCGTGGAGATGCGTGGTGATAAAGCCATGCCGTCTATCGGCGTTAACGATCCAAGCGCTGGGCAACCGGAAGCAAGGTGGTACCGCGGAGGAATCCGTCCTTGTTTTTAGGGCCTTTTTTTAATATTAGAGGAGTGATACCATGAAAGACTACAAAGATACCCTGCACATGCCGAAAACCGATTTTCCGATGCGGGGAAATCTCGGCAAGAACGAACCGCACCGGCAAACGTTTTGGGAAGACAACGACATCTATAACGCCCGTCTTGAAAAAAACAAGGATAATACACCTTATGTTCTACCAGACGGCCCCCCTTACGCCAACGGCAACATCCACATCGGGCATGCCCTGAATAAAATTCTCAAGGATATGATCGTCCGCGACAAATCGATGCGCGGCTTCTATACCCGTTATGTCCCCGGGTGGGATACCCACGGACTGCCCATCGAATCCGCACTTACGAAAAATGAAGGCATCGACCGCAAGGCGATGAGCCTCGTCGATTTCAGAAAGGCGTGTGCCGATTACGCATTAAGACAAGTGGATAACCAAAGAGACCAGTTCAAGCGACTCGGCATTCTTGGTGAGTGGGAATCGCCCTATCTTACCTTGGATAAGAAGTATGAGTCCAGTCAGCTCGAGGTCTTTGCCGATATGGTCGAAAAGGATCTCATCTTCAAAGGGCTCAAACCGGTATTCTGGTCCCCTTCCAGCGAGACGGCTTTAGCGGAAGCGGAAATCGAATACCATGACAAGAAATCCCCCTCGATCTATTTCGCGTTTGACGCCGTCAACACCGGGCGCTTCGCCGCGCCGTTCAAGTTCCTCGCCTGGACCACCACGCCTTGGACGATACCAGCCAACCTCGCCATCGCGGTGAGCGAAGCCATCGACTACACGTTCATCAAGGCCGACGGTACGGTCTACGTGCTGGCCACAGCCCTGCTTGATAGCCTGAAGACAACGCTTGCCTGGCAAAACGTCGAGGTGTTGGAACATATCAAGGGCAAAGACCTGATCGGCCTGACCTACAACCATCCGCTTTACAACCGGGAAAGTCCGATCGTCCCGGGTCATCATGTGACCATCGAAAGCGGGACCGGTCTGGTCCATATCGCACCTGGACATGGTGAGGATGACTTCATCATCGGTCAGCAGCAGAACCTGGAAGTGCTCTGCCCGGTGGATGGCCGCGGCCATATGACAAAAGAAAGCGGCCGTTATGAGGGCATGTTCATCGAGAAATGCTCCAAGGCGGTCGTCGAGGATCTAAAAGAAAGTGGCCATCTGCTCAAGATGGAATGGATCAGCCATGCCTATCCGCACGACTGGAGAACGAAACAACCGGTCATCTTCAGGGCCACCGACCAATGGTTCGCCTCGATTGAAACCTTGAAGGCAGCCCTGCTTAAAGAAGTCGATGCTGTCACATGGATTCCCGCCTGGGGAAAAGTCCGCATGGAAAACATGATCAAGGACCGTGATTCCTGGTGCATCTCGCGTCAAAGAGCCTGGGGTGTTCCCATCCCGGTGTTCTATCATGAAAACGGAGAAGCCATCCTTGATGGCGATATCATTCGTCACGTCGCGAGCCTGTTTGCAAAACACGGCTCTAACATCTGGTTCGAATGGGACGGCAAAGACTTGCTGCCTGAAGGTTACAAAAGTGAAAAATCACCTAACGGTGCCTTCCAGAAAGAAACCGACATCCTCGATGTCTGGTTTGATTCGGGTACATCGCATAAAGGCGGCATGACCGATTTCGGCTTAGGTTATCCTGCCGATCTCTATATCGAAGGTTCCGACCAATACCGCGGTTGGTTCAACTCAAGTTTGACCACGGGTCTTGCTTCAAAAGGAAAAGCCCCTTACAAAGCTGTCTTGACGCACGGCTTCGTCCTCGACGGCCAGGGGAAGAAAATGTCCAAATCCCTCGGGAACGTCGTCGACCCGCTCAAGGTCATGGATCAACTCGGCGCAGACATCCTCAGATTATGGGTCGCTTCGGTCGATTATCAGGCCGATGTGCGCATCAGCGATAAAATGATCAAACAAGTCAGCGAAACCTACCGTAAAATCCGCAACACCATCCGTTTCATGTTGGGCACCCTTTCTGATTTCGATTTCGACAAACATGGTGTCTCCTATGAAGCCATGAACGCGACCGACCGGTATATGCTCATCAAGCTCGATCAGCTCATCGGTGATGCGAATCAGGATTATGCGAAATACGCCTACGATGAGGTGACACGGAATCTGAACCGCTTCGCCACCCGGGAACTATCGGCCTTCTATCTCGATTACATCAAGGACATCGTCTATATCGAAGATAAAAACGATCCGGTCCGAAGAAGCGCACAGACGGTGGTCTACCAGACGGTGAAAGCCTATTTGACCCTGTTGACGCCCATCTTGCCGCACACGACTGAAGAAGCGTACCAGACCTTCTCCGGCAAGAAAGAAAAAAGCATCTATCTTGAAAACATGCCCGAACCACAAGGATATGAAGATACCGGGCTCATGCAAAAATACGATGCGTTTCTCAAAGTCCGTGACAACGTACTAAAAGCGCTGGAAGACGCGAGAAACGAAAAAATCATCGGCAAATCGCTTGCGGCACATGTTGTGCTTTATCCCAAGGATGACAATACCAAAGCCTTGCTCGATTCGATGCCGGATCTGGCGCGGTTGTTCATTGTCTCGCACGTGACCATCGCCACGGAGAATTCCGGCACGTTCGATTTCGAACATCTGTCGATCGACATTGAAAAAGCCGAAGGCGAAACTTGTGCGCGTTGCTGGCAAGTAGGTCAAATCAGTACCGACGAGCTTTGTCCACGATGTGAATCCGTGCTGGAAAAACAAAAAGAAAATTGATTTTTGCCCCTTTTTCAAGTACAATAATCGTATTGATAACCCCCCAAATCAATTCCAAGACAGGAGCATTTCTGTGAAAGACAAAGACAGACTCTTATACATAAAAGAAGGCATCGTCTATTTTCTCGGCGCCGTCTTGACGGCGCTTGGACTGGTGATGCTGCTACGTAGCGATCTCGGCATGCCTCCCTGGGATATTCTCCACCTGGCAATCGCCGAGGTGACGCCCTTGACTTTCGGGATGGCGATACAAGCCGTGTCGATCATCATCACCGCCTTCATCGTTTTTTACCGCAAGAAAACGAAATACCTGTTCATGATCGTCCCTTTTCTGCTGGTCGGCTGGCTGATTGATCTGTTTAATCTCTATATCTTCGCCGGCTTGACACCAGATGGCTACGCCCGCTTATTTTTCTTCTTTCTCGGGCTTGGCCTGTTGCCTTTGGGGAGCGTTCTGCTCATCATCAGCATCTTTCCCGCAGGCATCTATGACGAATTGATGCTTGTGCTGATGCGAATTTTCAAAACCAGGAAGATCGCGCTGGTGCGCGTCATCATGGAAGCCACACCTGTATTGCTGGGACTGATCATCACCCTCAGCCTAAGAGGTACAACCGGCAGTTTCTATTACGGCACCTTCATCATTGTCGTGCTGGCCGGTCCCCTCATACAACTATATATAAAATTTATTAGGAGGCACGCCGATGCACATTAATAAACTCATCGATCATACGTTCTTGAAAGCTGAAGGCACAAAGAAAGACATCGACAAGATTCTTGAAGAAGCCATCACCTATGATTTCAAAAGCGTCTGCCTACAACCTTGCTGGGTAGAATATGCGGTAGAAAGCCTAAAGAAAACCGATGTGCTCGTTTGTACGACCATCGGCTTCCCGCTCGGCGCCAACACCACAGAGACCAAGGTCTATGAAACCGTCGACGCGCTTAAAAAAGGTGCCCACGAAATCGACATGGTCCTGAATGTCGGTTGGGTCAAAGACGGTCTTTACGACAAGGTCGAAGCCGAGATTAAAGCGGTGAAAGACGCCTGTCAGAACAATACGCTCAAAGTCATTCTCGAAACGTGTTATCTAACAAAAAGCGAGATTGAGAAAGCATCCGAGGCCGCCATCAGTGCCGGTGCGGATTTCATCAAGACATCAACGGGCTTCGGTAGCGGTGGCGCCACCAAGGAAGACGTTGCCCTGATGAAGAAAATCGCCAAGGACAAAGGTGTTAAAGCATCCGGCGGCGTACGCTCGCTTGAGGATCTTAAAACCATGGTCGAAGCCGGTGCCACAAGAATCGGCGCATCCAGCGGTGTAAAGATCATGCAAGGCAAAATCAGTGACGAAAAGTATTAGGAGGAATGAATATGGCCACACCCCACATTAACGCAGAAAAAGGCGATATCGCCAAGCTCGTATTGATGCCGGGCGATCCATTGCGCGCGAAATACATCGCCGACAACTATCTGGAAAACGTCAAGCAATTCAACACCGTCCGTAACATGTTCGGCTACACCGGCACCTATAACGGCAAAGAGATCAGTGTCATGGGAAGTGGTATGGGCATGCCGTCCATCGGCATCTATTCCTATGAACTGTATCAGTTCTTCGGTGTCGAGACCATCGTGCGCGTTGGTTCCTGCGGCGCTTATACAGACGAAATAGACCTATATGATGTCTTGCTCGCCACCAGCGCCTACAGCGAATCATCCTATGCAAACGTTCAATCCGGGGCTTATGACAAACCCTACACCTATCCCACCACATCATTGAATGAAAAAATCGAACAAAACGCGAAAAAGCTTGGTATTCCTATCACCAAGGGCGTCATCCACTCCTCNGACGTCTTCTATCGTGAAAATTTCGACGACTTCAAGACCATCCACAAAGAACATGACGCCATTGCCGTCGAAATGGAGTCCTTCGCGCTTTTCCACAACGCCAAGGTCACCGGCAAAAGCGCCGCATGTATCCTGACGGTCTCCGATTCACTGGTAACCAAGGAAGCCACCAGTGCCATGGAACGTCAAAACGCGTTCACAAAGATGATGGAGATCGCTTTATCCTTAGCAGAATAACAAAAAAAGTGCTCCGGCACTTTTTTTTGGAGGCCCGATCATGAAATTCACGACGACCACCCTGAAAGACACCCCGTTGCATCTGATCAGCACCACACAGTTCAAAAGCATGCATCTCACGATGCGTTTTTTCGCCGATCTCGATGAGAAAACCGCCACCAGCCGCCACTTGATGTTGTCGATGCTGAAGGCGAAAAACAAACAATTCCCGAGTAGAACCTTACTCAGTCGTCATCTGGAAAGTCTCTACGACACCGCCTTCATGGTCAATTCGCATAAACTAGGGACCAAGCATATCAACCAGTTTTCCTTGCGGTTTGTCAATCCGAGCTATACAGATGACACCGCCTATATGGATCAAGTCATCGAGGTGCTCAAAAGTGCGCTTTATGAACCTGTTTTCGACGCAAAGACCCTAAAAGAGGAAAAACAGTTTCTGAAAGATTACTTTGCGGCCGAATATTCCAACAAGAACCGTTATGCGGCGAAACGCTATTTCGACCATCTGTATGAAAACCATCCCTATCGCGTCCACCCTTACGGCCTGGTTGAAGCGATCGACGCAATCACACTGTCCGATATCGAAGCCGCCTACAAGGGCATGTTGGCGAGAGATACCTGCCTGGTGAGTCTCAGCGGCGATTTCGACGAAGCGCTCATGAAAGCCAAATTGGAACCGCTCATCCGGCATCAACGCCCACCGCTTGAAAAAGACATTTTCATCCGTCATGATTTTCCGGTGCGCCCCAAAGTTACCGAAAATCTTGAAGTGACTCAGGACCGCCTGTTCATGACATTGAAAACCGGGATCCATTACGGTGATGACCTGTACTATCCCCTTGCCGTCATGAACGCGATGTATGGCGAGACCGGTGAATCGAAGCTTTTTGCGAACATCCGCGAGAAAGCATCCCTCGCCTATTACGTACACAGTGCCTATTCACCTTTCTCGGGCATCATTACAGTCGCATCCGGTATGGACAAGACAAACATTGCCCGTGCCGAAGCGATGATTCTCGATCAGCTCAAGGCCATACAAGCCGGCGATTTCGATGAGACTGATATTCAGATCGCCAAAAACCATCTGATCACGAATCTCAAGCAAAGTTATGACAACATCGGCAGTCTCGCCCTAAAAGGGTTGCGACATGCTTTGTTCGACGTACCTTTCAAGGAAAACGTGCAACTTGATAAGATCAAAGCGGTAAGCAAAGCAGATATCATCGCTGTTGCCGGCCGTCTTGAACATATTTTCACCTATGTACTCACAGGAGGTTCCCAAAATGAAAACCATCCGGTATGAACACCTGAATGAAACCATTGTCGAAACCACACTCGCAGGTAGACTCAAAACCTCCTATATCCACAAGCCGGGGTTCTCGAAAACCTACGTCGCTTTAAGCCTGCCTTTAGGCGCAACCCATCAGGGTTATTTGGATGAGACAAACGCGAAAACAATAACCAACCGCGGTATCGCCCATTTTCTGGAGCACAAGGTGTTCGAGAAAAACGGTACCGATGTCTCGAAAGATTTTTCCTTGAAAGAAGCGCAGATCAACGCCTTCACCGAACACCATCAAACCACATATCTCTTCCATGCGACCAACCATCTGATCGACAATATCGTCCGCCTGGTCGACATGGTGTTCTTCCCCGAATTCACCACCGGTGGCATCGAAAAGGAAAAAAACATCATCAAAGAAGAACTGAACATGCATCTGGATGATCCCTACTATCTTCAATATCAGGCTACCTTGCAAGCGATGTATCACAATCATCCTGTCAAGGACGACATCCTCGGTGACAACGATGCCATCGCTTCGATGAACATCGAAGAACTCAGAAACATGCATGCGGCCTATTACCAGCCCGAATATGCGCATCTGGTTATCCTGGGCGCCGCCGAACCTGAAACGATTTTGAAAACGCTGAAAGAAACCATCCGGGACTTACCGCAACCCACTTTGAAAAAACCGCTGCCACCGGCCCTGGATGAACCGGAAACAGTGAAAAACAAATCGACCGAACTGTTCCTGGATGTCATGATGCCCTCGGTACTTATCGGCGTGAAAATCACCCCGCACGGGGGTGAAAAACCGCTGGAGCGTATCAAAGACAAGTTCGCTCTTTCACTCCTGATGGATCTTTTGCTCGGTAAAAGCGGAAAACACTATGCCGATCTGCTCGACCGTGGGCTCATCAACGATTCCTTCGGATTGGAGATCGCCTATGAGCCCGATCACGCTTACGTGCTCATCGGTTCGGAGACACAACACCCCGAAGCGCTTAAACAGGCACTCTTAGAGATATTCGATGCCTTGAAGGTCTATGAACCCGACAACAACGCCTTTCTGAGACAGAAACGGCAAATGGTCGGCAACTTCCTATCCGGTCTGGATCATCTGGAAAGCCTCAGTTACCATTTCAACGAGTATCTACGTGACAATCTTTATTTCTATGATGTGCTCGAAATCGCCAACACCATCGAATTATCACATATCAAGGCGCAAACCGGGCGCATCAAAAGCGAACACATCACCACGACGCTTGTCAAACCCAAAAAACAAACGGCACTTTAACTTTTCCCGCTTTTAACATATAATGAGTAAGGAGGCGGTGAGTCGATGACAACAAACGGCATCCAAAAAATCCATCGTCAGAAGCGGCTGGCGGAAGGTCTGATCGTTACCGGTCTTGTTTTCACGCTTATTTCTTCAGGCACTTTCGTCTTTTTTCATCATGCCGGTCTATACACGGCTTTAATCGCCGGTCTGCTGTTTGCGTTCTTCGGCTATGCGAACTTCACACATCTGCGTGAAAATTTCAAGTCCCGTCTGATTGCCAGCTGGACCGCTAGCTGGGTTAAGGGTGGCGATTACGATCCACGCAACGGTCTTTCGAAAAACCAGATTCTGAAAAGNCTGTTGTTTTCACAGGACGCCCGCTTCGAGACCCACGACTTGATTAGTGGTTCCCTACAAGGCATCGCTTTCATCTCAAGTGACGTCAAAGGCATCGCTTTCATCTCAAGTGACGTCAAAAACATCAGCGCAATACCACCGGTCTTCCACGGACGTCTGTTCGCCTTCGAGTTCAACCACACTTTCATCCAGAACTTGATTCACATTCCCCAAAATCATGAAGCGCTTTTGGATGGTTTTGAAAAAACCAAGGCTTATCAAAAGGCTTATGATACTTACATTCCCAAAGGATCAAAGCCCATGCTGTCGAGCACCTGGGTGAAAGCTTTTGAGAAACTTGAGAAGATTCATACGCAAAGGGTCGCACTCTCCCTCGTCGATTCCAAGTTATATCTCACGATCAACGATCAGGAGGACGCTTTCATCATGCGTTTGTTCAAACCGTTGGACCTGAAAAAAATCACCGCATTCCAGACCGACGTGCGCCATTTGACCGAACTGATCAAGACGTTCAAAAACAATAAAGCCAATTTTATGACGGAGTAGATGCACATGCCAACCTACGGAATTATTCTGATATCCATCTTTGGGGTTATCTTCATCATCGCAGTATGGATGCTGGTGACCATCATCATATTCAAACGCAAAGAAAAAAGCATCGAAAATAGCCGATTGGATCTTGAAGAAGCGCTCACGGCATATTACGACGTTTTGACGCGTCTTTGTCGCGGCGGTCATGTTTTCAGCAATAAAGATGCGGCATTCAAGGAGCTCATCGCCTGGCGGCTTCAAATCGATGAACCGCTATCGATCGAAGCTAAAGAGACTTATCTGAAAAAGATGCTGCAGCTACAATCACGGTTGGTCGAAGTCTTCAAAGTCAATCCGGATCTATCAAAAAAACCGATGATGGAAAAACTGCTTGAAGACCAGAAGAGGATCGACACGAAAATTTCATCCATCCGTCGTTATCACAACTCCAGAGTCGCCAGATACAACGCGATGATCAATGTCTTTCCCAACAACATCGTTTCCAGAATTTTCGCACGCGATGACTATCTTTTTTTCAAAACGGAGTCTCAGGGTCCGATAACTGAAAAACTGTAACTTGCCACTAACACCCCTGATTCGCACGAAAATCATCCAATACAGACAATTTTGTCTGTATTTTTTTTGTTTTCACGGCATATGGGTATCAAAATTAGTCACCAGCAACAAAACTACGGGCTTTGTGGATGTGACACCACAAGGGACACTTGGTATCATAGGGCCAAAAGGAGGTATTCATGGTCAATCAAGTGATTTTAGTCGGCCGGTTGGTTTATGATCCCGAGCTGAGAACATTGGATGACGGCAAAAAAGTCGCCACGATCACCCTGGCGCTGCAGCGAAGTTTTAAAAGCGCGGATTCCGGCACTTATGAAACGGACTTCATCCGCTGTACGCTTTGGAGCGGCATTGCCGAAAACACGGTCCAATACTGTAAGAAAGGTTCAACACTAGGCATCAAGGCGAGACTGGCACAACGGTTCTATGAAATCGATGACGAGAAATCATTCTCCTATCCCGAAGTCATCGCTGAAAAAGTGACATTCATCAATACGAAACAAAACGCTTGACCCCTCTTTATTCTCCCCTTATAAAACGCCCTTCCCCGGGGCGTTTTATCTTTTGGTGACAAGGCATTTATGGTATAATGTCTATACTGGAGGTGCGTCTATGAAACAATATCTCGACCTGGTTTCCCATATACTGGAAACCGGTAATGAAAAAGCCGATAGAACCGGTACGGGGACCATTTCCACGTTCGGTTATCAAATGCGCTTCGATTTGAATGAAGGCTTTCCCCTTGTGACAACGAAAAAAGTCCATCTTAAGAGCGTCATCCATGAATTGTTGTGGTTCATCTCCGGCGATACCAACATCCGCTACCTGGTACAAAACGGTGTGCGGATCTGGAATGAGTGGCCCTATGAATCCTTCAAGCAACACCCGGATTATAACGGTGAGACGATGGAAACCTTTATCGAAAAAATCAAGACCGACGCCGCTTTCGCTGAAAACCACGGCGATCTCGGACCTGTCTACGGTGCCCAATGGCGTAATTTCGAAGGTAAAGACAGTAGCCGCGACCAACTGCAGTGGCTTTTAGATGAGATGCGAAGCAATCCCGATTCACGTCGATTGATCCTCAGCAGCTGGAACCCGCCGCTGATCGATCAAATGGCGCTGCCGCCCTGCCATACGTTGATCCAGTTCTATATTCAAAACGGAACCTTGTCCTGTCAACTCTATCAACGCAGTGCCGATGCGTTTCTCGGCGTACCGTTCAACATCGCCTCCTATGCGCTTTTGACATTGATGGTCGCTCAGGTCATGGACCTCAAACCAGGTACGTTCATCCATACGCTCGGCGACGCCCATATCTATAAAAATCACTTGAAACAAGTGAAGACACAACTCGAAAGAAAACCTTATCCCCTGCCTACCATGCGATTGAATCCGGATGTCAAAGATCTCTTCGCTTTCACCTTTGAAGATTTTACCCTGGAAGATTACCGTTCACACCCTCGTATCAAGGGGAAGGTGAGTGTATGATCGCCCTTATTGTGGCCATGGATGAAAACCGGCTGATCGGCAAAGACAATCAGTTGCCGTGGCATTATCCCGAAGACTTGAAATATTTCAAGGAAAAAACCATGAACGAGACAGTCATCATGGGTAGAAAAACGTATGAAGCCATTGTGAACCATTTAGGTAGACCGCTGCCGAAAAGGGACAATATCGTCTTGACAAGACAGGAAAGGTCTTTTCCCGGGGCACGCGTCATCCATGATCTCAAGGCCTATCTAGAAACCATCCCTCGGGATAAAACCGTCTTCATCATCGGTGGCAGTAGCGTCTATGCGGCCGCTTTGCCATTCGCTGACAGACTCTACATCACACATATCGGCGGCACATATTCGGGTGATACCTATTTTCCGGATTACGATGAAACCAAATTCGCCAAGATAGCTTCAGAAACTTGTGGCAATCTCAGCTTTGCGGTCTATCAAAGAAAGGATACCACTTATGATTACAACCTTCTATAGCATGGTCACGCTGCTCATGACGCTGGTCTACCTTTGGCTTTTTGACGCTTATCGGTTGGATTTCCCCGCCCCTTTGTTCTGGTTGGCGTCCCTTCTTCTAGGATTACTGAGCGGCTTCGTCGCTCTATTTCTACTCATGGCCTGTTATGGACGTTTTCAAAAAGGGGACCAGACCAAGAACATGCGCAACCACCGGTTCGTGATGAGCCTGATGCATTTCGTCATGCGTGTACTGCGCGCTAAAATCATTGTCTCTGGCACGGAAAACATTCCCGATGAACCCTTTGTCATGGTTAGCAATCACCAGACAAATTTCGACATCATCGCCATCAAACCGCTGATAAAGAACCAACCGATGATCTTCATCGCCAAACATTCGCTTTTCAAATGGCCTGTCATCGGACATCTGGTGAAACTGCTCGGGAACATCTCCATCTACCGACTCAGCGATCGCAGCGCGATCAAATCGATCCTCGCAGGCATCAAACAATATGAGAACGGGGTGCCCGTATCGATTTTCCCCGAAGGCACCCGTTCCCATGGCAACGAGATGATCGACTTCAAAGCCGGCGCTTTCAAGTTGGCGACGAAGCCGAAAGCCCCCATACTCGTGGTCAGCATCTACAATTTTTGCAGTCTGCTCAAGTACTGGCCCATCAAACGACACAATGTCTACATTCATATCCACCCCGTCATCTCCCCCGATGAATATGAGGATATGAACACGCAAGCCTTGAGCAAACATGTCAAGGCCATCATCCAATCGCAACTCGACCGGTTTGAAAAAATCGAACACGGACAAAGCTGAAATAATCACGGAATCATGATAAGATAAGAGTATGCTTCAATACGTGACAATACCTCAACGACACTAATAATAGGAGTGATGCATTATGAGAATGGTAGACATCATCGAAAAAAAACGCGACAACCATACTTTGAAGAAAGATGAGATAGATTTCTTCATTCAAGGCTACACCAAAGGCGACATTCCGGATTATCAGATTTCCAGTCTGATGATGGCCATCTATTTCAACGGCATGAACGACGCAGAAGCCACACATCTGACAGAAGCCATCCTCAATAGCGGCGATACGATAGACCTATCCTCAATAGACGGCATAAAGG